>Ga0180436_10000220_pt1 | contig 60536 bp, 35 predicted proteins | sample SS_ome_2_FD_132434 | JGI IMG/M metagenome (GOLD analysis project Ga0180436, IMG submission 132434) | Hypersaline lake sediment archaeal communities from the Salton Sea, California, USA - SS_3_S_2 metaG | ecosystem: Environmental > Aquatic > Non-marine Saline and Alkaline > Hypersaline >...
GCCAACTAGTCGCTGACCGGAACCGGCACGTTGCGCTCGCACCAGCCAGTACCCCCCACGATTCATCTGTCCAGATCTGCTGAATCTGGCTCACGAATCTGTGTGCCAGCCGCAATCGGCCCCTACGTATCCTTACGATCGTCGACGAGTATACCCGGGAGTGTCTGGCCATAACGTCGGGTCGGCGTATAGCCTCGGAGGATGTCATTCACACCCTTTCTTATCTGTTCATAGAACGTGGTGCCCCGGCCTATCTGCGTTCCGACAACGGACCTGAGTTCACTGCCAGCGCCGTTCGGCACTGGCTGGAACGGCTGAGTGTGCAGACTCTGTTTATCGAACCGGGTTGTCCCAGGGAGAACGGATACGAGGAATCATTCAATGGGAAGCTGCGGGATGAGCTGTTGAATCGGGAGATATTCTATACTTTGACCGAGGCCAGAGTGCTGCTGGAACGGTGGCGGATTCACTACAATACGAAGCGTCCGCATTCCTCGTTAGGTTATCGTCCGCCCGCTCCCGAGGCGATCCAGCCACCAACAGACTTGACAGATATCACGATGAGACTAACTTAAGATATGGTACAACAACCGGGGGCAGGGCACTACTCGTGGGTGGTTTTCTACAATGTCCCCACCAAATCGAACAGAGGCATGTACATGGCAACCAGGATGAAGGCGATGAGTACGCCGAGAACTACTATGATGGCAGGTTCGATCAACGACATGAGCGTGGATACTTGGGTGTCGGACTCCTTCTCGAAGTAGTCTGCCGCCCGAGTTAGCATCTCCCCCAACCGGCCGGTCTTCTCCCCTGAGGCAGTCAAACGTAACATCGCACGAGGGAATAACTGTGCGGACTCAACCGAGTCGGTGAACGACCTGCCTTCAATCAACCGGTCCACCGAGGGGATCAGGGCGGTCTCAACGTGCCGGTTTCCCGTACTTCGCAATCCGATCTTGAAGGCTATGACAATGTCTACGCCGGAACCCAGCAAAGATCCCATCGTGCGACAGAATCGATATGTGATCGTTCGCACTGCGAGTGGCCCTAACAAGGGGGCTTTCAGGAAGAGACGGTGCGAGACCTGAACGGCTTTGGGGCGAGTGACTCCCCAGGCAACTGCGGGGACCAGCAATACTGATCCGGCAATCCAGGCAATCAGATTCTCCTTCAGATAGTCACTTGCCTCGACAACACCCTGAGTTAAACCGGGCAGTTCGGCACCGAAGTTGGAATACATCGAAGAGAATATGGGGACAACATACAACACCAGACCGAGAACCACTGCCACAGCCACAAACACTACCAGTAGCGGGTATGCTAATGCAGACTTGATCTTCGACGCTGCCGCTTCTCGTTTTTCCCTGTAGGTCGCGATATCCTCTAGTGAACGGTCCAGGTTTCCGGATGATTCGCCAGCATCCAGCATGCTCACATACAGTGTATCAAAGAGAAAGGGGTGCCGCGCAAAGGCTCGGGCAGTAGAACTGCCGGCCTCTATCTCCTCTGAAACACTGACTAGCACAGATTGCAATGTCCGATCTGAGACTTGCTCGATTACCAGCTCCAGAGCCTCCAGCACGGGGACTTCACTCTTGAGGAGGATTGCGAATTGTCGCGTGAATCGGGTGACTTCGCCAGACCTGAAATTGCTGAGTATGAATCGTTGATGCCAGGGAATGACAGGCACGCACTGGTTTAGGAGGATTCCTCTGTCCAGGAGTATCGACTTGAGTTCCTCCACATCAGTGGCGCTGAGACGCCCGGTGACGTCGTTCCCGTCTAATGCAGTCCCTTTGTAGCTGTATATTGGCATACTCGATTGCTTTTTCGCGAGTTTTGTGATAATATACTAATGAATACCGTCTGAGGAAACGTTTTCGAATGGGAGCAAAGAATACCTGCCGACCAGATCCTCAACTACTTAGAACGTTCGGTCTGATGGTGGAGGACAACCCCGGTCAGAATACTGTCTGGGCAACAGAAGGATCCGACCTCTCTGCGTTGGACTATGCTCGATACCTGCTGCGGGCTACTCCTACGGTGCGACGAACCACTAGAGACATCGAGCCTGAGGAGCCAAGCGACCATAAACCACGCAATGCTGATATTGATCCAATCGAACCTGCCACTTCCGACCGGAGTGTGGTCGATCGCATCAACGAAATCATTTCTAACTGTGTGGCCAGATTGGCATCAGATATTCATTTCGAGCCCACAGAAGACGGAATTAGATGCCGTGCTAGAATCGACGGTGCCTTACTTAACCACTCTCTCATCCCTCTCGACGAGCGCTCAGAAACCCTGTCCCGGTTGAAGATCATGGCGGGTCTTGACATCGCCGAAAAACGCCGTCCACAGGACGGCCGGATTGCATTTGTCTACGGTGGCCGAGCCATCGACATACGCGTCTCTGTGATTCCGTGTGATACTGGAGAAAAGGCGGTCCTGCGACTGCTTGACAAGGAGAGCCTGAGACTAGATCTAGGCGCGATCGGATTTACACAGCCACAGCTCACTCTCTTCAGGGAGAAGATCTCGCTACCTAACGGCATAATCCTTGTGACCGGTCCAACCGGTTCCGGAAAGACAACAACTCTCTACGCTGCCTTGAACCATCTTCGGTCGCCATCGGTCAATATCTCTACGGTAGAGGATCCGATCGAATACAATCTGGAAGGAATAAATCAGACTCAGATAAGACCTGAAATCGGTGTGACTTTTGCCTCAATGCTTCGTTCGCTTCTCAGACAGGATCCAAACATCATCATGGTTGGCGAGATTCGCGATGCGGAGACTCTTGAGATAGCCGTACGTGCTTCACTTACCGGCCATCTGGTGCTTTCGACCATTCACACTAACAGCGCACCCGCCACGGCGGCACGCCTTCTTGATATGGGCGCGGAACCTTCACTCTTGGCTTCGTCCTTGAGACTGATCATTGCTCAGCGGCTCGTGAGACTAACCTGCGAGAACTGCGCGTCATCCGGTGCAAACGTTGAGAACGTATCCGCAGCCGCCAGGCTTGGCATCGACTCCGCCCTAATCCGCAGCGGCTCGGGATGTGAGCACTGCAGCCAAACCGGATTTAGAGGCCGGACCGCGGTTTACGAATTAATGCCAGTGACCGAACGGGTGAAGCATTCGATTGCCGAAGGACAATCGGAACAGGAGCTTCTCGCACACGCAACACAAGAAGGATATTCACCTATGAGAGATACTGCGACCGAACTCATCAGAGTCGGTAAAACAACTCCTTTAGAAGTACTGAGAGAACTGAGTGACTAGGAAACATCTGTCGTCTATCGCAATCGTCGCTTTGCTTCTTCTCTCGATATGGAACGCGCCGGCGCCCGTTGCATCTCAAAGCATCGATCAGACGGTCACAATCGACACAGCTCGGTCGGGGGCAACTGAAACCGAGGATACGCAGCGCCAAGCAAACATTGTCGATTCGCTGATCATGATCCCCAAGTTGGATTTCACCGCTACTAAGCTGTCAGACGCATTGACAGCTTTGGCACGCGCATATCATCTTACGCTCTACATAGACTCGTCGGTAGTCGGAGAGATTTCCCTGCGCTTGGAAGACGTTTCCTTAAACGACGCTCTCCTGTTCATGGTGAAGCAATACGGCCTCGCATGGGAGAAGACCGGCGAGATCATAAAGATCCACAAGCCAACACAGCCAGAGCCCGAACCCGAGCCGCTGGATATCAGATTCGAAGAAGAGCTCCTGTCTCTGGATATCGAGAACGCCGACATCAGGCATTTCGCCGATGAAGTCGCCGACAAGACGGGTCTCAACATCGTGATCGAGAAGACCGCTTACGGATCGATTTCGGGCCGCGTGAGTAAGCTGCGCCCAGAAAAGGCAATTCAAGTTCTGGCGACATCCAACGGGTTTAGCTACAACGTCGTCGACGGGATAATCTATTTGCGGCGAGAGACCGCTCCTGACGGGAACACTTCGGGCAGTTTGCGGAGCCTGGACATCAGGTGTGAAAACGAACTCGTGACCCTCAATGTTAGAAACAGTCCTTTGTCCGACGTATTGAGTCAACTTTCGTCCCAATGCGGCGCCAACATTTTCATCCAGAGTGACGTCTCGGGACAAGTCACGGCGAGCTTCGAGAACAAGACGGTTGAACAGACAATCACATACTTGCTGACCAATACTAATTTCAGCTTCAAAGAAACCGATGGGATCTTCTTCGTCGGCCCTAAGGAATCCGAAGACCTCTACGACACTCGTTTGATTCAACTAGACAATCTAAAGGCCAGTGAACTGGTAGAGATGATTCCGGCCGGACTTACCAAGCAGTTGACCGTCAAGATCGCCACCGGACACAACGGGGTGGTGTTAACGGGCCCCAGGACATCCATTGCCGGAGTAGAAGCTTTCGTCCGACGGGTCGATGTACCAATGGCCCAGGTGCTGTTTGAAGTCATTATGGTCGACTACACCAGTACCGATCGAGCCGAACTGGGAATCACGGCAAACAACTTCGGGGGCGATTCAGGTCTCCCTGGCCAGACCTACTTCCCTATGATTGACATTAGTGACACCGGAGATAAGCTCAATCCCAAGCTTCGCTCCATGGAGCGGCGGATGGGGATATCCAACATCGGCAATCTGTCCGACAACTTCTTCATTCGTTTGAACATGCTGGAGCAAGAAGGAAAGGCCAACGTCCGGTCTCATCCTCAGATAGCCGCCCTGAACGGGCACCCTGCCAAGATCGAGATCGGAACGACGCAGTATTACCTCCTTGAAAGCAAGACGAGTTACATCAACAATCAGGGAGGTGATCCCATCCAGACGTCACAGCGATTCGAGACGATCGAAGCTGACATGAGCTTGGAGGTTACACCGTATGTCAACCAAACGGGTGATCTCACCGTTGAGCTCAAGGCCGAGTTTAATACGCCTTCGGGTACATTCAATCCGGACACACCGCCCACCATCAACCGGCGTACCCTAACCTCGACCGTCCGCATGAAAGAGGATCAGACCATTGTCCTGGGCGGGTTGGTTCAGAACACCAAGAACGTCACAATCGAGAAGCTCCCTTTGCTCGGCGACATTCCGGTCTTGGGCAGGATCTTTCAGAATCGCATCACCGACGACTCCAAGGCGGAACTCATGATTTACATGACTCCCCATGTTTACTACGGAACGGAAGGCAGCATCAACATCGACAGTGTGATCCAAAAGAAATGAGCTCCTCTCCCCCACAGAGATCAACGTCTGTCCTGAAAGACTGGATTCAACTTCAGACCGTCCAGTACCTGCTTCTCATCACGAACGAGAGGCTCGAACTCCTGCGATGTATAGGTTCGAAGCGACTGGAGTCGGTCTTTGGATCTCACTTGGAAGAGGGGGATCAAGGACTTGAAGGAAGTCTGAACCGACTGGGAAGATCGAGCTCTTACTACGGTCAGAGCCTGCTGGTTCTGATACACAATGACCACAGCTTCGGCTACGCCCGTCGGCTGGATACATCCCAGACCCCCGATCCCCTGAAGAAACTTCGGACCATGAATGACGATAGCGTCTGCTTCACCACAAGGATCCTCAAGCACAAGAGCAAACGGTATGTCATCGCCCAGGGAGTGGCCCAGAGTTACCTCGATCAACTCGACTCGTGGCTCTCGCAGGCCGGCATAGCAGCAACCGGCGTCGCAGTCCTGGGATCTTACTTAATCTCCAAGAATCTGGATAGAGTCGAGGCGAGCGGCAGGCTCGGGATCCATCTTCCTGGACTGTCCTGCGCTCTGCTTTCCGGCGATGATGGCAGCATTGTATTCAGGGAAGTCACACTCGATCCAGATGACGACCTGATGCGGCTTGTGTTCCGTCTGGATCCTCCCGAGCCGTTGGAGTACGGGCTCGGCGGAAAACCGAGCGCGAGTCTGCTGCTGGCGGACGCGTTGTTCGCTCCTCCTTCGTCCAGGCCGCATGCCTGGCGCATCAGCAGTTCACGTGTGGCCACGGTTCTGCAAACGGCCGCAAACAGTCTCAAGCTCTTTGTCGGCATACTCCTTCTGGTGACACTCTTCAGCCTGACGGTGGCCGTGATCATGACAATAACGAGTTCAGGCGAGGATTTGGATGCCTCCGATTATCAGAAGAAGTACACTGAGAAGATGGAACTGGAGAACACTCAGGATTCTCTACGAGCCGTGATTTCGTCGATGCCGGAATCCGCCAGGCTCATCGAGAGCCCTGCCGCCGTGATCAGCGCCTTGTGCCAGACTCGCCCGCGTGGCTTGTACCTGTCGCGAGTCGATTTGGTATTTGCCTCTCACGATAGTCTGGTTGTGGAAGCCCGGGGACGGTCAAGAAGCGAACGCACCGTGTTCTCCTACCACCGGTCACTAGAGAAGTATATCTCGCCTCACCGCTTGAAATTGGGTTCGTTGGCGCCGGAGTCGATCCACGAACACGGGACCATGGACACAGCAATCTCGTTCAACCTCTCGACAGAGATATATGGATATTAGATTCACCACAAGAGGGGCCGCCTTCGGATTGGTTGTGAGTCTTGTGCTGAGCCTCGTTCTCATACTTGTCCTGGACTGGTCCATCAACAGCGTTGCCGAGGCTGTAAGACTATCTCGTCTCGAGCAGCACTCCGAGGAGGGCCTTGCCGATCTGAGCATCCAACTGGCCGATCTGAGGGCCGATTCAAGCCGGCTGGTGGAGCAAATCAACGAGCGGAAGAACCGATCCTTGCCGGACCTACATGCCCTCAACGACCTTTCGCGGCGACATCGACTGTCCGTGGATCGCATTGAACGTGTAAACTCCTCCAATGGGAAGCAGATCTGCTATGCGAATCTGACGGGTCGCATCACGAACGTAGTCGGTCTGCTTGAGACACTTGACTCGGAGTTCGTGTTCTTGGCGGAACGGGTGATTGTCGTTCCGTCTTCGCCCGACGGTTCTCGAGTTACTTTGGGAATCACGCTGGAGTTAAGTGAGTAATGAGCCGGAGTAACGCCAAGAAGATATTTCTTGTTCTGCTGATTGCGACCTGTCTCTATATCTGGCAACGCAACCTGAGCAGTTACTATGACGAGGGGGCAGGTTACTATCAGGGATTCGAGTTGTTTGCCGACTCGGAGCCAAGACCTTCTGTGGCAGGACGACAGCTTGAAGTTCGCCCCGTCAAGCTCAACCCGTTTCTCAGAGCGAGCAAACCATCCCTCCCACCCCCAAAAAACCAGAATGTACGACCGGTGACCAAGCCTCCACAAAAGATCTCAAGTACCTGTCAGCTCCTGGGGGCGGTTGAAGAGCGCGGATCATCTCAGGCGGTGATTCGGCTGGGCGACGGAAGCTCGATTGTTATCGAAATCGGTGATAGTCTGGCTAACTGGGAGATGATCAGGCTATCTGACGACACGGCCTTCTTCAAGCAGGCGAACAGTTATGACACACTCATTCTCGTACCGGTCATCGAACACAATTGACGACCAGCAAGGTTCTGTGCTGGTTTCTGTCCTGGTGGTAATCGCCGTCCTTCTCACAATTTTCCTGAGCGTGTTGACCTACGGGCTGTCTCGTCACAGCGTTCACATTCGCTCTATCAACGAAATGACCGCTTCTTACCTCGCCGAGTCTGGTATTCAGCGTTCTCTTTCGCATGCCAATAGCCAGGGAGAGCCTGGAGAAGTTACGGAGCCCGCCGCCCCCAACGGCGGGAGTTTCGAGTCCAAAGCATATGCATGGGGTCCCCATTGGCTGATCATCTCCAAAGGAGCGTATAATGGCCAGGAGGTTGTATCCTCCGCGCTTGTTGGTTCACGCCCCCCCAAAGTTCTGGAGGCGGCCGTTACCGTCACGAGTTCGGACTATCCTCTCGTGGTTACCGGGAACACGAGAATCATCGGAGATGTCAACACCGGTCCGGCGGGTATCACCGAGGGCCGCATACGAGGTGAAGGCATCGTGAACAGAGACTATCTTCAAGGCGAGAACCATGTGCATAGCTCTATCAACGCGCCTCAAGTGGATAGTTCGATCCTCCGAGTGTATGATACCGAGAGACGCAGTCGCCGGACGGCGATTACGAGCGTAAACCACGGCTCTTTACTACTGGGTGCCGAGGACACGGCCGTCCTCGACTCGCGACCGGGCCTGAGCGTCGACAGCAAGCTCGTTCTGAGAGACGTTTCTCTTTCCTACCCTACTACAATCAAGTCTCTGTTCGCTGTATCGTCCATCACTATTGACGGTGATTGCTCTTTGAGCGGCCTTCTCGAGATAGCATCTGACAGTTACATCAAGGTGGAGGGTTCGTCCCGAGTCTCCGGAGCAGTTCTATACGCACCAGATTCCATCGTGATATCCGATCACTCATACTTCGCGGGAACAGCTGTCACTCCCGGCAAAATCGTCGTCAGTGACTCGGCCGTGTTGGACTACCCGGCTTGCTTGATTAGGATACCCGGAAGACCAGCTTCCCCGAATCACCCATCGATCTCGCTGCTGAGCCGCAGGGAGCACAGGGCTACAGTTGTTGCCATGCGCGAGGTCGCGCCCGAGCTGAAGGACCGCCCGCTTATCTACATCGATACCTCGGTAGTTCTCTCTGGTTACATTCTGTCTGAAGACAGAACCGACTTGAGAGGTTCGCTTCTTGGATCTGTGGCGACCGAAAGCTTCCACTATGAGCTCCCTCCCACGACCTATGTAAACTGGGCGAAGGATGTGCTCATAAGTCGCCTTCATCTTGATCACTGCCCCCCCCTGCCGATCGTTGAGCGTTCCACGCTCGAGAGCGGCCTGAGAGTCATTCGGCTTGAGTCGGAGGCACTGTGAGAAGACTCGCGCGAAACGAGGAGGGATTCACCCTGATTGAGGTGTTGATAAGTGCTGCCGTGTTTATGATCGGCTTCTCTATATTGATTGCGGTTCTCTCTACCAGTCTCGGCAAGATCTCAACGAAGGAAACGAACTTGGCATCTTGCATTGCCAGAGAGTACATGACGATTTCGTGTATTTCAGAACCTCTTCATTCTAGTGACACAACGGTGTGCCGATCGGAGATTTGCTTAGATCTGAAACGTATCGTCACCGACAAGGAGGGTCTGGTTGGCATTCGCGTTATGGTAAACCGACAAGTAACAGGAAAGAACCTGGTGGATCTCTATTGTGAACTTGCCAAATCTAAAGAATGAACGAGGCGTCACCCTAACGGAGTTGATAGTCGCGATGGCTGTCACTTCGATACTGATGGTCATTGTTGGCTCAGGGAGTTTCTTCGTTCAGAAATACCTCCACCAATGGAAGAAGCACGATGCCGTAGCAGAGGAACTCGCGATGGTATCAGAGGTGATTGTAGGCGGCGTCACGAAGTGCCAGAGCATGCAGGTGTCGCCGGAACGCATTGTGTTTCGTTCTCTCGACGGTGATTCAACCGTCTATTCCTTGTCGGAGAGTAAGCTGCTCAGGAATGGCCAAACCCTATCGCGAGAAGAATTCGACGTCGAGAAACTGGTTGTCGAGCGAATGCAATTGCAGACGCCCGGCTCTGATAGTATATTAGTAGTAGACTCAATCCGAAGCTTGTACAGGGTTGTCGTGGTTGTGTCAAACAGGAGTGGTCAAGTCGATTCCGTTGCCACGGTAGTTAGAAATGATTATGAGTATTTCAAAGAGGATACCCGCTAGAGCACTTCTACGGAGTGAGTCTGGTTTTTCGCTAATCGAGCTGCTGATAGTGCTTGTGATTATCGCCATACTTGCAGGCATCGCAATTCCTCGATACATGAGTTCGACCGTCAAGGCCAAACAGACCGAGGCTCAGGAGTTGCTACGTCAGATATATCTTATGGAGAGAACCCATTTTCTGAGTCATGACGGTTACTGGATTCCCTCCGGAAGTACTGTCGCCAGCTCCGATCACCCTTATGCCTTTGATACGATTGGCGTTGAGATCATGAAGTCTGCCCGTTATCGCTATACCATCCAGGGTACACGTGACCGATTCGTGGCGACCGCGGTGGCTGAACGTCTCGACGACGATCCCGCCGTGGACAAATGGCAGATAGACAATACCGGGGAGCTGCGGGTTGTCATCGATGACGCAATAGCCCGATAGATTCTTGTGATATACCTTCTGTCGCTGATGGTGCTCGGCCGAGCCGAAGGAGCATCTCAACGAATCCGTATTTGGCATTTCCTCTTGGACCTTGTCTGGATTCTTCCCCCCGCGATCCATATCACCGTCGGTTCTCCTCTCGAGCACGCGATTGTCCCGACTGTTCTGGCTTTAGTTGCGGCGCTGGTCGCTCTCACCGACTTCGGATTTGGATTGATTCCTGACCGTCTCACTTATCCGCTGGCGTTCTTAGGCATAGTCCTCGCATACATTCTGGACCATACCAGTCTTACGGATTCTGTTATCGGATTGGCAGTCGGGTTTGCGACGATGTACGGGATTGCCTGGCTGGGATCGACCGTGGCAGGCCAACAGGCCATGGGCGGTGGCGATGTGAAACTGACGGCTGCTCTTGGGGCCTTTGTCGGCTGGCAGGGGTTGCCGATGATGGTTGCCTTTGCGGCGATACTAGCTCTGGTGGCGGTAGGCATTACTGCGCTCGTAAAAAGCTACCAAATGCCGCGTAAGATCTTGTTCGGACCCTATCTCTGCATTTCGGCCCTGGCCACATACTATGCTTCCGATGTGATCTGGGCCTACCTCACAATCTAGAAGCCTTATCGACTTCACGCACTCTTCAGGATCGACGGTGAATGACGAACCGGACCCGGCAAGTCCGGGTCCGGTTCGGTTTGGGGGGCTGGGGTCCAACTTCAGATGCTAGTCGTGGTCGGACGATTCATCTGAAAGGAACAAAACTGGCGGACTACTGTCTCTCGATCTTCCACGGCCCCTCTTTGGACATTTGGTCCACAACATGCCACGGGTGTAGCGTCCATCCAGATGATTCCATCCTATGATACATGTCTTGCATGATCAAATGCTGCTCCTTCCAACCTTCGGTACCATCATTCAAGCCATGACTCGGTACACCCTCAATGTCCTGCATGGATGACGCTGATTGGACTCTAACTGAGAAGCGGAATCTGCCTACCTCTGGAAATACATCATACTTCCGTTGCGAGGAAAGGCTGAGTCCGCGGCCCTTGATACTGAACTTCTCCTGTATAATACTACCCCTAAGCACTTTAGCCTCAAACGTGTAGGTCTCGTAGAGAGTATGACCCACGACTTCAGAGCCTCCTCCCATTAGGGGCTTGTGTGTATACTGTTGATCCAGTTCGTAACACTCACCGTTTGGACCTTCACCTTCAATCGGATCGAACTCCTCTGTGCTGCCTGTCAGACTAAATCCTGGTGCTTTGGACGCCTTCAATGCCCATTCTACTTGCTCTTCGTAGCTCCAGTCTTTCGCAGCGGCGAAGCTTTGCTCCCAAGTCTCGAACCGTTTAGTATAGTGCCAGTTCTCGAACTTCTCGGAGCCCAGAACACCTACGGCCCACCACATCCCTTTCCGAAACATAGACTTGATCCCGTGCTTAGCTCCCGTAAAAGCGCCAGTCACATACTGGTTCGCCACATTCGTTGCAAACGAACTAGCGAGACCGTAGCCAAGACTATGCCCCTTATATAGGTTAGGGATGCCGGTAGGTATCCCTACCATACTCAGAAACATCAGATTTGGCGTAATGTAGTCATTGTTTATGAGGGCTAACGCTGTTTGAATGTATCCAGCCCAAGTCGCCAGTTTCATCACAGCTGGTATAACCCATGCCCATTGGCCATCGGCATCAACTAGCATGATGGGGTTGTTGCCGGCAAACATGTAGCCGCTTGCAAACTGAGATGCAGGATCGATCGACAGGAACCGACCGGTTATCGGATCGTAGTAACGAGCGCCGAAATAGACGTAATCGAAACTACTGTGTTTGTCACGTTCCTTTCCGGTATACTTGAACGTGTGAGCGTAGGTGCCCCACTCTTCCTGCACTTGGCCAAATGGATGGTAATTGGTGTACTGAGCCACGCAAGGTGTCACGTCGGGAACACCCTTCACAATAGCGCGAGTAGATCCCAGGTGATCCCTGAGGGTGTAATGCAACTGGGCATTTTCGTTCTCGCGGAAAACAGCAACCGTCTGTTGGCCGTCGTTTACGAACATTTCGAGTACGTCGCCGTACTTGTCGAAAGTAGCCAGCAAGAGGCCGCCGTCGTACCAGTATGCGGTCGCCGAGTTCGTGTTCTTACGACACTGCTGACCACCGCCACCCGGTCCGGCATCGCTAACGGCATTGATCGGGCCGCCCTCAGGTTGGCTTTCCCCGACAATGATCCCGCCGATACCATCGGCCTTTCTCAGAATCGGCGTTTCGCCTGGGATTATTCCGTCGCCGGGCGAACCCAGGAGTGGGATTGGATCCTTTATGGGATCCTCGAACGGGTCGCAGTCCTCCCAGTACTGGTAGTAATGCTTCTTGTAAATACGCTGCCCCGCCTCGTCGTACGTAAACTCTAGCTCGTTGTCGGTTCCTCCGTGTAGATTCGGAGCTACACGAGCGTACGAAAGAAGGTTACGATAGTCATAGGTTTGCTCATGAACATCGCGGGACGGGTCGGCAATCATGTTTCCAAGAATATCGTACGAAACGTACTCGCCGATTGCCATGTCGCTCGTGCGAACAAGGCGTGACGATCCGGGCGAACCGGTCTGGTACTCATAGGCAACGGAGGTACCGTCACCATAGTCAACCGACTGGCGATTGCCCAACGCATTATAGTTGAACGTCCGACTCTGAGTCGGATCTTCCGAATGAGCGGCTGATTGCAGCCATCCCAGTTCGTTGTATCCGTAGGTGTACGTGTTCGAGACTACGCTGCCATCGGCAGAGTTCACACTCCGGGAGCGATGAACACGACCGTTGCGATAGCCGGAGGCGCCGTCGTAGTACTCAAGGTATGATCCGAAGTGATCGTTATCACTTCCACCGGTTACTCCGTTGTGGATGCTCGGAACCACCGTGGAGTTGTCGTCAAACGTTACCAGGTTGATACCCAGCAAACCACCGGCGGTATTGTAGCTATAGTCTACCCTTTGGACGGTATCGTCTACAATGTTGCCGAGGAACTCGTAGTGGCGAATTCCGTAGTCGAGTTGGTCAACTGTCGCATCGGCGTTGTAGCTGTACTCCACAAACTTCACCTGGTCCATCATCAAGTCGGATCCAGCCGAGACAAGACGACCGGCGAGGTCGTACTCGTAGGCTATCGTTCGGAATCCGGCGATCGCCGGAAAATCCGGTTGAATCACGGCTGACTTGATACTGCCGTTGCGATTCCGGTTGTGCTTCACTCCCTTGAGAGATGAAGCGGGAACCGGCAGCCGGGTTACCGCAAGATCCCAGTAGTCCTGAGTATGGTAATAGAACTGCTTGAAATAGCTCTGATTACCCGACTCGACTCTCACCAGCTGCCCAGGGTATAGCAGGGTATGGGAAGTATCGGGGACCGGATCGTGGAACACATAGTAGTCGAAGAACCAGCGGTAGGCCACAACAGGGCCGTCTGCAGCGGTTGGGAAGTCCGGGTCCATGGCGTGGGCTTCGGTGAAGTAGGTGCTTGCGGAGGACATCTCCCCTTCTTCGACCTTGCGGCCCTGGCCGTCGTACTTCCTGTAGGTGAACTGATCCTCAGCCAACTGCTTGGCGTTCTGAGTGAAGCGTAAGTCGCCCTTGCGATTGTAGACCATTCGTTCCATACCGTAGTCAACCCGCCAGGTACTGTCGACTCGGCCGAGGTCGTTGGTCTTGTAGGTGATCGCCATGAGCACTTCGTCGGTGCCTACACCACCGGTGTCGACCGAAGTTCGAACGGTTTCGGTCAAGACATCGGTGCGGTTGATCACCGCGAGAGAATCGGCTGTGATGCCATCGCTCCGGGTATAGAATGAGACTTCACGAGTCGTATATCCGTCCGGATCGGTTGCGCTTGAGCTCACCACACCATCCGGGTCGGTGGTGGTTGATACGCGCAGGGTGTCCTCTCCGGAAATGTAGGTATAGTAGTCACGGTCAGTGGTGTACCCGGATTGCATCGAAAGATCGGGTCCCGGAGCAGCACTTCGGCTGAGGCGTGACTTCAGATCGCCGGTATACTCGTTCTCGTAGAAGGCTATGCCGCCACAAGAGGGCCCGTGTGTGCCGTCGTAGTAGAAGTCGGCCTCGGTTGCAATACTGGCTGGCTCCGTATAGTCCGTCAACGCACTCGGCGCCACTAGATCAAGATAAGGCTTGTAGGTTTTTAGTACTTGACCTCGGGCGTTTCGCGTGACTGCGTCCGAGACCAAAGTGTGTATGTCACCACCGTGATCAATGGTGGAACGAGTCTGAAGCAATCTCCCTTGTCCATCGTAGAAGGCCATCACTTCCTGAACTTGATTTGCGTTCAAGTAGCGGGAGGTCTTTTGATAGTTGGGGAGAGTGGGATCATACTCACCACTCACACCTTCCCGAGAGAAGTAGTACTCGGTGGTAACCAGAGGCTGATCCTTGTGGTCGAGCGTACCCGTGACACGACCGAAGGAATCATACTCTTTCTTCTGCGGCACATTGTCGGAACCCGCGGAAGAAAGCCTGTGTCCCGTAGATTGATCGTACGTCCAGGTAGTGACGTCCGCATCGACCGGAACGAATCTCAAATCATCGATCCAGAATGATGTAAACGCCGGACTCTGGATACGAATCGCCAGGTAAAGCTCCGTAAGGCCGTCGGCATCTGTTAGATCTAGGAGGTACGACGATTGCCGCCAGTCTGACGATGACGCGTCAAACTCCGGATACAGAAGAAGCATCGGAGTGGTACCCAATCCCATGATATCGATGGTTCCGGTGCCTCCCGTATAGCCGTCGGTCTTGTGCCAGAATGAGATCACATACTTGTCACTCACCAGGCTGTCGGCCATAATGCCTCTCGTCAGGAAGCCGCCGCCGCCATAGCCAGCCCCGTCGACACGGAAGGATCCCATGCCGGTGAAGGGGTTGTCCGTATCAAGCTGCCCCAAGGCAGGATTGACATTAACCCAACCATCGGGCGAGCGGTTGGCGCCGTCGAAATCGTACTCGGCGTCAAAGAACAGACACTCATCGTAATAACCGTTGTTAATCGAGGCAGTCCGATATTTACCGTCGGGGCTGAATCTAGCCGACAGTGTGTCGAACTGATTGGCTGTCCAGGTTATCACGTTCTTGAAAGCATCCTGGCCATTGTCGGCCCTGTCAGTCATGGCCTGATAGGCGTATACCTCGGTCCTGTTCATGTCGGCTCCGCAAGGGACCGTGACCGTGGCTCGACATGAGGTTTCCGTCGGCACGCCATGACACGCTTCCACGTACACCGAGTTGTCCAGCTTAATCAGTAGCTCGCCGCCGGGCTCGACCGTAAACTGGCCTTGGTCGGTCTCTACTCGAGGGGCCTTGCAGTTGACATTGACCGGATGAATAAAACCCTTGCGGTCACCTTCATACCAGATCTCGCAGTACTCACCTTCCTGCTTGACGTCCATCTCTAACTCGAATGTTAGGGGGCCGATGACGTTGTCTGGTATGATCAGTAGATGCTCCTCATATCGGGTCCCGCAGTCAAAGGGATCGTTGTAGTTGCAGTTGCTGGGGTCGTCCGAGTTGATGAACTCGAGAGTCCAGTTCCATTCTTCCCATCCTGAGAGTCCCCCCTGGGAAGCATCAATTCGGGTCAACTTCTGCTGCAATCCCGATCCATCTTCCAGCCAGGTATACTCAGCCTTCGACAATTGCTGAGACTGGCCGTCACCGGCTACCCATGAGCGCGTCAAGCCGGGACGATTAAAGATGTTGAGAGTGGCATCGTCGTCGAAATCGGTATCTTCGAACTTCAGGAAACCGTCGGCCAGGAAGGTTATGGTCCTTCCCAGTCTGCCGTAGAAGTCGTACTCGTAGCTCTGCTCGCTGACGACCTGGTCAGCTTGCTCCTTCGTCTTCTTGACGAACGGACGGAAGGCTCGATACCAATCCGGCACATTCGGATCCTGGCGAATCTCGAACTCCTTCGACGTGTAGTCGCTGTTTTCGTCCGGAATCTCCGTGGCAGAGTAGCTAACGGTGCGATAGACGGTACCGTCAAGGAGATATCCACCCTTTGCGATCCCGAAGGTCTCTTCCGAATCAAGATCGGGCAGTTCGCGACCGGGGAGTTGGGCGACATGGGAGTCGTCCAGGTCGTTGTAGAAGTAGTTGCGAGTATACCCCTCCGGCTGTTCGTCGGCATAGTAAGGAGTCGAGACCTCGACTTCGCAGAACCGCGGAGAGCTCATAGATGGATCCAGTATAGCGCCGTCATAGTCATAAGACTGAACGATCGGTCTCGGATCACCATCATACTCTAACTTCTGAACCTTTTCTACAACCGTGAGATGCGGTTTTCCCGCGAGGCAAGTGTTGGCCGTCCGGAAAGGGTAGGCAGAAAGAGGACTGTAAGCGATACTGCGATGAACCTGGTATGCCGCTCGATGCCCCTGTGATAGCGTAAAGGCTATGCGATCCCCATACACCGTTGACTTGGAGAATTCGTTTCCGGAGTACAGAAGATCCGGGTGACGGACTCCCACCGAAGGGAAAATCGGATCTGGCAAGTAGAGGCCAAGATCCATCTCACTCCAATCGTCGTCGTCGTAATGGAAAATGATCCTTTCTTTGCCGGTGGCAATGAGATCTCGGGAGATGCTGAGGTCGGTGGCATAGAAGTCTGTCGAAACAACTTCCCCGAGCCACTGACCGTCCCCTATATACTTCTGGGTTACCAACTCCCGGGTGTTGGCGTTTAGAGCGACAGCCAACTCGTCGGTGATGAAGCTCGACAGATCATTCAGGTCGTTACCCTGGTTTACGGCCAGCGCGATCTGTTGATACTCGTCCCCCACCCATGATCGCACGTACGTATAATGGTCGGAAGCGGAGTACTTGGTCAGATAGTATGAGTCGTTGGCACTATTCCAGCTGACTACCTGGCCGCCGCTTGGACACTGAACAATATGTTCCCACCCGTCTGCCGTTCTCAAACAGGTATGAATATTGTTTGGATATCGGGAATGCACCACGAATCCCGCGCGCAACCCAAGGATATCCGACGGAGAATCAAAGTTGAGACCGTCATCGTAGCACCAGCAGTTGATATAGTGCCAAGTCCAGGCAGGGTTGTTGTCGGCATCGAAAGTGGCAATTCTCACAGGTTCTCTGAAACCCAACTTGACCAAGGCAACGTAGTTGACTCCAACAACAAAGGCCAGATCTTGATGATACGAGTTGCCGCCCCAGTTCGAAACACCGGTTATGAGCTCGTCAGTGGCATAGTCGTACTTGCCGAAGACAACCGCGTAATTGGCCGCGTTTGGCGACTCGTACCACAGCCGTAGAGCATATAGATCGTTGGCCAGTTGCATACCGCCGAAGAGCATGTCGGCGCCGCTGTGGGTGTATACCTCGTTTTCCGTCCAACGAAGAGTTCTGGTATACTCAATGTTGGGAGGGACGATTACGGTCTCCTCTATCAGCTTGTTGGCCTTGGCATAGTAATGAGCGTTCAAGACAATACCGCGCGTGTCGCTGTATGAAAGTTCCACGGCGACAAAGAAACGGTCTGCCGGCCAAATCTGCAGATAGGAGCCTGGAGTTTGATCCCAGGAAGCATGGATCGTATCACGCACCCAACGGCCACTATGGTTCTCAAAAACGATGAAGTGGTGATCGTCTCGTTCGTACAGGACGACCCAGCCTTCGCCGGCAGCCACCTCGTAGTTTTGATCCTCTAGTTTGTCGGGGCGCGTATAGTCGTCAACGATGTCGTCAACGTCCTCGAAGCTCCAGTACCCATTCCAGGAACCGATTTCGAACTTTCGTTCACTACTGAAGTCACCGCCGCCCTCGGGATAGGACAGATACTTGCCGATGTAGCAGCTCCGTGACCAGGCTCTCGCCGAGTAGGCACGAGGGTTGGCACCAATGTGGGCCGTTACTACGGTGTCCAGGGTCGTGACGATCCGGTCCTCCTCCACAGTCTTGTAGGTGATGTCAATGACACCGCCGGTGGGAAGAGTGATCTCTGTCATGGCACCATAGGATCCCACGAAGGTGCTCGTCTCGTAGTCGAAAATCGTCGACGGAAGACTTTGAGTCGCGTCGCCGTTCTTGACCACAATCGAATCGAGTAGGAGCTTGCGTTCCTTGTCCTCGAAATAGGGTTCGCTCTTCAGGTAGGAGTAGTGCAATTCCTTACGGCTGATGACCTGGTCAAAAGGATCCACCAAGTGGAGCGAATCCAGCCTCTTGCCCGCAAAGAACTCCTGGTACGATTGATCGTGGAACCGCTCGAAGTCAATCCTGTCGCCCAGGAACAGCTCAACAGAACGCCCTGTACTGGACAAGACTCGTTCGGGATACGAGCATCGCGTGAAGTGGTTATCCGTCCAGTCATTGTTGACTGGGTTTCTCACCTTCACAGAGTCAAACTCCTGGAGGTAGGAGTACTCCAGCCAATGATTGCCGGTCAGATCCTCGGATCGTCTGAGATCCCAGTGATAGGCAATCAGCGAATCGTTGCCGCTGGTGCCGATTCCGACCGTACCACCCCAGGCCAGGTGATAGCGCGTTGCGTCCCGCGCCTGATCGTAGAGAACGCCATCTCCGTAGTGATGTGTCGAACCGTCTTCCTTGTGAATCGTCCAGCCAACGACGTGATCGCGGCCATTCAGCAGCTGCCGATGACGTTCGACTTTCCACAAGGAACCGTTGGACAAGGTAAAACTGTCCTGCTGGTCGGTAGGCAGGAGCTTCACAGATCCCCCCCCGCCAACAAAGAAGTAGGTATCGTCATTCAGATTTACGGTGTATCGATTGTCGGCCAATATGGCTTCCCCACCCATCTCGAATCCAAGACCTACCCAGGACGCCTGATGGTCACGGTTGGTCAGACATACCGAAGTATATACATTGCTACTGTACTGTAGATTGAACTCCGCACTGGGTCCCCCTCCGGACCCGAGACTGAACAGAGGAAAGGAGTTGCTGTACTGGCCGTTGTACAATGATGCAGCCCCCGGCGCCGCAGACGACAGGGCGTCGCTCGGCGTCTGACCAACAAAGGCCAGGTCCGCGCCCGTTACCTGCGAAAAGCAGAATGCAATGAGAGCCGCAACGACGATCGCTCGGTATAATGCGGTCGAACGTGCTCTCCTCGCATGGTTGGTGATTGGTTGAAAAGGCCGGTTGTTTAACATAACACCCTCCGATTAACACTTAGACCCATAGCCTTGGGCCACAAGTCCCGTTCCATTTAGATTGAGCCTCTCTTGTAGACAGACTCTCCAAATGCATGTCCATTTTTGCTTTGGCTCTCGATACCGAAGAGTGGACGGGACGCAACAACTTCTAAGAAGGGTTGTGACCGAATGGGTTCATCACCTACTCAAGCCATATCATGTATCGGCCCACAGTCCTGTCGGCCGACACGACGCTTTGGCATCACGATCACCGCAGTAGCTCCAGCTTCTGCCACCTGTTGCGCAACCTTCAGACGGGTCTCTCCAAGGGATCTTCACTGATGCTGTTCCCACGCCGCATCCGAGTCCGATCCAGGCTGTCGTTAATGGCCAAGCGCCGGTGTCTAGTCGTTGATCCCATCACACTTCGGTATGTTTCCTAAGTAATAGTGCCGGCTGGCTGCTCCTTTCGTACTTGAGGAACACACTTATTTTCACACTGTAGCGGCCGTTGACGTCTCTGGGAATGCCAGTCACGATCGGACTCAACCGATGTATCTTGACTCCCGCCCACACTCCACCGCATACGACGTGGCGGCTCATGCGTCCATCGTTCTCGTAAGCTTGGCGGAACCTTCTACACCGTGGTTTTCAGGCAGAAGGCACGACTAAGTCAGAGACTTTCACCGTCCCAAATCTGATTCTTTTGGAAGACTTCTAAACGTCGAAAGGGGGTCCTCCAGGGTCCGGTCGGCAAAGGTCCGACAAGCTGCACTTATGAGTTCAAGTCAACCCTGGCGGTCAAAGAGGTCAAATCATGGCTGCTTGAAATCCCGCTCCCTAGGGAGAATTGTGGGAAGTAATGAGCATCAGTAGTTACGTGTAAGATATGCCAATGACGGTGTCGCGTCAAGATCTTTGGTGCGTCGGCTAGTCCAATCGCAGATTTTGCTGGAAGTGAGTTAGGTTGGAAGCCTAACTCAGCGGTTGTACCGGGAAGATGGTTGTCGGCACGGCAATGCAGACACTCGGCATTCACTCGTGCACAGAGTAGGATATCGCTTGCAAAGAATGAGGGCTGGATCGGAGTGATACAGCCCTCATCGCCTCGTGCCCGTGGGAACGAGATGATCGAAACTATCTAGCGAGAATGGCGTCTAGGGACGACGACCACCCCAGTAGAACATCCATCGACTGGGATCGAGCTCCCAAGCCTGAGCCTCCTCTTCCCATCGGCCGCCATCCTGGAAAGATACCATGAAGATCTGGCCCGCGAAGTTGAGTCCCGAAATCGGAAGTCCGAGCAGGCCGCTACGATACTGCCAGGCATGCCTCAGCTCGTGATTAATGAGCCTCCGGCGGTGATTCTTCCACTTGTTGGACTCGGCATTGATTCCAACCTGCTGCCCCAGCGAGATACCGGCTTGTCCGAAGATGTCCAAGCCTGTGCCAAACGGACCTCCCACATAGACCAAGTGGCCTTTGTAGTTGTGAAGCTCGAACGATTGTCCCACGCCAAGGGTGCCAAGAACCATATTGTAGCCCATGATGTAGTTTATGTAGACATCAAGATGGAAGAATGCGGCACCAACTCGAGCCCATCCTTGCAACGCATTCACCTGTGGAATGACCTGACTCATACTCGCCGCGAGGTAGAAGACGTCCTGCCATTTCAATGGCTCGTCTCCCATCATTATCCTCCCGGAGCTATACCCCGACGATAGGTACGCCCATTTCGTCATTACATCTCCGACAATTCCGAAGCTGTCTCCAATGAAGGGAATGGTGTAGCCTCCTATCGCCATCGATACCCCTGCCCCCATTAGAGCTCCTCCGGCTGTCCAACGGAGGAACTCGTCAAACCGCCAGACGTCTGTCGTCACCGAATAGGCTATGCCCCCGGCGGCCGCACCGATAATGATCGGAACGAACCAAGCAATGTTTCCGGAGGGATCGTACATAAGGATCGGATTGTTCGCCGCGTACATGTACGCACTCGAGAACTGCCCGGCCAAATCGTTGGAGGTGAATCGGGCAGTCAACGGATCATAGTACCTCATCCCGAAGTAGTTGAACTTGAAGGTGCGGTGATCGTCAAACTCCTTGGACACAAATCCAAGGCGCTCTTCGTAGGATGCCCAACTCTGCATCACGCTGCCAAACGGGTGATAGGCCTTCCATTCCTTGACAATGCCGTTGTCATCCAGCAGCACCCTCTGTGAGCCAACTTGATCTGCGATCATGTAGGTTCTCTGGGACGCATTGTTGTCAGGATAGACCGCAACTTTGCCGGTTTGGTCGGTAACGTAGTATTGCAGGACCTCGTCGCTGCCGTTGAACACCATGAGGAGCGTGCCGCCGTCGTACAAATAGTGCGTCTCAACGTCAGCCCAGTAGGGACAGTACTTGATCACACCGCCACCGGCTTTTGCGCCATCGATCTTTCCGTCCGACTTTCCTCCGCCACCATCTTCCATTTCATATGGATTGTCCGGTATCGGGAAGTCGCACGGAGCCTTGTAGCAATAGTGCCAGCGCTTGTAGATGCGTAGCGAGTTCTCATCATACGCCATGAACAACTCTTGAGGATCGCCCCCATAGTAGGCTTCCTCAACCTGAGCATACTCGATCAGATTGCGGTAGTCGTAGTGCATGTCGTAGATCTTGGTGGCATCGTCTCTCTGGAGATTGCCGTTGCGATCGTAGAACATCTTCTGGGTTGCGGTATTCAAACTCCAGAGTCGCGAAGAAGCCGGAGTCGTTGTACAGTAATTGTAGCGTCGCACGTTTCCGCCAAAATCGGTGGAATCGCGGTTTCCGATGTAGTTATACCAGTAGGTGCGGTCGTTACCGGTACCTACAACGTTGTCGGCGTTGGTCAGCCAACCCATCTCGTTGAAGGTGTAGCCATACTCAAACGTCTTTATCCCATGCGGAGACGAGTTGGCCGTCTTCATGGCCGCCACGCGACCGTTATAGTAGCCGGCTCCACCGTTGGTGTAGTCCAATCGGAGTCCGAAGTGTGAGTTGGCTTCTCCTGTACCTCCCGAGAACGGAGTGACGCTGTCGGGATCGTTGATTGCAATCAACATGCCCCTCGGGTCATAAGCATGATGAAGAATCTGCAGGGTATCCTTCGTTGCCCCTTGCTCGAAGCGACCCAGGCGACGACTCTTGATGCGACCTCCGCAGTAGAAGTCGTACTCAACATAGTCGCGCTCGTAGCCGAGTGGCGACCCGTTGTAGCTGCCCTCGCTGATCCGCTTGAGGCGTCCTGCGAGATCATAGCCGTAGTCGGTAGATCTTGCACCTACCGTCGATTGATACGGATAGACCGTCATCTTGGTCTTCTGACCTGACAGACCATCGTACTCATGGACAATCGACTTCAGGTCTCCCCCGGACATCTTCAGCTTCACCACTATTGAGTCCTTATGAGCAAAAGGATAGTAGTGGAACTCTTTGTAGTATGAGGAGTCAGAGGCGCCGGTGTAAACCATACTACCGAAGCTGGTCCGAGTCGCCTTGTGATCGTATTCTCGGGAGTACTTTCTGGTAATACCTGAAGACAACGAGCCATCCGGGAAAGTTCTACTATCGGCAGAGTCCTGAGTAAGGACCGTCACCGAGTTGATGACCTCATTGGAGAGGCCTTCTTCGATCAGTCGACCCGCGAAATCATACTTGTAGTATATGAACTGGTTGTTGTAATTGAGCTTGTCGTCCTGAACAAATCGAAGATTGCCGGCCTTGTCGTAGTACTTCCAAACGTTGTGATAGTCCGGTCCTGCCCACTCCCATGACTCCAGTCCGTGATCGGAGTACACATATCGTCTCAGAATGGACCGATTCACACCATCGCTAATCGCTACGGAGTCGACCTGGCCTCCAGGTCCTTCGTACGTTAAGGTCACGGAGACGGCAGGCGAGCCGTCGGAGCCCGTGAAGAAGGACGAGTCGTAGGCAATTCTGTCCCACACGTCGTACGTGGAGACGGATCTCACGCCGTCAGGATCGAGCGTTATGATCCTTCGTTGCCAATTGTCCGGATCAATCTCATAACTCGCCTGAGTGACGTGGCCGCCGTTCAGACGCCAATCGTACCCGGGCTGACTCGTCTTGGTCAGGCGTCCCCGGAAGTCGTCGTCGTAGTCGAACTCGGTGTAAGGGTAACCCTGACAATTGACATCGTAGGTGCCGTTGTAATATGCCGAGGCCTCGATCAACACACTGTCAGGTCGGGTGTAGTCATCCACGCCCACACTTCCGACGACATCGTTGTAGGGCTTGTACTCTCGCAGTATACGTCCGCGACCATCATAGGTTTTGACGCCGCTGACCATGGCTGCAACCGTCGCTCCGGTGTCGACGTAGTCGGTAGTTCTGGTCTGGAGCAAGCGACCCAGGCTGGAGAAGAACTGCACCGTAACCGTCGAGTCAAAACCGCTGTTGCCGGAAGCATAAGTCACTTCCTTGATCGAGTTGGGATTCGAGACAGTGTACGGATCGGCGTTGACGTGGACGTATCTTTGAGTGATCTCGCTCCGGTAGTTCGCCGAAGAGACCAGGCGATGGAAGCTGTCGTATCTGGTCCTCTCCGGAACATTGTTCAGACCTGTCTGTGCCACCGACAGTCCGGTCGCCTTGTCATAGACCGCTGTACCGGCGTGGGCATCTAACGGATGGAATCGGAAGTCGTCGAACTTCACGTAGTCGCCCGCTTGCGCCGAACCGTAGTCGGTGAGAACGAACACGATCGTCATGCGATGGAGGCAATCAAAGTCCACTCCTGTAAGGTCGATGATTCCCTCTACCCTTTGCCACGCGGTATCGCTCAGATCGTCGAAACTAAACACCTGACTCCCTGGACAGTGTTGACTCAGGGAATCCTTCAGGTAGAATCCTATCTTGGCGGCGTGGTTGGATTTCAGCCAGGCCGAGAAGAAATACTTTTCCGCCTGAAGGCTATCTGCCGTAACGAATCGCTTCGGTCCCCATCCGTGGTCGTTGGGGTTTGGCAGTGCCTCCATGTGGTAGCTGTACTTTCCGGTAAAGGCATCGGTCGAATCGAACCATCTCCTGCTGGCGTGAATCCAGTTCGTCCAACCGTCCCAGTCCTTACCCTGTTCGAAATCCTGGGTCCAGAACTCGCCTGCTTCGGCGTTGTTTGCGGTGGCAACGACCCGCACGCCGGCAGAGTCATACTTGTAGCTGGTAGTGACACCGTTGGCGTCTGTACTAAGAGTTATGTTACCCCACTCGTCGAACTCCTCGACCTGAAGCGTAAAGAGAGTGTCTGCTGTGCTTCCGACATCGCGCCAGGTGCAATGCGTGACCGGCTGCCACATCCCGTGTTTCTCGTACCTGGTTCCCTTTCTTGACAAGCTCTTCCAGCCGTAGATGTCGGAGTAACTCACGGCCTTGAGGCTCACCTGTGCCAGGGCGTTGTCTGCTTTCATCGCGGCACGGGTCGTCGCGTTGTCATCGGACTTGTATGCATACTGCGTAACTTCCGTTGTCGTCCGATAGGAGTAGCCTTTCTTCTCCTTTACATACCTGGCCTCCACCAGACCGCTGTAGCGATCGTACGTATAAGTAGTCTGCGTGAGGATACCTTTGGATACGGTCGTGTCTTCGACCAACAAAGGTCTGTAGACATTCGGAACCTTCAGAGAATCGGCTATCGCAAACAAGCGGTAGCAGTATTTGGTATAGTCGATAATCTCAGAAGTATCCCCGCCTGCAGAGTAGACGTACTTCAGGTACGGAAGTCCGTCCAGCCAATAACCGGCATTGACAAAACCGTAACCGGCACCTTGACCGTAGGTGAAGTCGGGTAATCCTACAGTCTCTGCATAGTGGCCGTCGCTAAGAGTCGTGTCCAGATCGTTGAAGAAGTAGGTGACCTCGTAGCCATCTGAGCTTCCTTCGCTCTGGAAATACGGTAATGACATTTCCGACTTGGTGAAGCGCGGACTTCCGTTGTCGGTATTTATCAGACCGGCACGATACTTGTAGTCGGTTACGATCGGATCGGCGCCGACATACTCGTATAGCTTGACGCTGCTGACCGCGACAAGGGTCGGCTTGCCGGTAACCAGAGTGTCGTACAGCTTGTAACCCTCGACATGCACCTCGGTGTGGCCACAAGTGGGCTGCTGATCTGTCTTGAGACAGAACATGTCATCTGCGGAGTACGATCTAACATCGTTCCCGTCTCCACAGTCCGGTGAGAATGTCAGAATGTCGTAGGAGTGGTAGGAGGTTGAGTCGAAATAGAACGGGTTGTACAGGTACATCCTCACCTTGGTGCCGAAATGACCGATGGCCCAGTTGTCGGAGGCAGAGAACCTCCAACGTTCGGCCGGCGAAGTATTCAGGATTATCCCTGACCAATTTCCGTTTCCGCGGTACTGTCCGGCCCTAATCCTGGTAGGCTGGTATATGTTGTACTGCTTGGAACCCCAGGTCCAGGAGTTTCGATACAGCTCGGCACCGTCCCGGTCGTCAGGCTCGTCGTATATGATGTATTGGTGCTCGAAGCTGTTGCCGTCCCATTCCCATAGCACAGCATCGGCGATGCCGTCACCGATGTCATACCGAGACACAAGAGAGTGGCCATTGCCCCAGAGCAAATCGATCTTCCGGTTCCAGTTATCGTTGCTGAGTTGCTTGCGCACCCACTTGAATCCGGAGGCACGCGGAACTGCCAGATCGAGATACCCGTAGTGGCCGCGATCGTTGTTGTCGTACGTGAAGGCCACACCATTGGGCAAGGGCGCCAATGCCCGCATGTATTGCCAATCTGCTGTGCCCCCCAGGTAGTCAGAAGAAGTGAACTGGCCGTTCTCCCAACGTCGCAGGCGGGTATGGTATCTATCCTGGAAACCGACGTAGTTCGGACCGGCGGCTACCCGACCTCCGACCAGATACCAGGAGGTGAACAGGGCCGGGATTGATTCCGTTGCCGTCACCAAGGAATCGCCGTCAAAGTCGAACTTGCCGTAGTCTACTTTCGACGTATAAATCGTCAGGCCAAGCATTAGGGTCTGAGAAGTGTCTCTCGAGATCACAAACATGTCGTTGGCCATGGCGACTGTGCGGAAGCGGTGTCCGCCGTCGTAGAATATCGGCTCCGCATGCCAGGTGGCACCATCCCAGCGATAGTAGGCAGCGCTCCGGGCGTGCATAGTGTGGCCGATGTCAGGCATCGGGCTGTCCTTGTACTCACCGTTTATCGCTACAAAGCAATCCTTTCCGGGATAGAGATAGACCCGATCGTTCGCCCCATAGTGATTCTGGAACTGATCCAGATTGGAGAGCGTGTCCACCGAGAAATACCCTCCACGCCAGCGGTAGACGTACAGGTTCTTCGTGTATCGGCAGAATACAGCTGCCCATCCCTTGGGCGAGACCGCCGGACGATCGTGCTGACTCATGGTGTGATTGAGATTGCGTAGCCACCAACGGCCGTCCCAAAAGGCGATTCGATTGTAAGTGTTTTCGTCCACCGAGATGATCATGTTCTTGGTGATCGACTGATGACTGTTGTTAGCGTCATCGTCGATCTCAACCGAGAGTTGAGAGACCACTTCCGAGTCGGGTACGGCGGCGTAGTTGATCTCTTTGATCGCTCCGCTGGACAGGTTGATCTTCTGCATAGCACCGTACTTCGGTGCGGTCAGATTCGTGTAGTATTCGAAGCTCTGCGTCGGCAACGAATTCGTCTCGGCACCATCCTTCCGAGTGAAGCTGCTTAGTAGTAGCTTTCTGAAGTCGTTGTCACCGTGCGACGTGAGATACTCATAGTCGAAGTCTACAACCGCGAGTCTGTCACCTGTTTCGCCCGTCACGATCAATCGGTCGGCCTTCTGGGTGGCATAGAACTCGTAGATGTTCACGCCGTAAAACTCGCGATAGTCTAGCCGCGATGAATACTCCAAAATGATCTTACCGCCCGTCGGAGAGGTTATCATCACCAGGTGCGAGTAGCGGGTGTAGGGATACGCGGAATTGACGATATTGTCGCCGCTGTCCATCACTCGCAGGTAGTCGTCTTCCTGAAGATAGTCGAAAGTGGTCGGCGAGAGACCCTCGGTATCTTCTATGGACGACAGATCCCACTGGATCGGGTACGGCTGATCGTCGTTGGTTATTCCGCTGCCGATGAAGTTGCCGAAACGCAGCAAGTATCGGGTCGCGTTCCGTTCGGTGAAGCTGGAGTCGAAATCTCCGAACCTATAGACGGTGCCGTCTTCGCGAGTCACCGTCCAACCGACGACGGCGTCATGGCCCGAGATCGATGCGCTGTAGCGCTGAACATTCCAGGCCGTACCGTTGTTGCCGACGTAACGATTGGAGTCAACGTGATGCAAGGCTATGCTGCTGCCGCTGACGATTAGGTAGTAGTTGTCGTCGTCTATGTCTGATGTCCCTTGATGATTACAGACTATCGTCTGACCGTCAAGGCGAAAGCCGAGACCAAACGGGCCGGCTTGTGCTTCGTGGTTCTCCAGTTTAGCCTGAGCGGTCACATTACCATCGTAGTGCAGCGATAATGTGATATCGCTTCCATGGCGCCCCTTGATTGTGGCCAGACTAAAGGATTCCCGATGTTGACCGGTGTACAGGTCAACCGAGTTCTCGTGAACTCCCTGGTCGACTACACTGGCGCCGACATTGGTACTCATACTCGAGTGACCGTAGTCCTTTGCCTTCGAGCCAAACAGCTCCTGGGCGGAATCGGCCGAGACCGCACCTACAAGGCTCAAGACGATTGCTAGAAGAAATATCCGGGTAAGTTTGAGCATTGAGTCTCCTCCATGTTGTTAGTTTGCTGGTCCCCTGGACCGGCTGCATCTTGCATTGCTCTGCTCTAGTAGGCTGGGCCGTTGTGCCCTATACTCCGAGTTGGACAGACTACACCCTTCAGGTTTGCTACACGTCCTGTGTGCTGACTGCAAGACTAGGCAGACCCGCGGCCTCTCCGCCGGAGGAATCGTCGCTGCCGCTCAATGCGGCTGGCTACTCCTCCGTGATGTTCTTAGAAAAAAGTGGTCGTCGAAATCCCTGCTAATTGTCCCTTTCTCATGTTTCTGTTTGGCTCTCTTTCGAAGGTCTGTGGATAGCCCGTGGTGACGGTCTTGAGACCGGAGTTGCGATACCTCGGGGGTACATCTCGTGGGGCGGACTCGGCACCATTCCGGACATAATGATGCGCCATTCCCACGACTAACCCAAAGCCGGAATGACCGACAATAGCCTCGTGGGTACTTGCACGCCTAAGAAGTAGATCGCCGCTAGGTGCTGGCAAGGCCGTCCCTTATGAGATAATGCTGTTCACAATTGCCGGAGGGTTAACTCGCTGCCCGCCCCCGGCAGAGAAATGCTTGGTACACTTTTAGGTTAATCAATTCGGACCGAGCAGTCAATAATTATGTGAGCGTATCGTTGGAGAAGTGATGCGTGACCATGCGATGACGTCATTTGCCGCCGCATTTCGTCAGTCACCCGCGCCTGATCGGCGCAGAAGAGCGGCTTACCCGCAATCTGTAGGGCGTGACTGTCTTCAGTCTCGCCCGGGTGCCCCATCGCTTGCGGTGGGAGATGATTCAGAAACTTGTCTCATCAATCCAGCCAGGATCGGTGTCTCCCTCACAATCTCGAGATTAAAGCGGAGAGGCAGGGATTCTCCGCCTACCTGAAACCACAAGTTGTTGAAACACAGCCAAGTATGCTACAAGTCATTGTTGGCGATTAGTTTAGTCGTATTTATATGTTTGTGCTTGTTTGTGTATTCTTGTGCCTCTGCTGGTCACAGATGGACACAGATTGGTCACACGGTGTGCAGTGCGTCATAGACCTAAAAGCGGAACAGTCGCACCTCCGGCGCTATCTTGAGTTTGATGGATATGGGTGTGTCACCTTCAGAATCTGATTGGAACCTCCAAAAGGCGCCGGCTGACATCGAAACGGCAAAACCTCTAGCTAACCGCCACCGCAAACCGGCTCCGGAAATCACAGTGATGAGTTCGATTTCATGTGCGTGCAGTATCCCAGTCTCCAAGAAGACTGCCAAGGGGCTTCTATCCCCAAACTCGTATCGAAGCAGGACTCCCAAACTGACATGTGTTCGGGTGGCCGAGTATCCAAAGTCTGAGCTGGGATACCAATGGTCATGGTGTGTTGACCTATGCCCCATACTCAGTTCCTGATCAATAAAAAGCAACGTTGGCTGTAGACTGAATCTCTTGCCCAAACCTAGCAGAATCGCAAACCCATATTCTCTCTGGGTCTCAGTAGAAGAGCTATCAAGACCATACTCCCACTCCCATCTCCAGTTTTCACTCTTGTCGGATGTCAAAGCGGCGGCGAAAACAAAGGACAATCCCAGGTAGTTCTGCTTTGGTCGAAGCCGCCTTATACCATTGGCTGAGCGGAGTCGCAGCTCTAACCCCTCGGATAGCACCAGTTGTGGTCCCATTCGAATTACCTCAATCAAGCATGTCTTTTCTTGTACCTCCTCAACGATTACTCCCCCCAGAACCTCAAATTCGATCGACAGAAGCTCACCTGACTCGGGATGGTAGATCCGTCCGGATTCTTGTACGATCTCGAAGCCCTGGCCAACATAGATACCGTCCCTCGATCCGAGGTCTAGTTGTGCCATGTTCTTTGACTTCTTTGATAGAACTAGCGCCTCGTGAATGCCGTCAACTCTTCCTCCCTTACCGGTTGAGAGGTTGGCTCCACAATTATTGCAGAACTTGTTCCCGGCTGGGTTCTCGAACCCGCAATTGGAACACAGCAAATCATCTTGTGCGCCGATTGTCGCGGTCAAGAGCAAACTCAAGACCAATGCAACCGCAATGGTACCAAGATCTCTTCTCATAATCGCCCCAGTATGTTTGGCTATTAGTCTCATATTGGATAACTCACGACCTAAAACCGAAACAGCTTGATATCAGGTGAGATATAAAGATGTACTGTCGTGTGCTCGTGGTTCCCCACTCGTCCGAAATCGAGATCGGGCTGGTGAAGCACAGTTGCACCTAAGTTGAACGCCAGCCAACCGCTAGCCTTCAATCGCAGTCCTCCCGCTCCTAGCCAGTCAGTGCAACCGCTTGCAAAACGTGATCCACCCTCCAGAAAGAAGGTAATCGCAGAACCCGTGGGCATTGCATATCGCAAAGTCAAAACGGGACCGGAGATCCGTTTGTAAGTATCAGAGCTGTAGTATTCCTCTCCATCCCGCTCGGCATACCAGTCGTGAAACTGAATAGACCAAACCATGCCTGGTCTCAGAGAGAATCCCCGGCCAATGCCGAGGTTGACTGCCAATCCGTAGAAGCCAGCTGAACGAAACTCATCATAGCGATTGAAATCAGTCCACAAGGGGTATGCGAATGCTCCCGATTCATCCTGTGAAACTACCGGTGCCCCCACAAGCGACAGCGAGACGTCTCCGGCTCTAGCTGCGTTAGTTTTTCCTTGAGGTTCCCGACGTAGAACCAACCTGTCACCCACTTGTGGTATAGTCGATTCTTTTCTAGTCGAGTAGTCCACTTCACACGTCTTCTCGTTCAATCTCTTGACGATAACTCTCCCTACGACATCATAGTCTACAGAGAGCAGCTCGCCAGTTTCAGGATGGTATTCTCTGTTGGTCTCGGTTACGATCTCGTAACTAGCCCGACGACTCACACCATCACGACGTCCAATGTCCAACTTGAAGACGTCACCAGACTCTTGCGACAATACAAGCGCGGCTAGAAACGTACCTTGGGCCAATACCGCTGTTGACCGTAGTGTTCCACCGCACTTGTTACAGAATCGGTTGTCTGCTGGATTCTCGAAGCCACAGTTTGGACATATACTGCCATCCTGGACTTGAGCTAGTGCCGAGCAAACTAGGAGTAGTGATGTTAGACAAATGCAGACTACAGTCTGAATCATGTATCCTCCTAAAACACTGAGTATTGCAGATCAAGCCCCAAACTTAAAGCCCAGTCATCGTCGGATGCATAGCCTGCGGCTCCGTTTTCCGCGACTGCGGAAAGCACCAAACGCAGCCTTCCCTGAACCGTGGCAGATAGTCTCGACTCAGCGGAGTGGGACGTCTCGCCATCAGTTGCCTCGAATCTATAAATAGTTCTTAAATCGGTGGTGGTGCTGAAGTAATTCATAAGAGAAACCTGCAAGACGTTGTAAGCCTCCCCTGAATAGAGGAAATCATCTCTTATCTCTAGCAAAGTTCGTGGCCCGAGCTGCTGCGACAGCACTATGGATGCGTCGAAGGACGTCCCAAGGTCGTAGCCGTCGTAAGGAGGGACCACATCCTGCGCCACGCCAGCTTTGATCTCGAATCCAGTAACGAAACTCCGGATATTGTCCGTGATGACTCTTTGAAGTTGAACGTATGCGTCCACATTGAACTCGCTTACCATGAGGATGCCCGAACGCTCGAGGGTTCTGACGATCTTCTTCAGCTTAGACTCAGTCGTTCCGATGCCTCTTAGAGTTCTTATGATTTTCGAGGTCACGTCTCGAGTGAAGTGCGATGATATAAGACGATGCTCCAGCAACAAGGCCTCGATGTTCTTTGCTCGTTTGTAGTTCGCTATGTCGACAAGCTTTCCACTACCGATTCCCGCGGACAGAGTAACCAACGGCGCGTCCATGTTCGTGCTAGAACCATTGTCGAAGTAATGCTGATAGAGTATATCCGACCCGAGGTGAGCAAAGAAATCCGATCCAGCTAGGTAGAACTTGTTTGTAGTATGTTCTTGGACTGCAACGAATCCGTATGCCTCGCTTCCAGTAGCATCGCTAGCATCGTAGTCTATCTCGGTCTTTTGCTCGAACCCAAATCCACGGGACTCCACGGAGTATTTCTGCAATACTGAACCGGTTCCGATGAAGCTTCGATAGTCACCAGATGATCTGAAATTAAGGTTCGAGGACAGATCTAGAATTTGGGATATGGTCTTCTCATCCCTGACATCGAAATGAGATTGCTGAGAGTTGCTAGGCAACCGCCAACCACAATGTCCACAAAACTCCGCGCCCACATGGGCTTCCTTCCCACAATTCCCACAGAATATGCTTTGGACCTGACTACCGCGCGAGGCACTTGAGGATAGAGAACCGCCACAAGCCCCGCAGTGACTGGAACCTGGTTGGTTTGCCGCGCCACAGCTACCGCAGTATACTTCAGATTCGTCGACTGACTGATCAGTCGTCGGTTCGATCTTGTCGATCTTGGGAAGACTTGCACCACACTGTGCGCAAGAGATATTACCGGCGGGATTCTTGAACCCGCACTGGCCACAGAATACGTCGTCCTGCACTGAAAGAACACTGGCTGGCATCACCAGTATGCAGAGCGAGATGAGCACCCAGAACAAACCCCTGCGGTACGATGAATAATCGGGACGTCCCTTCAATCTAGTATCGAATCTCAATGCCCTCATTTCTAAGACCTACTCCTTTCGACACGCGGACCGAATCCACGAACTCGCCACAACCTGCCCATGATGGGCTGAACACCGACGCCTTATCAGGACATGACTCTCTCTGATCGCATGGAATCGGCAGCCGCCCTCTTACGCTCTGCCAGCGCCGGCCTCCGCGAGGAAGCAGACGATTTGACACTCGACACAGGTCGCCTCTCTACATATGCCTCGCAGCTTGTATAGGCCAGTAGACTCTGTGCTTGAGAAGTCTCCTATTTTATGGATGCTAACGTGAAAACTAGGCCGGACTAATCCTCGTAGCGGCTTTCGTACTTCATATCCCCCCTAGCAGCATCAATCACGAAGTCCCCGATATACCCTGCGATTTCCTCTGCCTTCTTCTTGCTGAAGATCTTCTGGACGACGTTGAGGTCAGGCCTGCTAAACTCCATTGCCGCCTGGTAGCTCACCGGCTCATCCCTGTAAGTTCCCTCATACACAATCTCGAATTGCATGTTTTCGCCACACGGGACTTCATAGAACTCAAAACGTCCGTCCTTGAACGCGCATTTCACGGGATCATCACCAGATTCTAGGGTGACATCGTAGCCATCACCCTTCATCGATATAGTGAGCCCAGTCGGAATTCCTGTGGGTATTTTGCCAACGACCGGCAATTTGACCGTCACCTCTCCCCAAGCAGTAATTGTCTCGTCCTTTTCCTTCTCGTCGTTCTTTCCCGCCACCGCAGAAACCGCTACTACAAACGAAAGAGCGATCAATAGAATGACTGCAATCTTACAACTCTTCATCTTTGTCTCCTCCAGAAATGCAACAATAGTCGTTGGTTTTGTCCTCAAGAGCACTGTTTAATATAGCTTATGCGCAGTGCAATATCAACCTCAAGGTCCGCGATATGATGTTGCTAGTCCGCCCTATCCACATCCCACCATCAGCGGCGGATAGTCAGGAGCAAGCCCGAGTTGATCGCAATCGCCTGCCACAGGCTGGCTATCCACCTCTCGCTACGAAACCGAGGACTTCATCGCACCCGAAGAACGTGAATGTTCACCTAGTCTCTTCTTGATCTTGAGCATCACAAGGACCGCGATGTTCAACGAGGCTATGAAGACGTAGCCCAGAAACAGTGCAACCTCTTCAAGACCGCGCAGAAAAGCACGCAGCTGATCACTATCACCATCTTCATTCGGATCAATACCGAACTCCCCCGTGAACAGCGCATAGAATGATTCGATGGAACTGTAGGACCAAAACGCATTTGCGGCGATCACAATCAGCATGAATAGAACCCACAAGTGCTTGATGACAGGCTTCCGAAACGGCAGTGGTATCAACCGAGTGGCGACCAACGTGGTGATGGTCCCGATGGAGCTGACAAGAAGTAGAACTTCCCAGGACACAAGAAACGGCCTTGCTAGCCAATCGTAGTCAGTAAGCGCATATGCAAACCCGAGGATCGTTACGATATACAGTCCATTTGCGACTACCGCTGCCTCACGGACTTTCAGGGCAAGTAGTACAGCTGCCCACCGTCTCATTATTGCCAGCATCTCTGCCACGGATTCTACCTCGCCTAGTCAGATTATTCTTCCATAAGAACTTCGACAGGGTGCGATGGGGACCTACCTTGAGCCGTTGCCTAGCCAGTGAATCCGATAGTCCAGGCCTGCTTCACTTGGTCAGTCTCCGAAGAACGCTTCTTGAAGTCCATTGCACTTACTTTGAATCCAACCCCACTCAGTTCACTTCGGCACGCCATGATTCGATCTTTGTCTGTATTCCACATGACAAAGACAGCCAAGCCTCCATCTCGCAGAGCCTCGAAGTGAGTTCTTGCAGCCTTGGCACGACTGGCATCTGTAAGCTCGGAATACGACTTCATATTGATTACGATATCTAGATTGTTTACATCGAATGGATCACGGAAGTCGTGCAGCCGATGATCGAGCGACCACTTCTCTCGAGGAAACTTCTCCAGTGGTAGCAGTTCACCTATCTGAGGATCGGCAACGGATAACTTTGATGCATGGATGGCTTCTGCGGAGAAGTCCGTAGCGTACACTTCTGCTCCCCATGCAGCAAACAAATGAGGAACCAGCGAAATACCACAACCGGGGAACCAAATCCGCCGCCCATAGCTGACGATGATGTCCTTTTTGTCCATCAGCGGGATCATGTCAATCATCAGCCGATGAATGCTGAACTGCATCCTGGCTTCACTGTAAGCCTTGTGATAAAGATCCCAACCAACTCGATCATCATAGTCTGCTGGATGCAATTCCCAGACTTCGTCGGGACTCTTTGATCCGGCGTCACCCAACGCGCGTTCTCCTTTCATGCCGTTATCGTCATCACCCACACCCCACCATCGGCGGCGGACCGCCCTGGAATCATGACGGCCAGACTACGTTGTAGGTGATGGTTGACACAAGGCAGACGATTAGTCCTGCCGCATATAGCCAGAACTGTAACCTTGTGTTCTTCTTCTCTTCTGGCTCTCTATAATGCCTCCAGCAAAAGAAGGCAGCGTAGATCGGCACGAATATCACCATCAATGCCCGGCCGGGTTCCTGGTTATGGATGGCCTTGACGATCGACCAAATCCAGCCAACAACCGCACACGCGAACGATAGCTGAGATATTGTGGCAATTGTGGCTTTGACTAGTTCGTCACTCAAAGGGCACCTTCCTCACTCGCACCAAACCATCGGCGGCGGGATATCGTGATTCTGCAATCACTCACACCACATCTACGCACGACGATCATCCCTGACCGATCTTAGTTTCACAAATGGTAAACCAATTGCGATTATGAGGAATGGAATTATCGCACCAGTCTTAAAAGTATGAATCAGATCGTTCGAAGCCACACATCCGTCGATCAGCATGTATCCATTCCATTCGCAAAACACAAGGTAGTTCAGAGCCATACCTAGATACGGAGATGAATAGAGCAGAATCACTGCTAACAGGATTCGCCGCCAACTGGTCGTCACTCGCGTGATCCGCGCCATGCCCATTACCGCCAATCCGCTCAGAATAGGCCAGAGCAGAAGCGGTGTCTCAAATCTTGGTAGAAGCCATGCCATTGGTCCGGTAATGAAGAACATGGACACAAAGCGCTCGGTCAGGTGAAAGTGTATCGGGAGAAGAACTAACCCGCCAACGACTAGAAATATGTACTTGCGTGCCACAGACCCTGCTTCGACGTTGAACGCTAACCAAGCTACGAACAAGATGAGCCCGAGGTAGATGGAATACCTGGTTGACCATACCCAGCCAAGATCCGCCCAACCATTGAACCGCACCTCCAGGTGCCATAGGACCGCAGGGACAAAGGAGACAAGGACCAGCGTTACGACGGACTTTGAGAGCAGTGTGCGAACCAAGTCTACGGTGCCGTTCATTTCACATCCGTCCCTTCCGAGTTCATCTATCTGCCCTCTTCATGTCTAGTCGCATTCTCTGCCAACCCACACCCCACCATCGGCGGCGGGACTTCGTTGAGCCCAAGAATGCATGATCGGACCAACACATGACCGACAGCCCAGATTAAAGCCGAGGATTCAATATAGAGCCCAAACCTCTCTCACACGGTCCGGCACAGTGCACCCACATCGATTCCTCATCAGCTCTCTCCAGGTAGACCTTCCCGCTGCAATGGGGACACCTCAGTTCCCATTTCCTCGGCAAATAACACCTGTGCTCCAAGTCTACTAGCAGTTGATAGTAGGTGTTTTCCAAGTCGTAGTCAGCTCTGCGACGAGTTTTGATGACCTTGTTGTACACTTGACCGGAGAACAGCTCGTTCACCCGATTCACGGCGCTTTCATAGGGCCCTTCGAATTGAGCGTTGCCTTCGTCTTGATAAACAACCGACAGGACATCCACGATCGCACGCAGATCGTCGATATCCTTAGTACCTCTTATGAGTGACCCCAATGCCTGTGGATTGCCTTCGAATGTGTCGATAGCCTTCCAAACGGCTTTGCCGTCGCTTATAGAGATTACCGGCCCCCCAAACAGACCCGCTACGAAAGAAGCCAGCGCAATGTAGTACCAACGCATGGGGTAACCAAGAAGTCCAATAGTGATGAAAATGATCGCGGCCAAAAGGAGAACTATCAACCCAGCAATACAGAAGTGATAGAATCCTCCGGCCAACTTCCTCGCTCGGCGGGCAAGGAAAGAATGCATACCCCTCGTTACGCTAACTCCAAGGCCGACACCTAGAAACATGACTACTCCCCACCAAACTCCAAGCCATAAGCCACTCATACAGATTCACCTCCAAGTCCTGTGACGTGACACGCTCTCTCACAGCCCACCATCGGCGGCGGGACAGGCGGCAGCTTGTTGTCTTAAGCCCTCGCCACCCATTCACACGACCAGGTCACGAGGACTCCTTGCAGTGCAATCTTCAGATCCTATCTGGAAATCCCAGTTCAGTCACATCCGCATGCGGGGGCTGGTCCTCCCAGGAACATATAGCTTGCCAGGTAGACGATGTCAGAGATGTCAGGATCACCTCCAGAGCCATTGACATCGGCCGCGGACGGCACCGGCGGGGCACTCCCGCCTTGGAACAGCCAAGCGGCGAAGTAAACGATATCGGAGATATCCACGCCGCCACCTTCTCCCTGAACGTCTCCACATTCATAGCACGTTACTCCCTGGGAGCAGAAACTCGTCCATTCAGACGCTTCCGATTCAGTTCCCAGTTGATCAACAGCTATTACCGACCAGAACATTGCCTGTCCATGAGCAAAGTCATTCTCAATTGTCGAGGACGTGTCCTCCACACAAGTAACTACTCGATGGAATGCTGGCGAAAGGGTGTCATCCACGATCGTTACATTGTAGTAAACGATTCCGCCCTCTGGGTCGGTAGCCTCGCCCCATGTCAGCTGTAGACTGTCCCCGCAGGTCGTAGCATTTTCCGTAGGAGCGATGCAATCGGGTCTCGTCGGAGGTAGGCTCGGGGATAGCACGAACTCAACAGAAGCCGACGATCCCGCCGACAAGTCCACAGTTTGCGACAGTTGGTCAACGCTGTGTCCAGAGAGACCGACCGAAACAGAGTGAGAGCCCGAAGGTATGGAATCGAACGTGTGAGGCGTTGTTTCGTGGGTACCCAGTCCATTAAGGACTATGGATGCTCCCGGGATATTGGAAGTCACAGTCAACTGGCTAGTCAAGACAGTATCAAGTACAATCAAGTCTATTACGGGACCGATCCTATTGTCCGATGCATCTCTGAACTCCGCCCACACCGACTTCGGTCCCGGGGCTCCTGAAGTTACGACGGACAGGGGTGTGGCGACGTCCTGCCAGGCAGCTCCCTCGAGGTTGCTGCTGTTTGAAACTCTGACTTCTGTTGCACCAATACAGCCAACTGAAACATCAAGAACAGAGTCGGAAGCGAACTGAGCCCCGCCCTCTATAGATACCCAGGGCGACTCCAAATCAAAACCCGATGATTGTCCATCTGACAGATAGATAAACTGAGTGATCTCTTGATTCGCGCTGTCTAGTGTCACAAAGACAGTGGTCGTATCCTCCCCTGAGTACAACGTCAGAGCGTAGTCACCCGCAGGCAAGTAGGGTACTACAATAGTACCCGACGAGTCAGTTTGAAAAACGTAGTTGCTCCCCAATCCTGACTCCCAATCTGATTGGCTTTGAAGCATGCCAAAGATTCCTGCGGCTGGTCTGTACTCCCCAGACGGGTCCTTGTCGCCCTTGCCTCCGCCGAACCATTTGTAGACCTTGGTCGTGTACTTAGCCAGAATCTCGATACAGCAGTAGCATGGTGCATCTTCAGCCACATCCACATTGCTCATGAAGTTGTCGAACAAATCGACGTTATGATCGTCCACCGATGTCCCGGCTCGAACAAGTTGAGAGTGATTGAGAGTCTTGCTTCGCGTTCGAACATAGGCGCCATTGTCCCACATTTCTTCCGGCGGGATCGCATCCTCACGCATAATCAAACCGTCGTGCGATTTGCCGGTTGCTATGGTCATCGCCGTATACGCCGCCCAAGGCCCCAGCGAACTCTGGTCTGGGCGCGACGTCAATCGAATGCAGCCCCGACTAAACAGGTGGCGAATGTCAGCGTTGAGGTGGTGATCTTCGTCGTTGTTCAAGAACGGATCAAGGAACGGCTGTTCCGGGACAAGATAGATCTGGATCGCAGGACTGGCGGCGAGGTTGAGGTAATCGTCTGGCTGGGGAGCACCCATCAGCACCGGCAGAAGCTCGCCGAAAAACCATTCAGCTGCGAAATTCAGGTACTGCCCCTTCAGAAGCCACGCGCCCTGATGGGGAGAGCCGGAGGTAATCAAATGACTGACCAAATCATCCACCGGCGCCACTCCGCCCCACGGATCTCTTCCCAGGCCCTCGAGATATGTTCGTGTCATGACTCCACCCATGCTGTGAGCTATCACGGGAACCCTGTTGTACAGTGGCCCGGTTTCTCTCGTCATAGCTCGCAACGCGTGGCCGAAAGCCCAGCCGGATTCCCGCAAATCTCCGACATTAGGATACTGGAAAGTCCAGAAACGATAGCCGCGGCTCATCAAGTCGTCAACCATGTCGTTGAAATGCCAGGCGGTCGCATCCGACATCGCCCCGTGCACTAACAAGACGGGCTGGCCGGATGGGTCATCTGAGTAGGGCTGAACCTTTTCAAGATGTGCCACCAGCAACGCATGGCTCTGACTATTGATCAAACTGGCCCCATTATATGCTTTCACATTCACAGTCCAGCGAGTCGATGACATGGCGTCCACACTCGCTTGGGGCAGTCTAATGAAATTGGATGATGTGGTTCCAGGGCCTGAGAAAGTGGATGGTGTAAACGTAGACCATGTCTCATGGACATCGTACACCAATTGGTAGCTTGTGGCTCCCTCTACCTCCTGCCAGCCGAAGACACGATGATTGTCCGCACTCAGGACTAAACCCTTGATGTAGCTATGAACGCTGTACTCAGCAGTGGCCTCGGCGATCTGCGACCCGGCAGCATTGTGCCCGGTAATCGAAATCGTGATGTCCTCTAGAGGATAATCGGGAAGTGTCCACGTGTATATCCACTGATCGGCAGGCAAGTCTCCGAGGCCGAGGATCGGTGACTTCGACGCCATTGCAGGCGTCTGGTAGAAGAGCTGGACGTCTTCAATGTCAGACAAGGGGTCGAGGGTCCATACGATGTCCAGTTCGGAACCGACCTCGATTGCCTGTGGATATCCCGGCGACAAAAGTGAAAGAGCTTCCGCTACCACATTGTAGCGAACTTGAACCGTCTGATCTCCGTTTGCGGCGTTGCTGGTTACAACTAGGTCCGCATAATACGTTCCCAGGGGCAGGTCAGTCGTATTGACTATAACATCGATATACTCATCGTTGCCCGTTCCGGAACTCGGTTGGGCGTATACCCACGGTTGAGTCGAAGTAACACTCCACTCGAGCATACCTTCGCCGGCGTTGAATATCGTCAGGACGCCTGGATCGGGCACGTCCCCATACTGTGTAGCTTCGAAGACAATCGGGAAGTGATTCACGATGAGGTTGGGACGTTCGGGGCAGTCAGACCAAGGACGATATTGGACATAGTCGCTGACAGGTTCACCCGCGGAGTTGTCGTTGTAGTCGGGTGGTCCTGAAATGGCATCTGTCGGGTCATAAGGTCCGTTGTCATCCCCCCAATAGTTGTTGGTAGCATCTATCGTCAAGTGCGTGCTTTGGTTCTGAACCGCATAAGAGCTGTTTTCCTGGAAGAAGTTGTCGTGTATCTGAGGTGTGGAATTGGACGATCGTATCCCGACAGTATTGGACGCGAAGTCACTGTTTGTGATCGAAGGAGAAGACTCGTTCGTCCTGACGGCCACCATATTGTCATCAAAGATGCAATCATCGATAGTTGCGTCGTTGGCGTGTATGTACACTGCGGCATCGGCGGAGTTGTATTGCGTCATACCACCATACTTGATTTTGCAGTTCTCGAGTCTGGACCCGGCCGACAAGTTGGAGAAATAGATCGCTGACCAGTATCCGGGATAAGGGCTGCTTGCATTCCCGTCACCGTTGGAGTCTCCGCCTTCTGAATCATCAACTGCCGCGGTGAAAGTCACACCTTCAGCCACCAGAACCCCTGGTTCACCGTGACCCACGAGGAAATACTGCTCTCGGTCGTGTCCGTAAGGATGAGAGGCTCGCGGCATTTTGACGGCGACTCCTGTCGCGATCGTGAGCTGTGGATTGCCTGCACCAGATATTTTAACACAGTAGTCCGCACTGTGAGAGTAGGAGGAGCCACTCAACCAATAGACAAATCCACTGGGGAGCGCAGGCCAAGTTGTGGACTGAGCGACAACACCTTCGTGGATACGAATCGCGTTGAAGCTACCACTTGGATTGGCATGAATAGTATTGTTTAGTATCAAGTTCTCCACAGCCATCGGATCAACCAAGGCGGGAAAGTTATCACAGTTTTGAATTGTATTGCCAGAAACAGAGTGGGACACGACCGGAATATCGAGCCACATCCCATATGATGTACATCCATCAACGAGATTTTCACTAATCGTGGGATTACCGCCAACGACTCGAATTGAGGTTCGGTTGTCCGAGAAGTTGCATGCATCGATAGTGGGGCTGCTACTCAGCACGTAAACGGCGGCATCTGCTGCATTGTAACTGCTGTTTCCGCCGAATCTGATTGTGCAGTCTCGAATGACGGAGCCGCCAGACTCACCACCTAGATAGATCGCACTCCAGTATCCGGGACTTCCGAATGACAGCCCATCTCCGTTACTGTCACCTCCTAACTCGTCATCGGTTGAGGCTGTGAAGTATACACCCTGGGCGTTGAGACGCCCCGGCAGCACCACGCCCACTTGCAGGAACTGCTCTCGATCGTGACCGTATGGATGGCTCGGAGCCGGCAGCTTGACGACGTTGCCTGTCTCGATTGTCAGCTCCGGGTTACCCGCTCCCTCTATTTTGACCGTGTAGTCCAATCCATGGCTGTATGTGCCACCCAAGAGATAGTAAACCATGCCGGGAGGCAGGAGCGGCCAACTCGTCGACTGCGTGATCTCCCCCTCAAGCACATATACACCGTTGTGCTTGCCGTTTGAGTTGAGCTCGATTGTATTTCTTGAGACAAACATCTCCACCGCCATCGGATCAAGCACTGCTTGCCAATGGGCGCCGTTGGTCACGGTGTTGCCTGATACATAGTGGTTGATGGTTCCGATGTCTAGCCACAGGCCGTAATGCGTGCTGCCATCAATCGTGTTGTCGGAAATCACCGGGTTGCTGTTGTTTACGCGAAGTCCAATCCTGTTGTCATCAAACTGGCAGTTTGTGATGGTTGGGATACCCTGAAGAATGTAGACGGCGGCGTCTGCTTCGTTGTAGCTCGAGTTCCCTCCGTATCGAACAAAGCACCCGTCGAGAGTTGACCCCCCGGAGAGGCTGCCAAAGAAGATAGAACTCCAGTATCCAGCGGAACCGAAGGAGACTCCATCTCCGTTACTGTCGCCCCCCAGTTCGTCGTCGGTGACCGAAGTGAAGTAGACACCCTGGGCACTTAGCCTTCCTGGCCCGTTTACGCCTACCATAAGGAACTGCTCGCGATCGTGTCCGTACGGATGAGAAGTGCTTGGCATCTTGACAATCACTCCAGGATCAATAGTAAGCAGGGGACTACTTGCCCCCTCAACCTTCACACAAAAATCTCGTCCGTGAGAGTATGTTGTTCCACTTAGATAGTAGACCATTCCAACGGGGAGCGCTGGCCACCGAGTAGATTGACTCACAACACCCTCTTCAACATAGATGCCGTTGTGTTTGCCGTTGGTGTTCAGTCCAAGGGTGTTGTTTAGCACGAACGATTCTACCGCCATCGGATCGACTCGAGCCTGCCAGTTTCCCCCATTGATGATGGTATTGCCAGAAACAGAGTGAAAGACAGAAGGGATGTCCAGCCATACTCCGTATCCGGAAAACGCATCTATGGTGTTGTTGATAATCGATGGACTCCCCCCAGCGACACGAATCGATGTGTAGTTGTTCACGAACTGGCAGTCTTGAACAGTGGGGTCACTATTGGCGATGTATATGGCCGCGTCGGTGGACACATAGGATGTGGCGCCTCCGTAACGTATGATGCAGCCGTCCAAAACGGAGCCAGTTGCGTTGCTGCCGAAGTAGATGCAGCTCCACTGTTTGGGAGCTCCAACCGAGAGACCATCTCCGTTGCTATCCCCTCCAAGCGCATCGTCAGCGGTCGAAGTGAAGTACACCCCTGTCGCCACGATGCTGCCCGGTTCACCATGGCCGACCAGAAAGAACTGCTCGCGATCGTGACCATAAGGGTGCGAGGTGGGCGGCGATTTTATTATCGCCCCTGGCTCAATAGTAAGAACTGGGCTGCTCGCGCCTCTGACACTTACTGTGTAGTCCGTTCCATGAGAATACGTGGAGTTGGACAGGTAGTACACCATGCCAGGTGACATTGCGGGCCACGTTGTGGACTGATCGATGATTCCCCGACCTAGCCTAATTCCGTTGTGGCGTCCATCGTAGTTGCCTATAAAAGTATTGGCCGCCGCATATGCGCCAGCCTCCGTGGGATGTGCATCGTCTATATGAAACCCGGAGAAGTTCAGAAACGTGCAACCCTCGATAGTCGGCCGAGAAGTATTGCAGTCGGCCCCGGAACTTCCAGCGGTGATTGTGAAGTTGCGCAGCACACAACTGTTGCCCAAACTGCCTGCAAAGGAGACGCATTCTCCCCGGCTCGATCCATCGATGGTTGTAGAGGCGGCCCCGGCCGTACTCTCAACGGTAATCTCCTTTGAGATTACGACGTTTTCCGAATATGTCCCCGGAGCAACCTGAACCACGTCACCGGGATTCGCGATATCGATACCTGCCTGAATGGTTGGCGCAGACTCAGATGGGACCAAAATGACGTCGGCTGTCGCATTGGTGGGAAATAGAAACAACGCCGCAACCGCCAGGGCAAACAGGGTAGCCCAATGCATATTGCCTCCTATTAGATTCAACTGACCATAATACTGAGCACATGTGAAGCCTCTCCGTGGAGTAGCCAGTCTAATATACCGTGAGGCTATGGCACTTTCAAGGGAAATGTAGACAGATCGAGGCTTTACGGGATAATAGCACACCCCACCATCGGCGGCGGTCCTCCCTGGAACATATAGGCTACTAAGTACACCAAGTCTGCAATATCTCCCGGGCTGCAATCACCGTTGATGTCGGCAACGAACAGCGGAGACGGCGCTGGCCCCCCCGAGAACATATATGCCACCAGATAGACCAAGTCTGCTATATCAACTGAATGGTTGTGGTCGACATCCCCAAGCTCCCAAGTCCAGAAATCAGCGACAGATGGAGATGGTGTCACAAGTCCGGTGTTGTCGTAGGCCGTCACGCGCCACCAGTAGTGGGTGGCGAAGGTCAGAGAATCGGTCCGGGTGTACTGATTGGTCAACAAGGAATCGACCGTCAACACGAAATCGAAGTTGGGGTCGATTGATACTTCCAGCTTGTATCGCACGGTGTCCAGGGGATCGGGATCGTACGATTCGCTCCACGTGAAAGTCGGCAGCATCTCGAATACTGGCAGACCAGAAGTATCGGGAGGATACTGAGTGACAGGAGCCGTCGGTGGTTCTGGTGTACTATTGACGAAGAACGTGTGTTCGTAGGCTCCTGCCCAATCCGAATACTCGTATCCGTCATTGGCTCTGACTGCCCAGGTATACCGCTTGTTCTCATCCAGCGATTGTGCAACTTGCCAGCCAGTCGAGTCAGTGCCCTCAACGATGCCGTACTCGTAAATGGAATCGGGTTCACCGTGAGCAGTGTCGACGACACAGACGAAGTCGTAGGTCAGCGCGTCCTCTTCCGCATCGCTTGAGTTCCGTAACCAGAGCCACGGTTGATTGTCGGTCAGGGCGTCGTCAATAGGGGCGTGACATTCCGGAGTGCTGGGTACGCTGTTCATTCGAAAAGTTGTGTCACACCAAGGGGACCATCCCATGCCGTTGTGGACTCTCAGGCGCAAGTAGTATGCCGTCCCGTCAATTAGGTCTGATCCTACATACACGACAAATGTGTCAGAGGAGACGAACGGCGCTGGGTTCCACATTTCGGCATATTGCCAATCGTCATCCGTACCTACGGCAATCTCGGCTCTCTCCTGAATGTTTCCAGTGAGGTCAACGTATACCCAGTAAATCGACGGGTTATGACTTCTCACGTTTTGCATAGCTTCTCCGTCCAAGCCGAAATCAGTCACGAATCCGGAGCAGCCAGGACCGAGGGCTCCCATCAAAACGTTGCACGAGTTGTTTTCCTGCAAACACGGGGAAGTCTCCTGAAGAGTTAGCTGATTAAAGGCTGTATCGCAGAACTCGGGATCTGCGGCTATGTTGCCGCCAATGCCGCCAAGATTCTCGAGAACATCGATCCAGTCACCACCCTCGTTGCCGTACACGTTAGTACACTGGACTGTGGGCACACCGGGACCAGCCGCGGCGCTTCCACCGGTATTGTAGGCCAAAACACAGGCGGAGACTGTCTGCTGAATACTAACCTGTGCGAAATCCAGCGCAGCCGCGATTGGCGCGTAATTGCCAAAGAAAGTACAACCCTCCACTGTTGATGAGTTGATTTCAGCGTCGAATCTGATTGCACCACCTCTAAAGTTGGCTGTGTTATTGACAAATACACAGCGGTTTATGTGCGCATGAGCTGAATGGACCAACCTAATCGCACCTCCGTAGTCACCGGTATTATCAGCAAAGTAGCATTCTCTAAACACGGGTGCAGCGGAACCTTGGCATGTCACAGCTGTCCCGTAGTCGTTGTTGTTGGTATTGTTCAGAAACTCGCATCGACTGAAGACGGGAGATGCATCGCCGTCGATGAATACCGCAGAGCCGTTGGAGTGATACCCATTCTTAATCACGAACCCCACGATCTGAGTCGAAGTGTCCTCGTGATTGTTTATGAGAAAGGCTCTGTGCAAATCGGACGGTTCACCTTCGATGTCGATAGTTGCTCTGGCTGAGCCCTGACCCGTAAGAAGTCGCAACGATTTCCCCCAAAAGACGATATCCCGATTCCCAGCGCCAGAGTAAACACCAGGGCCGACAAAGACCGTATCGCCATCCGAGACAGCATCAATACCTGCTTGGATCGAAGGTTGATCGGCCGGGACGTTGATGGTTGTCGAGCTTGCTGAAACGGCCAAGGTGGCCAGTATGAAGAGAGAGAGTAGCAGTCGCATGGACCCCTCCACACTTTGGGTTGAACACACACTTCAAGATACGAAAACGGGCAGGGTTGTCAATGCCCGCATTCGATGTAGCGGCCTGGCGTTGGGATTGTAATTGCCTTAACCCGTGACTCATGCTATCGTAATCTGGACGTGGCCCATGGGGGGCTATACCCGAATGCCTTCGTGGAGTCGAATACTACCTACGCGAGGATCGACGTGAAGTTGCCGGACAAGAGTAAAAGTCGTGACTTGGACGCGTTGTACTTAGAATCATACTGGAACTGGCTGAGGGAAATGCGCTCGTCATGTGGCCTTAAACCCCGTCGCTTCCTGGCTGTACTGCGAAAACTCGAAGCTGGAGACTACAATGAGACAGACCGTCGATACAAACCTCAACCGAATAGTGGAGGATTACGACTATGGATATGCGACATGGTTGCCGGTGCGGTTGGATTTGTTGACATCGATTCGGCCATTTCCGCGATACTGACTGTAGGACCGTCGTCAATTCGAGCTCGCCGCAAGTTAACTCATTTCCTTGGCTACTTGGAGGAACCGCTCTGTTCCAGATATGCCTTGTGCAACATCGTTGAACGTTTCACGGGATCAATGAGAGATGGCAAGGCCGCGATGATCCGAGACGGTGTGCTGACGGAGTACGCACCGGACGCGATCTGGCTTGCCAGAAGGTTTGGGCTCAATCTGCCTGATCCTCAGGTTTTTTCCGGAGGTCTCGACCTTGAGCTTCCACCTGGAGTTGAGCCGCAATGGCCTTACCCCGTTTGGGTCGGTGAGAAGCGAATGGCCGAGGGTATGCTGGAGCCGGAGCACCGGAAAAGAGATCATCCACTACTTGAAGATCCGATAGAGTTTGATCTAGGTAGGGTAACGATGCTCAGGGAGAAACTATGGCACCTCAAGGTGAGACTCTTGGAAGAGACGCCTTCACCGCTACGATCGCGCGACCTCGAATCTCTGACCTCCGCTTACGTGAAGCTCATTGCCACCAGTCTATCTAATAGTGATTTCGAGTATCTGGACAAGCTGATGAGATTATATCCACACTCGCGGGTTCATAGTGCCCCTGGTGGTATCGGCGAGTCCTACTATGGTCCCTTGACGGGAGGGTTGTACGACATTTTCAGAGCACTGCGATTCCTCTACCTTGAGGCGCAGGGAGGGATGTTTTGCAGCACGGCTGAGGGTCTAGAGGAGTTCGTTGGCCAGGGCGAGGACTCCCAGTACGGGTTGACTTTTGCAGACTACTGGGAGGTTATTTCTCACGATAACAGAGAGATAGTTGATCGTGCTCTCGACAACCTAGTTCCGTGGCTCTCGCGACTTGAGGAGGCTGAGCAAACCTTCGACGATGCTATGCGAGCGGTGACGGAGGAGGCGTCTCGGTCATCCATAGCACGGATTTTGAGGTTGGCTCCGGAAAGTGGGGGCAAGCCAGGGGCCCAGAAGTTTCCTACTCCGCCCGGGAGTAAGTGGGAAGATGTGAGTATTGAGATAGTGTCCGACTTCTCTGCACGGGTCAAGGTAGGACAAATGACAAGGACTTATCTGTTCTCTGACATGGGATTCCGCGATGACCGAAAAGGGGACCGACCTAACGACCAGTGGGACATTCTTGTTGAACTAGCCGAGAGAGAGGGAGCCTTGTCTTGGTCCACCTCAGGCGAGATTCCTGATCTTGAAGCTGACGACTTAAGCCAGCGCGCACTCCCCTGGGGGACTGTGCCAGCTACCCACGGAAAAGGAAAGAACATTCAGGCTATCAGAAGAACCTTGGAAGAGTTCTTGGACATTTCCGGCGATTGCTTTCACTCATACCGTCGAGGTGGTGGCTGGGTATCACGATTCAAGATCACCGACAAACGCGGCCAATCCTAGTTCGACGAAAAATCACTTCGTCTGTCTGTCAAATACAGAACTAATTTCCATCAACGAACGGAATAAGCGACAATAGTTTAGCTATTCGCGACTATCCCCGTCGCAAAAAAAAACCACCAAAAAACGAGTTTTCGCCAAGTGACCATGAGGGCTAAATGGTCTGGCACCATAGTCGAAACCAGAGACCGTAACGGTCGGGGCTCGGAAGGTGCTTTCATAGTCAGACCTGCCTTCCGGGCCTTTGTTTTAGGAGAGACATGGAATGACAGTCTCCAAGTCCCCAAACGAAATCGAAATGGCCACGCTGGGCGCGGCGATGACGTGCCAGAAGCACGCACCCGAGGTGCTGGACGAAATCATAACTATTCTGCCGGATATAGGGGCGTTCGGCGAGAAGCGACACCGCGACATATACCGGGCTATTCGGAGTTTGTACTCAAAAGCCGAGACGGTAGACCTGGTGACTGTCGGCAATGCCCTCGGTGAGAACAAACTAAAGACGGTGGGCGGGAGAGCATACCTGGCGGAATTGTGCGACACCGCAGGTTCGCCTCACTCGGGGATTTCGTACGCCAGGACTCTCGCCGACAAAGCTAGGCGCCGAAAGCTTGTCGAAACCGCCCAGGAGGTAATCGCAGCCGACAAGGCTCCTGAAGCGACAGCGGCGAAGCTTTCGGACATCTTTGAACGCGGGTTCACCGCAATAGCCGACGGCGCCACAGCCAAAGTCCACCATATCAAGGATGCCGCTCCCGAGTATGCAGCCCGTCTACTCGGGGACGCCAAGGAGGACGGCGCCAAGTTCCTACCTACTCGAATACACGTCCTCAACAACAAGCTCGGTGGCGGACTAAGGAGAGGCCACCTGGTTGTCGTAGGTGGATTACCCTCAACCGGCAAGTCGTCCTTCGCCCTCGATGTAGTTATGTACAACGGCAACTTGGGCAAGCAGTCGCTGGTCTTCTCCCTGGACGAAACGCTGGATGATATCTGGCGCCGTGCTTTCCAGGCCAATATGGGCTTGGATCATGCCAAGCTTAGCAGCCGTGGGCCGTGGGACCAGACTGAGCGCAACAAGATTGAGATCGCTCGTGACTCTCTCGTCAATCAGACTTGGTCGGGCGTAGACGCATCCGGGATGACGGCTATGACCATTCGCACGAAGGCCAGGGCCTACAAGCGCAAGTACGGTCAGTTGGACATGGTTGTAATAGACTACATCGGTCAGATTAGACCTCCTCGCGGCTTTAGGAACCAAACCAGAGAACGGGAGATGGCGGAGATTGCGGTGTCACTGAAGGAGTTGGCTAAGGAGCTGGACTGCTGTGTGATCGCCGTGTCACAGCTCAACCGGACTATGACGAAGGAGCAACTTCTCGGAATCTCGAAGAAGAAGGACCGATTCGTTCCCCGACCACATAAGGGCCACCTCAAGGACAGTGGCGAGTATAGAGGCGGAAGCCAACGTAGTTGTTCTTCCCCACCTGCCCAGCGAGTTCCTGCGAGAACGTCTCGGCGACCACCATGAGTGGACTAAGGAAGTACGTGGCGACGATCCTGAATCCGTTCCCGCCGAACTGATTGTGGCAAAAAACAAGCTCGGTCCAAAGGGCCACATCGATTGCCGATTCCACCTCAAGCGAATGAGGTTCTACGACGCGGTGCCCGCCGGACAAGTGTCCATGATCGATGAACTGGCTGAATCTGAGATTCGGTCTTAACCATGGATGGAGGATGGATAAAGATGCCCAGAAACATCTTAGAACATCGTATGTCCCCCAGTCGCCTAAATCGGAGGTTTAGCCGCATGGAGGCCATCATCGATTTGCACATGATGGCCTCGTACGACAACCACTGGGCTGACGAGGTTTACCTCCAGAAAGGCCAGATTCTTACCAGCAAAAAACGCCTAGAGCAGAGATGGAAGTGGAGCCACGGGCGGCTGACGAGATTCCTTGAGTCGATGGAGCGGTCTGGCGATATCACCATCACCTATGGCCCCAAAACCGGTCCGTACCGGAACCCAAGGTACACCATCATAACCGTCTGTCGCTACGCGACTTCCAAGAACGATGAACACCATGACGGCGACACTACCGCGATATATAAGAAGGGATATAAGGGAAAGAAGAAAACAGAGGGGGTTGGTAAAAAGAAGACCGGACAGGGGGCCTTTTCCTACCCGGCTCACCTGGACGACCATGCCATCCAGCAGAGACAGAAGGAGGGAAACGAATGATGCAAACCTGGCGATGGTGTGACGGCCAGTACGTGGTTGAGGTTGAAGACCGGACACTCCGGGATCGCATCCTGCGGTGGAAGGGAGCCTACCAACGTGGGGTTGAATGGGGACCTAACGGACACCGCGCCTGGCAGGTTGTCATCCCCTCCGATCTGCTCGATCGCGTGCGGAAGCTGAATGTGGAGGAGAATGATGGTTAGACCCTGTTTTTCCTCTACATTTCGGGGATTGATTTCCAACGACTTACGAGAAGTCGAATCGACGCTGAGCGCGTTTCTCCTTTCAACCAGTGTGATGAGTCACCTCGGGAAGAGATCGAGGCTGAGAGAGCGTTTTCGTGAAATACGGTTGTTCGAATCTGTCCGGGCTTCTGTCACTTTCTGTCATACTCTCGGACCTGTCAGTGCCCTTGTTGTTGCACCCTCATGCGTCCTACAACTACCGACCTTCGACTTATCTCAGCGCACGAAGTCGAACACGTTGTCTCTCAGCGACATCATAAAGGACCATATCGCAGGTTGGAGTAATACTTCCGTTGTTAATCTCGAAAGTTCGCAGGTGAAGCAATGGTGGTAGTTAGTAGGGCGATCCTGAACAACAAGAGATGTGTTGAGGATTGCCGTCAGTACGACATCTTCAGCATGGCGCGGGAGGTCGATCTCACCAAGCCACAGTCGGTGTCGTGCAACTGGAGGAGGCGGGGCCGTGTGATATCCACTATCGATGTGCAGGTTCTTCCCGATCGTAACTGCCTCAAGTTTTCCTACTGTTTCCCCGACCGGAAGCCAGAAGATCGCGGAATGATCAGATACTTTGTCGGACTCGATACCACTAAGTGCTACTTCGGGGGCCACCGCTACTGGTTCCTGTGTCCCAACTGTAACCGACGGTGCGCAAAGCTCTACCTGCCAACTGGTCAGACCTACTTCGCCTGTCGCATCTGCTACAATTTAACATATCGCAGCCAGCAAGAAAAGCCGTCTATCCGACACCGACGCTATATCGATTCTATCATGGCAAAGGCTGGCATTCCACCGAGGAGGCGATGTAAGTAATGAAGCGCCTCCTGACCGTAGACGATGTTGCCGAGATTCTGGGTGTGAAGAAGTCCACCATCTACCAGTGGACATCCGCAGACTTCATCCCTCACATCAAGTTAGGCAAGAACGTGCGGTTCAGGGAGGGCGATGTACTGGCCTGGATCGAAAAACGGACAATCAAGGGTAGAGAACGGAGGGTACCTAAGGTGATCTAGGTCCAGTGACTTCTGGGCCAATCTAGTCTGGACAGCAACAATAACAAAAAAGGATAAGCTATGAAGACGAAGAAGAAATCAAAGAGCAAGAATAACGCCCTGATACTCAGGCAGGCGGACCCGTTTGACTTCTGGTATGACCCGAACGACTGTTCGGAACCAGCCAACTTCGAGCCTACCGTGATGGACCTCCATTTACTCGTTCGCGTATACTTCGAGAAGCTCATGCGTTGCCGGTCCGAATGGACTGGGAAGAACGTTGATGACTACGTGGTCTGCCTTGAGCGTCTTGGCGCCTTGATGGGCGCGCTGAAGGACAAGCGCCTGTTTCCCCTGACCTATGATCTCTAGCTGGCCTACTTGGATACAGAAGGGCTTCATACCGCACATCAAGCTAGGCAAGAACGTCCGGTTCAGGGAAGACAGGGTTCTCGAATGGATCGAGAAGCGAGAGTGCAAAGGCCGCCTGCGGCTGAATCCCTAGAACTGAATGACATCACTTGGACCAGCAACACCAAGAAACTACCGATTTCGTTCCTCAGATTGGAACTGAGCGTCCGACTCTCCAGTATCCCTGACTTACCTCCAAAACTGCCACCAACGCTTTCTTCCCGCGAGTAGGATCTTCTGGATACGAGCAGCGACTGATTTGTCTCCACTGTAACCCATGGGATCTGCCAAGGTCCCTTGCACTGAGTCGAGTGGATTTCTGCCGTCCTTTGTGGCAATGTGAATGTCCGCACCTTTGTTCACGAGAAGTCGAACCAATTCAAGGTTCTCTCTCAATACGGCTAGGTAGAGAGGTGTAGCTCCGAAGTTGTTCGAGTCATCCACATTCGCTCCAGCCGCCAGAAGCCTCTTCGCCGCTTCCGTATCCTCATTCACGACAGACATTCCAAGCGCGGTAGCGTACTCCAGGCTCTCAAGCGTGCACCCATTATCCAAGTCCACATCCCTCTGAGTCAAGAATCTGAAGAACTCCTTGCTCTTGCTGGCGGCATCGTAAATGACCTGTCCATCCAAGTCGATTCTCTTGATCTGCTTGAGGCTCAACAACTGCCCGGGAAACTCTGAGATATCGTTTCCCGTAATGGACAACTCCCTCAGACGACGGAGTCGCGCCAGTTGCTGGGGGAGTCTCTCAAGGCGACAGTTGATGAAACTCAGCTTCTCCAGATTCTCGAGTTTGCAGATTAACTCCAGGATCGTCTCAGACGCATTGGGCGATTGGACGCCATCTACTTCAACGATTCTGAGATTCCGTAGTTGGATGAACTCAATGGGCAAACTCTCAAGGAAGCGGTCTGACCTTCCGCTCGACAGAGCGATGCTATCAAGATTGTGTAGATTGGCGATCGTGGACGGGATGGACATCAAGGGGTTGGCGTATAGATCGAGTTGACGAAGGCTCGACAGTTCGCAAATCGCTGCCGGAACGGAACCAAGCGAGTTCCAGCTCAGATCAAGTCTCTCCAGCGAATGCAGAGACGTGATCTCTGGAGGTATATCTCTCAGTCCGTTCCTCTGTAGACTTAACGCACGCAACCCGGTCAGATCAAACAAGCCATGTGGGATCACCCCGAGGTGCGAATCAGACAAGTCTAGTGTCTCCAAGCTCGGTATCTGAGCGAGCTGCGCAAATCGCTCTTCGTGAGACGAGGAATCTGTCAGGGTTATTGAAATCTCTTTGAGACCACTCATAGCTTTCATCTGTTTAGGCAACGTCCTAAAACTGTTGCCTTTGAGTTGCAGAGACTCTAGACCGCCTAGTGAGCAGACGCCCTTCGGAAGATAACTGATTTGATTGTTACTAACGTCAAGATGCGTCAGGTTTGTCAGTTGACCCAACTCTGGTGGCAGAAATCGGAGCTTGTTATCCCTGAGGATCAATGCCTTCAGTTTCGTGCATTTCCCGATATCGGACGGTAGGTTCTCGAGGTCCTTATTGGAGTAGTCTAAGGTCGCACTCCGGCTCTTTTCCGCAGCTCGAGCAGCGTCGAGAAACGCCTTCATCTTGTCCATTGACTAACTCTTCCCATAGTGTGATCTCTTCATCTGGCAAAGTGTGCCAAGCCGCTGCAATTCCCGGTTCGGAGGCGCCAATTAGATCTAGCCTTCCGCGCCCTCAAGCTTGTATCGCATTGCATGGAGCCCGGTCGAATCTCTATTGACGAAGATATCATTGATGGATCTTGCTGTCAACTAACGCTGGTGCAGGGGCCGCCTGCGGCTGAATCCCTTGTCATAGTGGGCTTTTTGGGATATATTGGGGCGTGTGCTCACGAACTCGCCTCAGGGAGAGTTCCTACCCAAACTGATTCGGAAACCACCTTGGTAACTCGTGCTAACATTGGAGAATGACCATGTCTTCCCTGCAATCTCGCAGAATTGTGCTTCTGCTTGCCCCACTGGTCCTATTCCTGGCATCAGGACCAACAGCTCAGGACCTGTTTGACCCTAGAACTGACTATGCTGTGGGAAGTAGTCCCTATTCCGTCTACTCAATTGATTTAAACTCCGATGGTTTCATCGATTTGGTGACAGCTGATGCTGGCCCTGATAATGTTTCGGTTTTACTGGGGAATGGAGATGGCACCTTCCAGAGTGCAATCAGTTATGCCGCTGGCGACGCTCCACTATCCGTATTCTCAACGGACGTTAACTCCGATGGCAACAATGATCTGCTGACAGCAAACTTGAACTCAGATGACGTATCGGTGCTTTTGGGTCTGGGCGACGGAACCTTTCAGGCGGCGATCAGCTATGCTGCCGGTAACGGGCCCGTCTCGGTCTTCTCCGCGGACTTCAACACCGATGGCAACAATGATATAGCAACGGCGAACGATCGCTCCGACGATGTGTCCGTGTTATTGGGAAATGGTGACGGAACTTTCCAAAGCGCAGTTCACTACGCTGCTGGCAATAGACCATATTCTGTGTTCTCTACAGACTTCAATTCTGATAGTCACAACGATTTGGTGACAGCAAACTTCGCCTCGGGCAATGTTTCGATATTTCTGGGCAACGGCGATGGAACCTTTCAGCCCGCTGTCAGCTATGCTACCGCCACTGGTTCTTCTTCAGTCTTCTCGACCGATTTCGATTCTGATGGTATCAATGATCTTGTAGCGGGAAACGAGGCCTCAGATGATGTTTCGATACTGCTAGGCAACGGCGATGGCACGTTCCAAAGTGCAGTCAACTATGCTGTGGGTGATTCTCCTTACTCAGTATTCTCGACTGACTTTGACTTCGATGGCTTCAATGATCTGGCGACTGCGAACGGGCAGTCAGATGATGTTTCGATTCTGCTGGGTAATGGTGATGGCACCTTCCAGAGCGCGGACAACTATATCGTTGGAAACACTCCAATTTCAGTTGTCTCTGCGGACTTCGACTCTGATGGTATCAATGACCTGGTAACAGCAAACGCGAACTCACACAGCGTTTCGGTTATGATCAACACAACAGTATTGGATAGTGATGAAGACGGTGTGTCTGATCATATAGACAACTGCCCCTCGATAGCCAATCCGGGCCAAGAAGATACCGACCTGGACTCCATCGGTGATTCGTGCGACAACTGTCTCAGCGACTACAATCCGGACCAGCAAGACAGCGACGGGGACGGGTTGGGTGATGTTTGTGATCCTGATCCGCACGGTAGCGGGGCATTTCAGCTCGCGGTGACATATAACACCGGGATTGGACCAAGCTCCGTGACCCTGGCAGATTTCGATGGCGACACCGATAATGACATGGTCGTACTCAATCAGACCGACAGCTCGATTTCTGTCTTCCTGAACAGCGGTGACGGTACCTTTGGCACCCCAAGTGTGTACACAGCAGGAGGCTACTATCCCAATTGGGTCCGTGCCGCAGACTTGGATGGTGATACCGACCTGGATCTCGCTATAGCACTGACTCTGCCCAGCAAAGTCACTATTCTGGAGAACGACGGTGATGGCGTTTTTACAGTCGTCGACAGCCTCGAAGCACTCGAATACCCGGTAAAGCTGGTCCTAACCGACTTGGACAATGATACCGATGCAGACCTGATCACAGCAAATAGCGGGAGCGGAAGCATCGCGGTCTTCCTAAACGATGGTGCCGCCTCGTTCAGTGCTGCCTACTACTACGACGTCGGGAATCAGCCATACTCTGTATGTGCAGTTGACCTTGACGGGGATTCGGCCCTTGATATCGTGGCGACCAACAAGAACTCCGACGATATCTCGGTGCTCTTCAACAACGGGGACGGAACTCTTCAGGACGAAGTGCGCTACGTCGCAGGTGACTCACCGTACCATTCGTTTGCCAATCTGCTGAACAACGACGGCTTCCCTGATCTCGTGGTCGCCAACTCAAAGTCGGACAGCGTCGGCGTTTACATCAACAATGGTGATGGTTCTTTCGCCAATGCAGTAATGTATCCGGCAGGCGATGGGGTCAACACAGTGTTTACGGCCGACTTCGACGGTGACGGCGACAACGATGTTGTGACCTCGAATTCGGCAGAGGACAGCGTTTCTTTCCTCGCAGGAAACGCGGATGGAACGCTGGTGGCTCCCGTGAAGTTCCCTGCTGGATCGTCTCCGAGAGCGATCAATGCTGCCGACTTGAACGGCGATGGGTACCTTGATTTCGCGACTGCGAACTTGCTGTCCAACGATGTCTCAATCTTCATCAACAATATGGCTCCATCCGATGTGGATGACGATGGCGTAATAGACGATGAGGATAACTGCCCCGATGATTCAAATCCGGATCAGGCGGACGGAGACTCTGATCTTGTGGGCGATGTGTGTGACAATTGTCCCACCACGTCGAACCCCGACCAAGCGGACACAGATTCGGACACATTTGGTGATCTATGTGATAACTGTCCCGACTCAACGAACGTCAGCCAGACTGACACTGACTCTGACACTGTGGGTGATGTTTGTGACAATTGTCCCGAAGATTCCAATCCCGGTCAGGAAGACACCAACGGAGACGGCATTGGAGATGCCTGTTCCGGTTGCTGTGAACTAGTTGGTGACATCGACCACAACGGGGGAACCTTGCCAGATATCGCTGATCTGGTTTACCTGGTCGCCTATATGTTCTCGGGCGGACTGGAGCCGCCGTGCATGGAAGAAGCGGACATCAACGGTGACGCAGGATCTGTCCCAGACATTTCGGACATGGTATACCTTGTCGCCTATATGTTCCAGGGCGGCCCCGCACCTGTACCCTGTCCATAGACTTCCCCATCACTTAGAACAAGGCCATCACACAATGCGGTGGCCTTTTCTCTTGAGCAAGTCCCATGGGCCTCGGTTGAGAGCGAATAGTCCGAGATTCTACAAGGTTGGAATCTGTGACCGTTTAACAGGATGAAGACTACTTCAGTAAGATCATCTTTCGGCTTTCGAGGCGATTTGCGGACGAAAGCCGGTAGAAGTAAACACCAGACGGCACCTGCCTGCCACGTGAGTCCGTGCCATCCCAGAGGCACGTGTGCGCACCAACTGGCTTACTTTCATTGGTGAGAGTCTTCACCAACTGCCCCAGGGAGTTGTGAATTGAGAGTTCTACGCGACCAGGCTGCAGAAGATTATAGGAAATCTGGGTCGAGGAGTTGAACGGATTGGGGTAGTTCTGGCCGAGCGCGAAACCAGTGGGAACAATCTCCGCCACATCTTTCACATCTGTTGTCTGATCAACTATCGCATCGACTACCAGGAAAGCTGAGTCAATATGGGCTTCTGATGGCTGAATCTGTATGGCTCCTATCATTATCGCCGGTGCCAGACAAATACTGACTTCGGCTTCTCCATCCAGGAAGAAATCCCAATCGGCACCGAAGTAGCTTTCTAGAGGAAGAGAGTCATTGAATTCGCCTGTATAGGGACCCCCATAGTGGACCCACATACCGAATCCTTCATTGTCCATACTTGCCTCAATCTGTGTCATCCAAGGGAATGTCTCAGTGCCGGGAGAAATGAGTCCGTCTCCTTGGCCTATCCCAGGAAACATCACTCCGCCGATGTGAAGCTTGACCGAAAGGACGCTGTCCAAATTCGTGTCGAGATCGACAACTTGCGTTCGGCAGGATTGATGCGTGTTAAGCCATCCAGTGAATTCCGAAAGTTGTACCGTGAATAACTTCTCCTCCGCTCCAATGCTGTGTCCCGATAGAGTAACGCACAATGCGATGAGTACAACTATGGTTCCAGCAACTAGTCTCAAGCGGTTCGCTTCCACCCGCTTCCTCCTTGCCTACAGAATTAACTGATGTCTGTCAGCTGAGCCCTGCACCGATGCCCTTCCAATATCATTATAATGCAAACAACGAGGTTGAGCAATCGTGTAGCTTTCGACAATGGATAAGACTGGCTGGCACACGTGATTGACGCACGTGGTTTAGCCAACACATAGGGGGAGCGTTGACGCTCCTGCCTAGAATTCCAGCTTGTCCACCGCGTCGTTGAGGTGATCCGGGGCGAGGTGGGCGTAGATCATGGTGGTCTGAATGTCGGAGTGTCCCATGAGCTTCTTTACAGTGGGTAGGTCGACGCCTCTCTTGACAAGCTCAGAGGCGAAGGTATGGCGCAGGGTGTGAAGTCGAGTGAAGTCATCGATTTCAGCTTCCTTGGCAATCCGAATGAGTTTCTCACGTAGCTTGGTTCTAATGCGATCACCATCATGATGTGGAAACACGAAGTTCGACTTCAGTCCAGTCTCGTTGGCTTTCCTGAGGCGTCTTAGTAGCTCAAGGAGCTGTTGGTTGATCGGAATCTCTCGCTCGCCAGTCTTCGGTTGCCAGAACGGCTTGCGGCGGATCTTGATCCGCTTGCGTTTGAAGTCAATATCAGCCCATTCCAGGTTCTCAAGCTCGGCTTTTCGCATCCCTGTGTTGAGAAAGGTGAAGAAGATTGGGTACAGGTCATCTGGACAGGCTTCCAGAAAGCGTCGGCTCTCTTTCGGGCTCAAGTGTCTCGCAGGTTTAGAGTCAGTGACCTTCAGCTTCTTGACGTCGTTAGTCGGATTGACGCGAGTATAGCCCCATTTGATGGCCAGGTTGAAGATTGTCTTGAGAGCCCCAATCTCGAAGTTGATCGTGTGAGCCCTGGCTCCCTTACGAGTGTAGCCCTTCACATCTTCATCAGACTCGACCTCGGAACCGTTGGGATTCACCCAGGCGTCTTTCCGGGAGACCTTGTAGCGGTCGATAATCTCAGTGTTAACCTGACTGACATAGGAGATGTTGGGATACTCTTCCTTGAGGAAGACCTTGAAGTGGTCTATGACTGCCCTGTATCTGGCTGTGGTTCGTGGCTGGTGGTTAGCTTCTGAGTGCTCCAGATATAGCCCCAAAAACTTCTCTACACCGATATCGGATTTGGAGAAACCGAACTCTTCTCGCTCGATTTTTACCAGAGCATCGTATAAAGCCGCCTCAGCAACCTTCTTTACCGTGCCTACTTTGCGCCTGATACGCTTACCGTGATCCCGTACATCTATGTACCAGACCTTGCCTCTCTTGTAGATTTTGCCCATATAAGTGTCTCCAGATGGTCACAATATGGTCACAGCGACCTCAAAAGACAAGATAGACATTTCTAAGTTGTTGTCAAGTAAAGAGTTGAGAATTGGTACGTAGTTATGGCGGAGAGGCAGGGATTCGAACCCTGGGTAGGGGTTGCCTACACACACTTTCCAGGCGTGCTCCTTCGACCACTCGGACACCTCTCCGATACAGACGAAAACAAATCCGGGCAAGCCGGACTTGAGTTCGTCAATTTAAGTCAAATCGCCAAAAACACAAGCGGATATTTCCCCTTTTATCACCCTCACCCAAGATCCTAACTCATTGCCGTTCAGTCGAACCAACCTACATTTCCGCAAGAAACGCCCTTACTTCGGAGGGACTCGTCAGAGTAATTAACCTGGTCGACGGTTTGAATCGATCGAGAGCCTCAATCACGCCGGGACGATGTCGGCGACGGTAGGTCCAGGTCCATACCAAAAAAGACCAGTCCAGACGCTCGGGGCAACCCTCGCCCATATCGTGCCTTACTTGGCCGTGGTTGCTCAAGATCCGCCTGAGTACTCCGCAGGTACCGCGGAGGGTCGAGAAGTCGAGGTGGATCACCGTGTCGGCTGCAGCCAACCGGATTTCGAGAGTGCTGTCGTAGGTACCATCGATTATCCATTTCTTCCCAGCTACCAACTTGTTCTGAATCTTCTGCCACTTGTCGGGTTCGGTGACCTTCCACCCGGGCTTCCAAAAGAGACGGTCCAGATGAAAAACCGGAAGTCCCAATAGGGGACGCAGTCTTGTCGCAAGCGTCGTTTTCCCTGCTCCGGGATGACCCACGACTAAGATTCGACGGCCCAGCACAGGAGACATGGTGCCCCCGCGCTAGACTTCGCGCTTGAGTTGATGATTCTTGGTGAAGAACTTCCAGACGGTCAGCTCCACTGCCACCACCGAAGTGATAGCGTTAGCTGCCAGAAGCATGTAGGCGACGATCAGCTGTAGGTAAACCGCGTCCAAAGGTTCGGCCCCGCCCAGGATCATGCCGGTCATGGCGCCGGGTAAGGCAACGATGCCAACGGTCTTCATGAAGTTGAGGATCGACATCATCCCTGCCCGAGCAGCCGCCTTCTGAAAATCAAGAACGGCCACTCTCCAGCTCTTGCCCAGGGCCAGCGAGGTTTCGATCGCCAGGCGGTTGCCTCTTATATCCGAAGTCAGCCGATCTACCGCCAGAGCCGAGACGTTCATCGAGTTTCCGATGATCATTCCCGCCAAAGGGATTATGTATCGGGCTTCGAAGTTGATTATCTGCAGGGCGAGCATTGACCCCAGGGTAGTCATCGAGCCGATCATGATACTGACCAGGGCAAGCGGAAATGCGCCCTTGAGGCCGTTCATTCGCGAGGCCGAGGCATGAGCCCCTACCGTGACCATGATGGCGATCGCCAGATGAATCAGCCATGGGTTCTCGAGATCGAAAATGAAATGAAGGGCGTAGCCAACAGCGATTAGTTGGA
>Ga0180436_10000222_pt1 | contig 60496 bp, 52 predicted proteins | sample SS_ome_2_FD_132434 | JGI IMG/M metagenome (GOLD analysis project Ga0180436, IMG submission 132434) | Hypersaline lake sediment archaeal communities from the Salton Sea, California, USA - SS_3_S_2 metaG | ecosystem: Environmental > Aquatic > Non-marine Saline and Alkaline > Hypersaline >...
ATGAGATCCTTCAATAACGTCAAAAGCGCAGAGAGAATCATATATGGTATAGTCGCTTATGTCTTAAATCAAAACCAGGATGTGCCCAACTACCAATTTACACAATAAGCTTGACACAATGCTCCACATATGGGCGGCTTTTTGCGCTTGACAAACCGGGGAATTCGGGTTATGCTTAATACGACACATCGAATCCAGAACGAACCGCATACATGGCCAAGTCATTTTACATTGAGCGTATTCGTGCGCGCCGTCTGTGGTCTCCGCGGAGCATTCCCGGATTGGCCGTACTTCTGGTTGCCATTGGGTGGAAACCGTTCTGGCGGCTCCTCGGAGGCTTGAGTGATCTCGTCTTTTTGGGGAGTGCCATAAGGTGGATTGTGTCGGAGGGCAAAATGAGTGCGTTCCTTCAATCATATGGATGGCTGGTATTGGTGGGCATCTTTCTTTGGCTGATTTTCCGTGCATCACGGAGACTGCCAAAACAGCAGTATGACATAGGTGGCTGGGATGCCTTTCAGTTTATCTTAAATGATACCGCCTTTGGAGAAGGCAAAGACAAGAATCTGATCGAGAGATACCTGAAACTCGCCATTGAAAAGGGGATGATTAGGCTGTGGGGGCAACCGCCCCATGCCAAACGATACGATCAAATATCGCGCACGAAGATGTCCTCTTTGCGCTTGGATTTGGAGCCTGGCGGTTCTGGTGGTCAGGTTTGTGATGAGAGAGCCGGAATGCTTCGGGGAGACTACTGGTTTTCTCCGAAGTTCTCAATCGAAGAACTCAATCGCGTCTTTAGAAGCAAGGGACTACTGGTGCGAATAGCTGAATGGTTGTTGAGGCGGGAGCAGGATAAGGCAAAAAAGATAGAAGGCGAGTTGCGGGATTAACGCTTACGGCTCTTTGTCTTTTTTCTCTTAGCTTTCGCCCACCTTGCCCTTGCTGCCTTACGGCCTATCTCGGAGCGTTGCTTCTTGGTCGTGCCCTTCCACCGGGCCTTGCCGCCCTTGAGGCCTCCGAGACGGCCCAGGGCAACCGCAGCCGGGTTTTTGCCGGAGTCCACAGCCTCGGCCAGAGTCTCAGCATTTGGCACGTCCTGGCCCGTAGCTTGGTCAACAATGGTCTTGGCAAGCTGGCTGAAGTCCTGACGCTTGCTTTTTCGAGAGCGGTTTCGCATCACAGGGAAAGGTACAAAAGGGATGGAAACTTGTCAAGAAAAATCAGTGGACAGAAAAATCAAACTGACCCACTACCGAAATCCGGTCTGCAATCGGAGAAAATCCGTTGTTCCTCGCGGATACCCTGCCCCCAACGAGGAATACTTCGGTGTGAGACAAAGGGTCCGATGATCAAGCGAGAAGCAAAAGGCCGAACCTCTGAACTTAGAGATTGGGCCCGGTCTCCGACGACTCAATACAGACCGTGAATGTAAGGGCGAAGCTTTAGCCTGGCCCTTTTTGCTTCGTCGGTCGTTCATTTCTTTCGCTGCGGAAGGTCACGGAGAAAGATGGTAAATATCCACAGCAGATGAAGCCGATCAAGCAGATGTCTAAACCAGATTATCAACTTAATCTGGTCAATCAGCTGTGAGAGATCGCCTTTCTATGTTCGGGCGGGGGTGGAACCCTCGCCCGAACAGAAGCGTCCGCGCCGGGCAGGATGCCCTTCAGGGTAAGTCCCTTTCCTTCGACCCTGAGGTCTCAGGACCGAAGGGCAGGATAAACCCGGCCTACTAACGGTCTGGCCGTGCCTTGGGGAGCGGGAAATGTAGGGGCGGAGCTTGAGCTCCGCCCCATGAATGCGGGCGAATCTGCGGTTCGACTTTGCTCCTTTCGATTCGGCTCAAGGTCTTCGACACCGCCCTGAGGAATTCGAAGGGAAGATTCGCCCCTACCATGTATCGGCTCAGTTCGAGATTCGCATCGGTCTCTCGGGAACGGATAGGGGAGCCTTGGGGCAGCCGGGAGGCGGGCCACCTTTATACAGATAGCTTACCAGATAGACCACGTCACCCACGTTGATTATATCGTCGCAGTTGCAGTCTCCGGCGTGGATGGGGGAGGGAGCAGGACCATTCTTATAAAGATAGCTGACCAGGTAGACGATGTCCCCGACGTTTATTATTCCGTCGCTGTTGGCATCGCCGCGAAGAGGAATCACCGTGGTCAACTCAACCTCTCCTATCCCACCTATCCAATCCTGATAGCTGGGGTAAGAATTGCTCGAGCCGGTGATCTTGCCCTTCACCTCCACCCTGATCGTGTCCCGGCCCGAAGTGAGAGCCGGAGATAATACATGCCAGATCGCACTGTCGGTGTAACCTGAAGGCTGAGACTCGAAATGGATGGTGGCCGAAGGTGGGTCTACGATTGCGTATCCCGAAGGCAGGACGATTGTGGCCTGGATGCTGTCGGCCGGGTACTGATTTTCGAAGGGATGCGGTCCGCGATACTCAAACTCCGCACTGACCGTGAAGAGCTGTTCGGTCCCCACCAAAGAGTCGGCTGCGATATCAACCCGCCAGGGAGCGGAGAAGAGACCCCATCGATCGCTCAGCAACCAGAGATCGTCCACCAAAAAGGCCTGATTGAAGTGAAAGTCCGGCCCGGTATAAGGTGGCGTGTACCAGGGATCATGCACGATGAAGACGTCAAGATTGTCATCGTATCCCTTGATCACCCGGTAGTGTCCGGCCGTGTGGCCGGCGCTGTACCAGGTCAGCGCCAGGATGGGGTGGTCGTTTGAGATAAGAGTCTTCAAATCCTCGTAGCGCGTCATGACGTGACTCAAGCGATTCCAACTCTGGTAAATGCCGCAGTATCCCAAGGGTCTTTCGTTGTACCCTTCAAGCGCGGGATTCTGAATGGCGGTGCTGATCCAACTGAAATGGGATGCTCTTATCATGTTGGTGCGGTTGGTGCCCATGTACGGAACCACGTCCGCGACATAACCGATATCGTCCTGATTTATATCCGGCCCCCAGTAATCAAATACCATCTCCAACGATGCCTCCCCGCAGTAGTAGGAGGAATCCTGGAAATAGAAAGGTACCTCCATGTTGTAGAAGTCGGGGTAGCGATGATCTTTGTCCGATATGGGTTTGGTTTCGATTTCCGCAGCCGGAGACTCGATTTTGGAAGGCTCATTTTGGTAGGATATATCAATAAATCCCGGGTCCAGATTGGCGTGCACGTCGGAAACCTCATTGATGTTGATGAAGATTTCCGGAAGCTTGTAGTCGCTGAACCTGCACAACCAGTAGAAATTCCTGTCAGGCATCTCGACGATTTTTGGCTCCGACGTCGCGGCGTTCCCGGCTCTCCGCTGACAAATCTGAAGAGCCTCGCTTATGCTCACCTGCGGGTATCTCTCCAGTTCCGCGCGGGTGTACCATTGCCACTCGCGACTCTTTGCACTGGTCCCGATCAAGGCGCGAACTTTACCATCCGGGGCTGTAGCAGGCACGATATAATAGGATGGTTTCAAATCGGGATAACTGTGAATGAGAATGGGAGAGGCGGGCTCCATCGACTCCCAGCGGAAGTCTTTCACCGCCCGCTCCGGATGGGCCGCGTAGTGAGTGGAGTTTCTTTGGATCAGCTTGTCCGCAACCTCTTGTGCCTCGGTCGGAGAGATGAATTGTTCCGCCTGGACTGAGCGAGCAAACAGAACCAGGAGCAACAACACGAAAGCTTTACTTTTGAGCATAGGCTTCTCCTTTCGGGGATCTTCATGAGATCAGCGCTTCGAACGGACGGCCGCCTCACAAGGCGCGGGACCAGCCCGGTAGAGATAGTTCACCAGATAGACCACGTCGCCCACGTCAACGATTCCGTCGCAATTGACGTCCGCCCTCTCCACCGGAACCGGCGGATCTCCGCCGCGATACAGGAAGTTGATTATAAAGACCACGTCACCCACGTTCACCTCCCCATCCCCGTTGGCATCGCCGCGGAGCGGTTCGGTGATGGTCAGGAACTGATTCACGGAGACATCTGTGAGGATTTGCAGCAGCCCACTGGGCCATTCGACCTTGACTGAGTCCACAATCGAGGCATCGCCCAGACCGAAATGGGCGTTGAGACTATTCTGACCGTTCATCCCGGTCTGACCCGAGATCTCGCGCATCTGCCATACCGGTGTGCCGTCAACAGTCGCCAGTAGACGGACCTTGGCGCCGATGGCGGACCGGTTCGAGTTGGTCCCGATGCACTTGATGTCGATCCAGTTGTTGCCGTATCCGTTGTTCCGGTAAAGCGCGTTGTTTTCATGGTTTTGACTGGCGACGAAAAGATCGAGATCACCATCCCGGTCGTAATCTCCCCAGGCAGCGCCGGCGGACGCTTCCAAGTCAGTGACGATTTCCTCATCCGCGACCCTGGAGAACGTGCCGTCTCCGTTGTTTTCGTAGAGAGCGTTCAGACGAGCGGTATACTGATAATTGCCCGTGACGTAGAGATCAAGGTCGCCATCGTTATCGTAATCCCCCCAGCCGCTCCCGCTCCAGTACCCGCTGTCATTCACCGGGTCCTGTCCGGTAATCCTGATGAAATTCCCGTCTCCGTCATTCTGATACAGCAGGTTCGTCTGGTTCCGGCCGTAGGTGGCGAATATGTCAAGATCGCCGTCGTTGTCGTAATCTCCCCAACTCGCCGAAATCGCGCTGTCGGCCACAATGTCGCCGCTTGTGACCTCGGTGAAGGTGCCGTCCCCGTCGTTTTTAAACAGCGCATTGGTGTTCAACTGGGGTCGTGTGATGAAGAGGTCCAGATCGCCGTCACCGTCGCAGTCTCCCCATGATCCGTTTCCTTCCTCCTCGGTCAATCCGATTTCAAGATTATTCAGCCTGGTGAATGCCTCTCCGTCATTTCGGTACAGACGGACGGGAGAATAATGATTTCCCACGAACATATCCAGGTCCCCATCATTATCGTAGTCCGCGCAGGCGGGCGTTGTCGACATCGTCACGTCATTGACGATGTCACCCTCTGTAACCTTAGTGAATGAGCCATCGCCATCGTTCAGATAGAGATAATTGGGGTCGGGAGAGCCGCCCAGGCCCGGATTCGCGCAGAAGGCGTCCAAATCACCGTCATTGTCATAATCCCCCCAACTGCTTCCCAGCGAACCGCCCTCATTGACGATTATGTCGCCTGTGACCTTGGTAAACGTCCCGTCGCCTTGATTGTGATACAAGCAGTTGAGCTGACTGACATCTGTCCAATTGGTGACGAACAGGTCCAGATAGTCGTCATCATCGTAATCCACCCAGCAGGCGCCGAACGAGAAGCCGTCGTCGTTTACCGGGGGTACGTCATAAAGTCGCGTGAATAGCGGAATGGCAATCCTGCGGTTGTAGACCGACATCTCGGAAGAATCCATCGTGCACGGAAGTCCTGCCGAGTCAGCAAGGTAAGTGGTCCATCTGGTCAGAGTGGTGGCATAGCGGCCATAATCGGGGCTGGTGTAATAGGGATATCGGGCGATGGGGGTGAGGATGTATTTGGCCGCATAATAGGAGGCAGCCACCGGATCGGTGGATGCCACCAGCATCTTCGTCTCCACCACCCAGTAGAGGTCGTTGGCGTGGTAGGTCGAGGTCCAGGCCGCATCCACGAATACAAGTCTGGGGAAGACCACCTCCATCACACGGGCAACCAGGGCATAGTCTCCCCAGAAATAGATATAATGCATGTCGTCGAAATTTCCATAGCGTTCGTTGGCGTAAGCGGTGGTAAGCAGACCTATCCAGTTTTTGACCGCAATGGTGGAACCGGCCATCATGTGTTCTTTCAAAACGGGAAAATCGATTATGCAGAGACGGGCGGAGTCATACTCAGCCGAAAGAGAATCCCATACGCCGTAGCGGGTGGAGATATAGTAATCATTCGAGGGCGAACGGAACTTGGGGTAGGATATCATAGTGGCGGTCTCATAAACGTACCCGTCATCGTAGTCGCCCTCGGAATACTCAGAAGCAACCGCGTCCCAGATGTAGCTCCAGTCCAGATAGTACACAGGATATCCCTTGGCATAGAAGGTGTTCACCACGTCAGGGATGGATTGGGCGGTGTCCTCCGAATTGTTGTCCTGCTGGTTAATTCCCGTGCCGATGTCCTGCACGTTGTCACACACCAGGATCTCACCCGAGAAGCCGTCAGGGTGATTCAATATCTGCCATATCACTCCCTTTATCCGGTCGGTGCTGGTGGTATTTCTGCTGGTCCACTGGAAATTGCCCTTGATGACCACCACGTTGTCTGATCCGATCACACCCGAGGGATGCTCGGCGGTTTTATGCAGGTAGATGCCCTTCTCCTCCATCATCAGCAGCATGGTGTCGATGGCCGGATCGGGCAGGTACTCGTCAGGCACCGAGGCATCGCCGGCGGCAAGCGACCCGGAGGTCGGGGGAAGAGAATCGATCACGAAGACGGTCGACACCGGATCGTCCACCTCCCAGGTCGGCAGAGACGACAAGGTTACATCCGATCTGGTATACTCGGGCAAGGCTCCTATGAACCAGACCACTCCGACGATCAGAATCGCGGCACCGCAGAACTTGGCGTATCTCTTCAGGAAGAGACTTCCGCCAAAAAACGCGGCCACCGCCAAAAGCCAATTGACGGCAGCCGGCATGGCTGCGAGCTGGCAGGGATAGGCCAGTCGCTTTGGGTTTGTCCCGCTTCTGAGCAGGACCCAAAGAAGGGCCAACAGCCCGACTATCCAGTGCCACCAGTGTTTGACTTTGAAAAGCTTTCTCTGTGGGGGCATAACATACTCCCTTGTTTGTGAGGTATGTTTCTACTACTTAGATACGCGCGGCCTTGCGGCCGGGTTTCGCGAGGGAAGCTCCCGACCACAAGATGCGCCGCGCTTATTTTGACTGTGCGACCCGCCGTTGTTTACGCATGGGATACAAAGTTCATACCGAAAACGGCAAAATCTCGACCTTCGTGTGTTTGGGCTAATCCAAGAATTCCGAACAGGTTAAAGCAGGGATAGGGAGAAGAGGCCCGTTAGGCCCGCAACCCACGCGTCCAGTTCGCAAAAACCTACGGGGCGGAAAAAGGGGATAATCTTCTATTCTTTTCGGTATTAAGGGATTAACCGATTCGCAAGATCAGACGACTCCCGCCGCACGGTTGCGGCAGCCTGAGCAGATTAGAACCTGGGTTCGTGATACGGAAAGGATGAGGTTACAGCCCGGGTGCAGGTCCGCTCTTATAGAGATAATTGATCAGGTATACGACGTCGCCCACATCAACGATCTCGTCGCCGTTGGCATCTCCGGCTTCCACCGGATCGGGAGCGGAACCGCTTTTGTAAAGATAATTCACCAGATAGACGACGTCACCGACGTCCACGATCTCGTCGCCATTACAGTCGCCGCATATGAATTGGGAAATGCCTTCCCTCACCAGCGAAGGATCGCCATACAGGTTGTAGGTGACCAGATCCCAGTACTCGCAATAATGAGCCACCGGGTAGTTGTGATGGGTGTAAAACTTGGCGTCGTACAAAGCTTGACCCGCCTTCTCCGGACCGCCGGGTCCGTCTATCATATACCGGTAGAACTCGTAGAGATAGGATTCTACCAATCCCGGGACGGTCGGCCAATATCCGGTTCCCCAGACCGTTCGGGTGGCTCCCACCACGCCTATGGAAGCTCCCCAACCGGGCTCGGTCAACAGATCGATCCCCAGATTGCCCCAGGCATTAGGCTCGGGGCAGCTTATCAGGCATGACATGGGAAAGAAGAAGCCCGGGTAATCGTCGTCCAAGCTGGAGGAAATGCCCGCCAGAGTGGGCCAGGACATCTCGCCTCCTTCCGGCACCTCGTCCCCGTCGTCCCACGCCCATATCTTGCGGGCCGCATAGCTTGACCAGCCGTGCGCGCCCCAGTTCACGATGCAGTACTGCCCGGTCCTCCAGTCGGTGGTGAAAGCTGCCTCGGTCAGCGCAGGCCAGGGATAGACCGAGGGGCACAATCCCGCCTGCTCGCTGTAGTGGCTGATGTTCCAGCCGGAGAGCAGATCGCTCTCCACGTAGCTAAGACAGGTAGCTCCGTCCATTATCGGCGTACCCGTATAATCCTCATTCTCGAACCACCAGAAGGTGCCAGCGTGAAGCGCGCTGTTTTTCCACTCACCAGTATCCTGTTCGAAAGTCACTGTTTTGTTCAGCGCGTAGGTGATTCTGGAGGTGTTGCTGGTGGGAATTCGCCCCACGTATACCTCGGCCAGGAAATCCGGATTGTCCTCGCCATACTCGCCCGGATAACCGTCGCCATCCGAATCCCAGGAGAGGTTGTCCGGGTCGGACAGGTCCGCATAGTAGTAATCGGTCGGATTCTCGCCGCTGGTGGCGTTGGGCGTGCCTGCCAGATTGGTATGATTGGTGGGATCAGGATAGCAATAGCGCATGGGAATGGTCTCGCAGTCGCCGACCAATAGCACATATTCCATCCCCCATGAAACATAGTTGTATCTGAGGAAGTTGCGAATCTTCTCGGCCAAGTCGGCGCCGGCCTGACCGGCTATCTCCGGGTCGGTGGTGAGCACGGTTCTGACATTGTATCCCAAAGAGGCCTTCCAGTCGAGGAAGTTCGAGGCGACTATGGCGCTCTGAAGCGGACTGGTGGTGATGATCACATAATCGTAAGTCTGCGGTGAACCAATAGGCCGGGGACCCGTCGGTTGATACATTTGCCTGACTTCCTCGAAGTTGATAAACAGCCTCGAGGCTCGGTCATCGGCCAAGTTGTCCCATTTCGACTCTTCCGCTTGCTGGGCCTCCGGGCTTCCCGCAGGAAGCAGGTCATAATCGATGATTATTCTTCCCGCATCGCAGTAAATCAGCTTGCCCGACTCGGGATGATAACTGAATGGGTGGAATGAGACCGAGGCGTAGGAATACTTCCGCAAAGCGCCCGATCCGGAAAGCCTCCCTCTCGTCTCGGGATAAGCCTGATCCGAGTTGTAGACAAGGTCATAATTCGATTGCCACTCTCGCCCTGCCCTTTGTACCAACTCGGGAAATTGAAGCGGGTCGGCTAAAGGCTTTACCGGTGGCACCGGTGCTATTCGGTAGGTGCCCGGCAATTGTGTCGCGCCGACGCCTTCCACCTCGACCGATTGAACTCGCGCGCCGGGCGGAAGGGCAATCAGAAAATTCTTCGCCGGAAGCATCGGCTTGCCCGGGGTGTTCAGATAGCTAAAACCCTCCATTTCGAATCTCTGCCCCTGGTCAGTGTCGATGATGCGATATTCTCCGGAATAGACGTCCGCCGTCAACACGTTTGAAGCAGTTGCTGGTCCCGACGCGAAAGCGATGGCCAGCGAGAGGCCGATTGCCAGGATCATGGCGCCTTTAAGATATCTTCTCTTTGTCATTTGTCTGTCTCCTTTACCTGAAGATACGAACTCCCGTCTAAAAGGTTCCTGGTTGGCTTTCACCCGGAGGAGGTCCGCTCTTGTACAGATAATTGATCAAATGGACCACGTCGCCCACATCAACAATCTCATCACCGTTGGTATCTCCGGCTTCCACCGGATCGGGAGCGGTTCCGTTCTTGTACAGATAGTTGACGAGGTAGACAACGTCTCCGACATCCACCACGCCGTCGCCGTTGCAGTCGCCGCAGGTATGCTGCGAGACGCCTTCTCTGACCAGTGCCGGGTCGCCATAAAGGTTGTAGTCGAACAGATTCTTGTATTCGTAATAGTGGTCGAATGCGAAATTGTCGTGACAATAGAATTTGGCGTTGTAGAGGGCATCGCCGAGCCTCTCAGGCCCGCCGGGACCGTCGATCACGTGATGGTTGAACCAGTAGCAGATCGACTCCGCTCCGCCTCCGTTGGGCGGATCGTCAGCCGAGACGGCGGCGCCACGAGTGGCCGAGAGAACTCCTATGGAGGAGCCAAAGCCCGGCAGGGTGAGAAGATCGATTCCCAGATTGCCTATGGGATTTGCCTCTGGGTAGCCGACGTTACACGAGATTGCGAAAACGATGGAAGGATGATCGTCATCCAGATTCGAGGTTCCCGTGCTTATGAACATGTATGAGGACAACTCTGTAGGATCGTGGCTTTCCGCAACGCCGTCGCCGTCGTCCCATAACCATACCGTGCGGGCTGCCCCTGCGGGCCAGCCGTGCCCGGACCAGTTTACCACCCCATACTGACCCGTACCCCAGTCATTGGCAAACGCGCTTTCGCTCAGCACCCCCCAGGGATAGGAAGATGCCACCAGACCGTCATATTCGCTGTAACGGCTGACCGTCCAGCCGCTCATCAGGTCGGTCTCGATTGCGTCCATACAGCGGGCGCCGTCAATGAACGGATACCCGCTGAAATCCTGATTTTCGAAAAACAGGATGGCTCCGGCGTGCAGAGCGTTGTCCTTCCAGGGATCGGTATCCTGCTCAAAGGCGACCAATTTGTTCAGAGCGTAGGTTATCCGGCCCGGATCGCTGGTCGGAATCCTGCCCACGGCGACCTCGGCCAAGAAATCTACGTTATCTTCAGTGTACTCGCCGCAGTACCCGTCCCCATCCGAATCCCAGGAACTGGCGTCGGGACTGGACAGATCGGCATAATAATAATCCGTCGGCACTTCACCGCCGTAGGTATAAGGATCGTACGGGTGGTGCGAATGATTGGCTGGATCAGGATAGCAATACCGCATGGGAATGGTCTCGCAGTCGCCGACGAAAAGAACGTATTCGATGCCCCACGGAATATAGTTGTACCTGAGGAAGTTTCGAATCTTCTCCGCCAAGTCGGCGCCCGCATGGCCCGCTATCTCAGGGTCGGTGGTAAGCAAGGTTCTTACATTGTATCCCACAGATGTTTTCCAAGCCACAAAATCCGATGCAGCGATTGCGCTCTGAAGGGCAGAGGTGGTGATGATCACATAGTCATGTGTTTGCGCGGAATTGGCAGGCTTCGTCCCTGTGGGCTGATACAGTCCCCTCATCCGGTCATAGTTGATAAACAACCTTGAGGCCTTCTCGTCAGCCAGGTTGTCCCACTTCGGTTCGTCCGCACGCCTGGCCTCCGCGCTTCCGAAAGAGGGCAGGTTATACTCGATACTGATCTGAGCAGCAGCGCAGTGAGTCAATCGACCGGACTGGGGATGATAGCTGAACGGGTAGAAGGTGACAGAGACATAGGAGTACTTTCGCAGAGTGCCGGAATTCTTCAGTTTTCCCACTACACCGGGATAAGGCTGATCTGACGTGTAAGCCGACCGGTTATTCTCTTGCCACTCGCGCTGAAGCTCGTGCAAAAGCTCCTGATGTTGAGGTGTGCCGGCGATCGGCAGAATGTGTGGGGCGGTTACGATCCTGTAGCTCCCCGGCAACTGCTCATTACCGATGCCGTTCACCTCAACAGATACGACTTCGGCGCCGGGCGGCAGGACTATCAGGAAATTCTTGCAAGGAAGCATCGGTTCGCCGGGAACCATCAGGTAACCGAATCCCTCCATCTCTATCTGCTGTTCGGCACCCTGGTTTATGATCCGGTATGGGCCGGCGCTGACCTCAACGGTCAGGATGTCGGATGCTGATGCCATCGGAGCTAAGACAAAAAGCACAGGCACAAGCATGACCATCATCTTTGGATTACGCTTCAATCTGTTTCCCTTGCTCATATCCCTGTCCTCTTGATCTGAGAATACGGTTTCCTTGTGAGACCTCCATGCTCAACAGCCACCAGGAGGAGAGCCCTGCTTGTACAGGTAATTGATCAGATAAACCACGTCTCCCAAGTCAACCGTCGCGTCGCAGTTACAATCTCCTGCTTCCGCGGGATCAGGAGCAGAACCGTTTTTGTAGAGATAGTTCACCAGAAAGACCACGTCTCCGACGTCCACTATCCCGTCGCCGGTGCAGTCTCCGCAGATGAATCCCGAGACTCCCTCCCGGACCAGCGACGGATCGCCGTAGAGGTTGTAGGCGAATACGTTCCAGTATTCGGAGAAGTGGTTCCAGGTGTAGTTCTGGTTGAAGAAGAACTCCGAGTCATAAAGCGCGTCGCCGACTCCCTCGGGCCCGGCAGGACCGTCTATCATGAACCGATTGAATTCATAAGCCATTAAATTTCCGTCCGCTCTAGACACCCAGACTACCCGGGTGCCGCTGAGAACCCCGACCGAGGCGCCGTATGACGGCTCGGTCAAAAGGTCGATTCCCATGTTTCCCCAGGCATTCGGCTCCGGATAGCCTACCAGGCAGGAGACGGCATAGAGGATGGATGGGTGATCGTCGTCCAGATCGGAATGAATGGTGATCATGTTGGGAGTAGACATCTCGCCGCCTTCCGGCACGCCATCCCCGTCGTCCCACGCCCAGATCTTTCGGGCCACCCGGTCGGACCAGCCGTGCGCGCTCCAGTTTACTATCCCGTACTGGCCGCCTTGCCAGTCACCGATGAAGGCGGCCTCAGTCAGCGCCGGCCAATCGTAGGCGGAAGTCTGAAGTCCTCCCTGCTCGCTGTAGTGGCTGACAGTCCAGCCGCTCATGAAGTCGGTCTCGATCGAATCTAAGATGGCCGCGCCGTCACTTAAGTCCCGGCCGCTGTAATCCTCGTTCTCGAAATAGGCGATGGCACCGGCGTGAAGGACCTGTTGTTTCCAGTCCGAGGTGTCCTGCTCGAAGGAAACCAGCTTGTTGAGCGTGTAGGTTATTCGCGCCGGATCGCTGGTGGGGATGCGGCCCACATAGACCTCGGCCAGAAAATCAGGGTTGTCACTCCTGTACTCACCGTAGTAACCGTCGCCGTCAGAGTCCCAGGACGCTGCGTCCGAACTCGATAGATCTGCATAGTAATAGTCGGTGGGAACGTCGCCGGCCCAGGGCCAGGCCGAAGGGTCGCCGGCGCCAAATGCGTGGTTCGCGGGATCAGGATAGCAATAGCGCATGGGAATGGTGGAATGATCGCCCACCAAGAGGACATATTCCATGCCCCAGGAGATGTAGTTGTATCTCAGGAAATTGCGAATCTTCTCAGGCAGGTCAGCACCGGCCTGACCGGCGATTACAGGATCGGTGGTCAGAACGATCCCGGGGTTATATCCCAGAGAGGTCTTCCAACTCAGGAAGTTGGAGGCGATAATGGAGCCGTGAAGGTCACTGGTGGTGATGATAACATAGTCGTGAGTCTGCGACGACGCGTCGGCTCGTGGCCCTGTTGGTTGATACAACCCCTTCATCTCCTCGTAATTGACGAAGAGCCTGGAGGCCTTCTCGTCCGCCAGATCGTCCCACTTCATCTCCTCCACCTTCTTGGCCTCTTCTGTGCCCGGAGAAGGCAGATGGTACTCTATGCTGATCTGCGCGGCCGGGCAGTACATTACTCGGCCGGATTGCGGATGGTAGCTGAAAGGGTGGAAGGAGACTGACGCGTATGAGTACTTTCGAAGTGTTCCCGAACCGCTGAGTTCCCCCCGTTGGCTCGGATAGGCTTGATCGGATGAATAGATGGCTTCTCTGTTGTTCTCCCATTCTTGCTTTAACCGGGTTATGAATTCATTGTCCTGCTGAAGTGCGATCATGGGCGTTATCAGCGGAGTCGGGACAATCCGATAGACGCCGGGCAGTTCTTGCCTTCCAATCCCCCTGACCTTCACGCTTTGGACTATTGCGCCAAGCGGCAGGGCGATAAGGAAACTCCTGGAAGGGAGCAGCGGCTTTCCGGGGTCCACCAGATAGCCGAAGCCTTCCATCTGGATCATCTGCTCGGCGCCCTTGCTGACGGTCTGATAAGGTCCGGCATTCACCTCTGTGGTCAGAATGTCCGATGCAGCCGCGGACGCTGCAAGGGTCAAGAGTGAAAGCGCTGAGACAATCGCGAACGCCAGACTGAGTTTGAAGTATTTACTCCTTCGCATCTATCGATCTCCTCCTATTAAGAAGTACGTATGCCTTCTCAAAATCCCGGCCTCAGCAGCCGCCCGGAGCCGGGCCCTGCCTGAACAGGTAGTTAATCAGGTAAACGACGTCGGCTAAGTTTATCTCGCGGTCGCAGTTGACGTCTCCGGTCCAGAAGGGGAGAGGCATGGGGCCGTTCTTGTACAGGTAGTTTATCAGATACAGCACGTCTCCCACGTTTATGATCCCGTCGCCGTTGCAGTCGCCGCGCGCGTACACAGTGATAACCAACGCCTCAGACCAGTCGCTCTCGTGATCGTAAACGTCCCTGGCCTTCACCTTCACGTCGTAGGTTTCCGGGTCGCTCCATGAATTCGATGCCCCGCAGGTGTCTCCTGAAGGGAAAGGTCCCAGCCAGCCGGTACTTGATCCATCTCCCCAATCGAACCAATAGAAGATGCTGTCTTCCTCCGGATCGGTGGTGCTGGTCCAGAAGTCGCAGTCAACTCCGGTCTCACCTGCTGTCGGACCTGATGGCATCTCCGGCACGGCCGGGAAATCGGTGGCCCTAATCACACAGGCCGACCAGCCCCGGAAGGCCGGTTCCAGCCATTGATTGATCACGGTGCCTCGATGATTGAACCGGTAGATCTGGCCCAGGAAGCCGTCTATGCTCTCCGCGGTCCAGAAGTACTCTCCATCGAACCAGAGGCCGCGGCACTCGGGGGTGGGAGGAGCGAAGGCATTCTCCGGGACTTCAGTCACGCTCGGCCAGGCGGAGACGTCCCAGCATTTGATAAGATTCCCGTCGGTTAAGGTCCAGTAGTAGTCCCCGTCCCAGGCGCCCCCATGAACCGATTCGTCAAAAGAGGCCATGCCGTCCTTGTCCCCGTTGATGTCGTAACGGTTCAGGTCCCATTCATTGAGATAGAAATATGTGCCGTCGAAGGCCAGATCATAGAAATAATAAAGGCTCCAGTCGTCGATCACCAGGTCCAGCGCCCCGGTGAGAAGATCCACCTTATAGGCGCGGGGGGCAAACGCTTCGGCAGCGTAGACCTCGTTACTCACAACCTCAAGATCTGCAAAGAAATAAAATGAGTACTCGAAGTAGTCGATGATGGTACCGTTCATCCGCAGGACGTAAATGCGCGAGAGCCAATCCTGGTGGGCGGTGTAGACGATAACGTCCTCAGAAAACCTGGAGTTCGGCGAGGCGGAAGTCGGCGGTGAAGATACGCTATGATGGCCCACGCCCGCTCCCGCGGCCGGAGGGGTAATGGTCACGATCAGGCACAGCAATGCCGGTGCAATCTTTCCTCTCATTTGGCCCCTTCCTGAATGTAAACGGGCCGCTACATGAACCTCTCGAACCGGTCCTTCTTGGCCTTGCACACCGGGCAGACTTCGGGCGGCCCATCCCTCGCGCACAGATACCCGCAGACCTTGCATCTCCAGACAGGCTTTGAAAGGGAGGCAAAGCCCTGCGTCGCTTTATCTTCCCCAGCCTTAACCCGTTCCCTCTTCTCTTTAGGGGGACGGCGCTCCGGTATGGAACCCACCCCCTGCTTGCCGTCCAAAACCGCCTGAGACACGTAAAGAGCACAGTAGCAGGCGCCGTGTTCCGCGATGTCGGCGTCCCTGTAATCGCAAGGACAGATGATGTCCAAATCTTCCGGCTTTTCGCCGGAGGCGAGCCGGCAGGGGCAGGCCCAATATCCGTATCTTTTCTGGTTTGTCAAGATGCCCTTCAGCAACTCCTTGGTGAACTCCACGTCCGGATTGAGATGGTAACCTCCCTCCTCCGCCTCCCGGTGCAGCTTCTGATACAGCTCGTTTATCTCTCTCTCAGTCACCTCTTCGCTCCCGTTCATTTCTTTACCGCCTCTTTGATCTCGTCTTCCTTGAACCCCACGATGCATGTCTCGTCATCGATCACCAGGGTGGGGAAGGAGGATCTGGGGTTCCATTTCCTCAGTTGCCCAACCACCTCTTCCTTGTCGTCTTCCTCCGCCTGATCCACGTCCACATAGGAATATGCCACACCAAGATCATTCAAGAGTCTCTTGGTTTTCTTGCACCACCCGCAGGTGCTCAAGGCAAACAGCACGACTTTCCCTCGGTCCTCTCCAGAGACCTGTTTCAGCTTCATGCTTCAATCCTCCCTCGGCAAAAGTTCGTTGGCATTTGCTTTCTGTCCTCACTACGGATCAGCGGTTTAACTCTTCACGTGGACCGCCTGAATCAGCAACCCGGAGCGGGGCCTCCTCTGTAAAGGTAGTTTACCAGAAAGACCACGTCCCCCACGTCGATTATCCCGTCGCAGCTGGCGTCTCCGGCGTCCAGGGGATCGGGCGCAGGCCCATTCTTGTAAAGATAACTCACCAGATGGACTATGTCTCCCACATCGACTACCCCGTCGGCGTTGGCATCCCCGCGAACGAAGAGATCCACGATGAACCGGAAGGGATGCTCCTGCCAGTCACCCTGGTGCCCCAGTTCATCTGAGGCCTTCACCCTCCAGTAGTAGGTAATACCGTCCCCCACCGAATCGGTCATGGTGAAGCTGGTGTCGTAGATTCCGGTGTATTCGTAGAACTCGGGATCAACGACAAAAAGGCTGTCGTCCGCCACGTTCAGTGTGTAGAAGACGGGGGAGCCCTTGCTCTCTTCCGACCATGAGAAGGTAGGAGTATGAACGCCGATCGTGTCGCCGTCGGCCGGAATCAACAGAGTGGGCACATCCGGCGCGCTGGCATCCACGTTGAAGCTGCGTACCTGTGAGTAGTCGCTCGTGTCAGTGGCTCGGAAGGCCCTGACCCGCCAGAAATGCACAACTTCATCCAACGCCGAGCTGACCGTGAAGATGTTCGTATCCACACACGGGTAAGTAAAGTCGATGGTAGAGAACATGCTGTCCGTTGAGATCTCCAGGTCGTACGTTGTCTCGCCGAAGTATCCGCACGCCGCCCATTTGAAGGTGGGGTAGAGAGTCTCCTGATAGGCTTCATCCTCGGGGAGGATAAGTCGAGGCGCCAACAACGGGATGCCGAAATTGGAGTAGTAAACGTTCTGATTCCCGTCCCTGGTGTCGGTCCAGGTGCAGTGAACTTGATCGTTATAAGCTATGACACCGATGTACTCAGCTATTAGCCCGGCCTTGGAATCCTCCGGCGGTTTTGTGCTGAGTGATCCCCTCGTCGTCGGCTCGCGACGGTCCGGAATATTCGCTCCCGCCAGTGCATCGTCAGGGTCGGATGAAACGTCGGAGACACGATAGTTGGCAGTGAAAGTCTCCCCGCCGTCGAACGAGAAGGCGATGTAAGCGTCAAACTTCTCGTAGGTCGGCGGGTCGTTTCGCTGGTCATAGAAGAAGATCATGACAGCCCCCTTCTGATTGACCGTCATCCAGGGGTGAAACTGGTACACCGGTTGGCCCAATGGATCGTCATTGACCCGGGTGGTGTCGGTCCAGGTTGCCCCTCCGTCGCTTGATTTCATGAATAGAATGTCAGAATGATAGTAGGGACCGTCTTGCACGCCGTCCGGAATGGCAAAGTAGATGTTCCCGTGGTAGGGGCCGTTGGTTATGTCCACGTCGACACAGGCCATGTTGTAAATGTCGATTCCTCCGGGAGCGTAGTCGACGGCATTGCCCACAAGGAAGGTGGCCGGGTCGGTGAAGGTTTGCCCTCCGTCAGTGGACTTGACCAGCACCTGGCAGGGGCGCCATCCGTCCATGTAGTACCAGTGGCGCCAGATAACGTAGACGTTTCCGTCGGCATCCACAAACGGAAACGCAAACTGTCCGGCGTCGTCACCCCCGAAAAACTGTGGGTCGCCGACGATCAGCGTATCATTCCAGGTCACTCCTCCGGTGGTTGAACGAACGAACATGATCCTGGTGGGTCCGGGGAAACGGGCCCAGGCCACGTAGATGTTGCCATCGTGGGCCCCTCCGGTTCTGTCGATCGCCATGAACTCCTTGTCCTCTAAATAGTCCACGTAGGAGCCAATGAGATAGTAAGGTCCCGACCAGGCGGCCCCGTTGTCGGTGGTCTTCCATATGCTGTAGTCGCTCAAGCCGTAACCGGTGTAGTTCATGGTCAGAGGATAGATATTCCCCAGCCGGTCTCCGGATATGGCAGGATCGGAATATCTCTGGAAGGTCCCCCCGGAAAGAAGACTGTCGACCCAGGTATGCCCGCCGTCTGTGGAGACTCCCAGCCCCACCCGCCTGTATCCCAGGCGGAAATCACGCCAGACGATCATCACCACGTTGGAGTCGGTAGGGGAGACCCAGATCTGTTCCTCGTTATGCAATTGAGTCGTGCCGTCGGTGTTGATCATCATGTCGGGCACATCGCCGCGCACAAGCCCGAAGACACACAAAGACAGGGCAAAGGCGAGGAACCCCGGAACCGAGCGCCCGGTGCAAAGGATTCTGGATAAACGCATTACTTCCTCCCTTCAGAGGGCGATGGTTTGGTCCCCACCTCTAATCTAACCCATTTCCCCGTTTTGGCAAGCACTCTTTGCCTACTCAAGAATACGAATGATTTGGGCTTATGGTTCCCGCTGGGGAAGGTACCTTCGGAGACAGGGGCGCGCCGCAGAGCCAACCGGGATCATTCTCGCTCATTCGGAAGTCGTTGCGGCGCGAACCAGCAGCGCACCTGAGGGCAAACAAAAAAGCGGGAAACGGGGCTCGAACCCGCGACATTCACCTTGGCAAGGTGATGCTCTACCAACTGAGCTATTCCCGCTTACTTGTCGCAAAACCAATATACGTCAACAAGTAGCCTTGTCAACATTTTTTTGCATCAATCCCTTGAATTCCTGACGGTATCCTTTCAGTCGATTGGCGTAAACCCCCGCTCTGCCCGCTCCGTTATAAAGTCTGGCAAAGCCAACGAAATCCCCTCTCCGCAAGAACCGGACCATCTTGGAATCTGCATTGATGAAGTCGAACAACCCAACGATCTGGTTTCTCTCACCGGAGTTGAAGGAGTCAAACATCTTCCTTGCGGATCTGTACCCGATCCTGGGGTAATTGAAGCCCATTATCTGGGGCATTCCCATGCTGATCGAATACAGGGCGAATTTCTGGTGTTTGGACCGGGCAAGTTCGAAAGCCTTCCATTCACCCGGCTGACCTTTCCGGTGAGAGAGAATCCACTTTCCTTTTGCGCTTCCTCGAAACTTGTGCCCGCGCCAGGGTCTGCGCCGGTCGAACTTGAAATGAGAAGAGAAACCCGAGGGATGAGATTTTCCCCAATACCTCCAGAACACGTGGTTCTCGAAGCGTATGATCATCTTCCCGCTTTTGTCGAAGCCCCTGCCGGTTGATTCCACGCAGAGGATCGCCGCTGCCGCCGCAGGATCGACCTTGAGGATGATGCTCAGCCTATCCAAAAGCCCGCCGAACCTGTTCCAGAGTCGTCTGATCTGCCTCTTCCGGTGGCTGGGCTTTCCGGCAATCTTGAGCTTGGTTGCCGGTGCAAGGGCCATCTCTTGCAGATCTCTGCGATCTTTGAGGAATCCCTTGTTGGTCGATGGTTTCACAGCATTTGCCCCGCTATGAGGCGCTCGTTGATTGCCTCCCGCCCTCATTCTTCGGTCAGCATTTGCGTTTGCACTTGAAAAGAGGGCGGTCGGCCGCAGAAAGTTCCCGCCTGCGCAGCCCACCTGCATATTGCTTTTCTCGATAATCTGTGCCGACCGCGCGCCGACGCGTCGGTCTTTCGATTCGGCCAAAACGGATACAAAAAAATAGCGGCGCAGGGACTCGAACCCCGGACACGAGGATTATGATTCCTCTGCTCTAACCGACTGAGCTACGCCGCCGTTTTCCAACCGATCTATAACAAAAACGCAGAACTTTGTCAAGTTAAACATCGGCAACTCAAGACGTAATCTATATTCGAAAAAGCCGAGATAGACGTTTGGAGATTTCGGGGGTGCCGGCAGCGAGTAAAAGCCCCAGGCGCGCCGGATAAGAACCGCCGTCACCCTCACGGACGGGGAGACCGGAGAAACATGTTCTGATTCCGGCACCGGCAAGTGCCTAAAGATCGACCTCCTGTCCCAAATCGGGGACCAGCACGTTCTGAACTCCCAGGTCCCTGATTCCCTCTGCCAAGGCCTCTGACTGTTTTTCCTCTCCGTGCACTACAAAGACGCCCTTGAGAGAGTCTTTCGTGTTATTCACGTACTGCAGGAGTTCATCTCTGTCTGCATGCGCGGAGAATTCGTCGAAGACTTCGACCTTGGCATTCAGTCGGTGCTCTTCGCCGAAGATCTTCACCTTCTCCTTGCCCTGCACGATCCTTCTCCCCAGGGTGTTCATGGCCATGAATCCAACTACCAGGATGGTGGTTCTCGGGTCCTCGATGTTATTCTTCAGATGGTGGAGGATTCTACCCGACTCACACATCCCGGAAGCCGATATGATAATGCAGGGTTCCTCCCGTCGGTTCAGTTTCTTTGACTCCTCCACATCCCGTATATACTTAACGCTCCCCGCGCCCAGCGGATTCCCGTCCGAGGCGATGATCTGGTTGGTCTCGCGGTCGAAGCACTCCGGATGAAGCCTGAATATCTCGGTCACGTTCACCGCCAGGGGGCTGTCCACAAATATATCCACCTGAGGAATCTTGCCCTCACCCTTCAGCTTGTGCAGGGTATAGACCAACTCCTGTGTTCGTCCCAGCGAGAAAGCCGGAATGATTATCTTTCCTCCGGCTTTGATGGTCCGGCTCACCACCCGGGCCAATTTCTCCTCGGTGCCCGACGGATCCTGGTGCAGCCGGTTGCCGTAGGTGCTCTCTATGATCATGAAGTGGATGTCTTTCACCATGCCCGGATCTCTCAGGATGGGGAGGTTTTTCCTTCCCAGGTCGACGATGTAACCCAGCCTCAGGTTCTTCCCGTTTTTCCTGATATCGAAAATCGACAGGGCTGAGCCGAGAATGTGCCCGGCATCGTAGAAGGTCAGCTTGACGTCCGCTGAGACGTAGAACGGCTTATGGTAGCCTGTTCCCCGGAACAGGGAGAGGGTCTGCTCCACGTCGCCGGCTTCATAGAGAGGCTCGATTAGGGGTAGGCCCTTGCGCTTATTTCTCTTGTTCAGATACTCGGCGTCCTTCTCCTGGATATAAGCGCTGTCGTTCAGCATGGCCACGCAGAGGTCGCGAGTGGCAAAGGTGGAATAGATGCTGTTTTTGTATCCCTGTTTAACCAGATTGGGCAGGTTGCCCGAATGATCGATATGGGCGTGGGAGAGCACCACCCTCTCGACGCTTTTGGGGTCAAGGGGGAGATTGCGGTTGCGGCGGTTGGACTCCTCTCTGCGTCCCTGAAAGAGCCCGCAGTCCATCAGAATCCGCGTCCCGTTCAACTCCAACGTATGCATCGATCCGGTCACCGATTTGGCTGCACCCAGAAACTTCAGTTTCACTCTTCCTCCTTCTGTGATGACATCCGAAAATATGAGGACGTGCTTTCTCTGTCAGCAAAGAACCCTGTTTTTGCGGTCGATGATTTCCGTTTGAGCTTTAAAAAGCGAGCTGCCAGATTTCGACCGCCTTCCGCCAAGGAGGTGCCGACTGCACTTCGATTGCCTTACATGTGGGCACCGCTGCCCGGAACGTTGGAGCGGAGGAACATGAAAGAGATATATCCCAGCACACCGAACAACATGCCCACGACAGCCAATACCTTGGCCAATCGGGTACCCGACTTGCCCCTGGTTCGTTCAAGGATGAAACCTCCCAGCCCTATGGATGCTATGATCAAGGCTAAGCTTCCCATGTAAAGCCGCGGAACAAAGGTGAAAGCGCACGAGCTTATTCCCACAAGTATGCTCAAGATCGAGAGGGTCAAGTAGAGCCGTAGGCGAGCGGGCAGGGGAGGGGCAGGGGCCGATACCAGGGAGTGGCCGCACACCTCGCAGAAAGTGCTCTCATCGTCCAAAGTCGCACCGCAGAAAGGACATGCTCGCATCCGGATCTCCAGAATGCCTGACAACCGCCTGGCACCAGGCGTACATCTCATTCGCTTTTATTTTCTTGCCAAGTTGGCCTGGCGCATTTATATTATGTAGATTTGGAATCTGATGTCAACCACTATTTCCGAACTCTGGATGTCCTGTTTTAAAAGACCACCTCGCCCGTGAAGACCTTAGACGACATACTAACCCTGGCTCAGAAGACCGGCCCGAAGAAGGTGGCGGTGGCCCAGGCGGAAGATGAAGAGGTCCTTCGCGCTTTGGACCAGGCCCGCAGCGAAGGTCTGGTGGACGCGATCCTGGTTGGCAGGCGGGAGAAGATAGAAGAACTCGCTTCGGCCAACCACGTCGAACTCGGCGAATTCGAAATCCACCAGGAAACGGATGGTTTCTCGGCCACCCTGACGTGCTGCGAGCTGATCAACAGGGGAGAGGCAGATTTTCTGATGAAGGGACTGGTCGGGACGGCTAAATTCATGAAAGCGATTCTGGACAAGGAGAAGGGCCTGACCACCGGAAGGCTCTTAAGTCATGTGGCGGTCTTTGACATACCCGCGTATCCGAAGCTTCTGATGGTGACCGACGCCGCCATAAACATTGCGCCCACCCTCATGGAGAAAGCACAGATAATTCAGAATGCCGTCGGGGTAGCTCATTCGCTCGGCACGAAGCTGCCCAACGTGGCCTGCCTGGCCGCGGTGGAGAAAGTCTATCCCGATAAGATGCCCGCCACCTTAGACTGCGCCGCCCTTTCCATGATGGCCAGGCGGGGCCAAATACGAGGCGCGGTGGTGGACGGTCCCTTCGGCCTGGACAATGCCGTGTCGGAGGAGGCCGCCAGGGTAAAAGGAGTAACCAGCGAGATGGCGGGAAAGGTGGACGTGCTCTTGTGCCCCCATGTCGAGGCCGGAAACGCGCTCTACAAAACTCTGACAGCGTTTGCCAACGCCAGGTGTGCCGCCATCGTGGTGGGGACGAAAGCCCCGGTGGTCCTGACCTCCCGGGCTGACTCTCATGAGACCAAATTCGCCTCCATTGCGCTGGGCGTGGTCAACTGCCAATCATGAGATTGGCCAGGACCTAACTTAAGTTAGGTCCCGGAACCAAAATAGAATGGGTTTTCGTAAATAGAGATAACTGCCCGCAGCATGGTCAAAATCAGGAGGTCCTATGCCCATAGACAAGGTTGAAAAGATCTGGATGAACGGGAAGCTGGTTAACTGGGACGACGCCAATATCCACGTGCTTTCCCACGTGGTTCACTACGGTTCCAGCCTTTTCGAGGGGGCGCGCTGTTACAAGACGAAAAAAGGCACCGCGGTCTTCAGACTCAAGGCTCACACCGACAGGTTGTTTAACTCCTGCAAGATCTATCGGATGGAAATCCCGTTTTCCAAGGAGGAGATCAACCAGGCGATAATCGACCTGATCAAGATAAACAAACTGGACGCGTGCTACATCAGGCCGGTGGTTTACAGAGGATATGAGCAGTTGGGTGTGGACCCGACCGGCTGTCCGGTGGAGGTTTGCATTGCGGTGTGGAGCTGGGGGGAGTATTTGGGCGCCGGGGCCCTGGAGAACGGGGTGCCGGTGTGCGTCTCCTCATGGAACCGGATGGCGCCCAACACCATGCCGGATATGGCCAAAAGCGGCGCCAACTACATGAACGCCCAGTTGATCAAGCTGGAAGCCAAGGAGCACGGATACGTGGAGGGGATCGCCTTAGACGTGTTCGGGTTCGTGAGTGAGGGGAGTGGTGAGAATGTTTTCATAGTCCGGGACGGGACTCTGATTACCCCGCCCTTCAGTTCCTCCATCTTGCCCGGTATTACCAGAAACACAGTGATTCTTCTGGCGCTCGAAATGGGAATGAAGGTGATTGAACAAACCATCCCCCGGGAGGCCTTATACATCGCGGACGAGGTCTTCTTCACCGGGAGCGCCGCGGAGATCACGCCCATCAATTCCATAGATAAGGTCAAGGTGGGAGACGGCAAGTGTGGCCCCATCACCAAGAAACTGCAGGAGAGATTTTTCGCCATAGTCAGCGGGGAGGACGAGGACAAACATAACTGGCTGACGTATGTAAAATGAAGTGAGTGTGACCCAAGACGCAAGGTGCACTGTCGGCAGAGAGTGCAGGCTGCTCAGAATCGTCGTCCGACCGAAAATTCGATAGCTTTGTGAAATTAACGTCTCAAACTCAACCTACAAGGAGATTCAAATGCTGGTGAGACTTTCAAGCGGCAAAGAGGTTCCGGTGGAGATGCACAAGATAAAGGTGGTGCAGCAGACCCATCTTCGGCCAGTTGATCATAGGCTGAAAGCCATAGAAGAGGGAGGCTACAACACCTTCTCGCTTAGGACCAGGGACATTTTCATCGACATGCTGACCGACAGCGGCACCAACGCCATGTCGGACTGCCAGCAGGGAGCCATGATGCTCTCCGACAACGCCTACGCAGGCTGCGAGTCGTTCTACCGGCTGACGGCTGCCATAAAGGGCGTTCTGGGACTTGACTTGGTTTTGCCCACCCACCAGGGCCGGGCCTCCGAGCACCTGCTGGCCAAGGTCTTCGTCAAGCCGGGCGACATCATCCCCATGAACTACCATTTCACCACCACCAAGGCGCACTTCGAGCTGGCCGGAGGGAAGATTCTGGAGATTTACGCCGACGAGGCCCTCAACACGGAAAGCACGCATCCCTTCAAGGGAAACATAGACATCCAGAAGCTGAACGACGTGATCAAGAAGTACGGAAAGGAGAAGATTCCCTTTGTGCGGATGGAGGCCACCACCAACCTCCTCGGCGGGCAGCCCTTTTCCATGGAGAACTTAAAACAGGTCAGGGAGGTCTGTACCCAACACGGGATCCCTCTGCTCATGGATGCAACCTTAGTCTCCGAGAACTCCTACTTCGTGAAGATGAGGGAAAAGGGATATGAAGACCGTCCCTTGCCGGAGATCATCAAGGAGACCATCAGCTTCACAGACATCATATACATGAGCGCCAGGAAGAACAGCAGTGCCAGGGGAGGGTTGATCGCCACCAACAACAAGGAATACTATGAATTGATAAAACCCTGGCTCCCGCTCTACGAGGGTTTTCTCACCTACGGCGGCATGTCCTTCGAGCAGATGGAGGCCATAGCCGTGGGGATTCGTGAGATGACCGACATGAGCGTTGCCGGCGCCGTGCCGGAGCAGGTGAAATTTTTCATTCGGCGCTGTGTGGAGGAGAAGATTCCGGTGGTCACGCCGGCTGGCGGCCTGGCCTGTCACGTGGACGCCAAAAGGTTTCTGCCGGACATTCCCCAGTCGCAGTATGCGGCGGGGGCCCTCTCGGCAGCCATTTACATCTCCTCCGGTGTGAGGTGCATGGAGAGAGGCACCATTTCGATGGACCGGGATCAGGACGGAAACGACGTCTATTCCGACTTGGAACTGGCCCGGCTGGCGGTTCCCAGAAGAGTATACACTATTTCACACCTCGAATATGTGGTGGACAGGTTGAAATGGTTGCTAAGCCGCCGGGACGTAATTAAGGGACTCACGTTCCTGGAGGAGCCGCCGGTCCTCAGGTTCTTCTTCGGCCGGTTGGAGCCAATGGACGACTGGGGAGCCAAGTTGGCCGAGGTGTTCAAAAAGGATTTCGGTACAGAATACTAGTATTCTGACTTGTTCGGGCGGGAATTGGAATTCCCGCCCGGCAACGTTACCGGGTGTTCGGTTCTGGTAAGCGAATGATTGAATCACCGGTGTAGTGGAGGCCGAAGCAAGAATATCCGGGTCGCAAACAGTATGAGGAAGGTATGGCGAAAGAGAAAATCACCAGTTTTGACCAACTCCTTTCAGTCGTAAAAGGCACAGAAAAGAAGAGGCTGGCCATCGCTTCGGCGGAGGGAGAGGAGATAATAGAGGCCGTCAAGCAGGCGGTCAAAGAGAAGATCATCTCTCCGGTGCTGGTCGGCGATCAAGCCAAGCTCACCGAGCTGTGCGGCAAGAAGAAGCTTGACCTGAGCGAAGTTGAGATCGTCAACGTGCCCGACCCCAAGATGGCTGCGACAGTTGCAGTGCAGATGGTCAAGCAGGGTAAGGCCGAGATGCTCATGAAGGGCAAGGTGGATACCTCGACTCTGCTCAAGGCGGTTCTGGACAAGGAGAGCGGGCTTCGCACCGGGGCCTTCCTAAGTCACGTGGCGGTGATGGAGGTAGAGGCGTATCCCAAACTGATGCTGGTCACGGACGGCGGGATGAACATAAGGCCTGATATTAAGCAAAAAGCGTCAATCATCGGCAATGCGGTGGAGGTAGCGAAGAGGCTCGGAGTCGAGAAACCCAAGGTCTCCTGTTTGGCAGCCGTTGAGCTGGTAAACCCGGACATGCAGGAGACCGTGGACGCCGCTGGCCTGGTGAAAATGGCGGAACGCGGCGACATAAAGGACGCCATAATCGACGGACCGGTAGCATTCGATGTGGCCATCAGCCAAGAATCGGCGCGAACCAAGGGAATAGTCTCGCCAGTGGCCGGGGATACCGACATATTCTTGGTTCCGGATATCGCCTCGGGTAACATCTTTGTGAAATCGTTGATTTATCTGGCAGATGCCAAGATTGGCGGATTGGTGGTGGGAGCGGGTGCGCCCATAGTCCTCCTCTCGCGCGCGGATTCCGCCCAAACCAAACTCTACTCTATGGCCCTGGGGGCCATGATCTGTTAGAGCCTTGGCAACCGCAGGATGTTTGTTAAGTTTACTCAGAAGAGGAATCGGTCATGAGAGTTTCCCTGGGTGCTGATCACAGGGGCTTTGAACTGAAGGACAAGGTAAAGAAGTATCTTGAAAAGTTGGGGCACGATGTTACCGACTTCGGCACCAACTCCGATGAGTCGGTCGACTATCCCGATTTTGGCTTCAAGGTGGCAGAATCGGTGGCCAAGGGAGATTCCGACTTCGGCATAACCGTCTGCTGGACCGGCAACGGCATGAACATCGCCGCCAACAAGGTTAAAGGGATAAGATCAGCTCTGTGTTTGAACGAGGAGATGGCCATGCTGGCCAGGGCACACAACAACGCCAACGTGCTGGCCTTAGCCGCCAACTTCGTCTGTTACGAGACGGCCGAGAAGATCTTAGACGTGTGGCTCGCCACAGAGTTCGAAGGAGGTAGGCACGCCCGAAGGTTGGAGAAGATCAGAGACCACCAAAGTTGAGAGTCGATCTTAAGTGAGTGAACCATAAGGCGCGGAGCCTGGACATACGAGAGGGTAGTCCGGGCGTCCAAGCAATCAACAGGCGGCCAGCACCCGATCGGAGTCAGGTGCTGGTTTTCATCGAGAATCACCTTGAAGATCCTGTCTATTGCACTTCTATTGCTCCTGGTGTTTTTAAGCGCGGCGGCGGTGCTGCTCATGCTGGCCGGCGTGATCAGCCGGGTGCTGAGAGAGAAATCTCGCAGGCGATCCCGCGTTTCGGGCCAGCCTGCTCAAGAACAGATTGTGCCTTCCCACATGGCCGCGGAGTACTCCGGAGACGTAGAGAGGTTCCGCGATTCACCCACAAAGCAACTCCTCGAAAAGGAATTGTCGTTAAAGCAGAAAGCAGGTTTTGCCAAAGCGGCTGACAAGCTCAGCATGTTCCCGCAAGCGGATCTGACGCCCCAACAGGAAATCGGACGTCTGGTCAGCATCGGGAACTACTATTTGGCTGCAAACAAGTACCGGCAGGCCCGAGACCGGTATGAGAAGGCGAAGAATCTTGCCGCGCAATCGGGAGACCAGAGAGGCAAACTTGCCAGCTTGATCAACCTGGGATTGGTCTCCGCCGCCGAGAGGAAATGGGATGAGGCCATAAGTTTCTATCAGCAGGCGATCGCCCTGGACCGGAGCCTGGGATATTCTAAAGGGGAAGCCATCGACCTCAACACGCTGGCGCTTCTTCAGGAGAATAGGGGAGATCTGAACAGCGCGTTGACACATTACAGCGCCTCAATCGAGATATTTCGAAAGCTGAAAGATGTCGAGAAGACCGAACTGGTCGAAAACAATATTGAAAGAGCAAGAAAACTCGTGAGATAGGCGAGCGCGCAGCGTATGTTAGGTGTTGATCCGATGACTCGACTGAAATATCAGGATATTAAAAGGAGTTAGAGAAAATGGCCAAACTTAAAGAGATAGATCCCGAGATATACGAAACCATCTTCGGCGAAACCAAAAGGCAGGCCGAGGGCCTGGAGCTTATCGCCTCGGAGAATTTCGTCTCGGAGGCGGTGATGGAAGCCGTCGGCTCGGTGATGACCAATAAGTACGCGGAGGGTTATCCGGGCAAGAGATATTACGGCGGCTGCGAGTTCATGGATATCGCCGAGAACCTGGCTCGAAATCGGGCCAAGGAGCTCTTCGGATGTGACCATGCCAACGTTCAACCGCACTCCGGATCGCAGGCCAACATGGGAGTCTATTTTTCGGTTCTCAAACCCGGAGACACCATCTTAGGTATGAACCTCTCTCACGGAGGTCACCTTACCCACGGACATCCGGTCAATTTCTCCGGCAAGTTTTTCAACGTGGTGTCATACGGGGTCAAGAAAGATACAGAGGTGATAGACTACGATGAGCTGCGGAAGATTGCCGTGGATGCCAACCCCAAGCTGATAATCGCCGGCGCATCGGCATATCCGCGTGAGCTCGACTTTCAGAAGTTCAGAGAGGTCGCGGACGAGGTGGACGCCCTCCTGATGGTGGATATCGCCCACATCGCCGGCCTGATCGTTGCCGGAATCCACCAGTCGCCGGTTCCATACGCCGATTTCGTCACCACCACCACACATAAGACCCTGAGGGGACCGCGGGGCGGGATGATCATGTGCAAGAAAAAGTATGCCAAGGACCTGGACCGCGAGGTCATGCCGGGCATCCAGGGCGGACCATTGATGCACGTTATCGCTGCCAAGGCTGTAGCATTCAAGGAGGCCATGGACCCATCGTTCAAAGAGTATCAGCAGCAGATCGTGAAGAACGCCAGGGCGCTGGCAGCCGAGATGGCGAACCTGGGTCACCACGTGGTCTCAGGTGGTACCGATACGCACCTGATGTTGATCAGCTTCATCGAGAGAAATCTTACCGGGAAGGCCGTGGAGCAGGCCCTGGAGAAGGCCGGAATCACCGTAAACAAGAACACTGTGCCTTTCGATCCCCAGAAACCGTTCGTCACCTCCGGCATTCGCATGGGTACGCCCGCCTTGACCACCAGGGGAATGAAAGAGCCCGAGATGAAAGAGATCGCCGCCTTGATCGACAGGGTCATCTCCAACCTGGGAGATGAGACGGTCTATGCTCAGGTGAAACAGGAAATCTTGACCTTGTGTCAGAGATTCCCGCTTTACAAGGAAAGACTGGAGAAAGCCTAACTGGATTGCGCAGAGTATTCGAGGGGGGATGGACTTCTGTAAACCAGGACCTAACTCAAGTTAGGTCCTGGTTGTTTTGTGTGCTACGAAAGATGGTTTATCTCGGAGGGAATTCAAGTCTTTCAAACCATCCGTAGTCCACGTCCTTGAACAGCTTGTCCCGGGTTTCCACATCACCCAGGAAGGCCCACTCTCCTTCATCCACCGATTCACCCCGGCCGTACTTCTCGGCCATCTCCGCCAATCTTACGAAGTTCTGGTGGTGTTCGGAGAGCCGCAGCTCGGCATAATCCCTGGCGCTCCAGGTGGAGATGAGAAACTGCCAGTCAGACGCCTGCAGCAAAAGCAGCTCGCGCGCCAACTGCTTCAGTATGTTGACCAGTCTGTCGTCCTTGCTCCCACCGAACTCCCGCACCAGCTTCTGCATCCTGCTCTCATCCTCGTAGATGTGCTTCCAGGTCCAGTCGGTCCACTCGTTGAGCCAGATGTAATGGTATCCGCCCTCGCCCCAGGAGCCTTCCGGAATGGAGATCACCTGGGTGGGCTTGGACCGATCCAGGAAGCCCGAGCATGTGGCAAGCTCGATCTCCGGGTCTTCAGAGACTTGTTTTAGAACCAGCTTCAGGAATTCGGTGCCTTCAAACCACCAGTGCCCGAACAGCTCCGCATCGTATGGGGCGCAAACCAGACCGTGCTTTCCGGTCTCCTTGTGATAACCGGTCAGGAGCTTCTTTATTAAATCCTTGAAATGGGAAGCGTTCTCAGGTATTCTTTTTTTCGCATCGTCGGGGAAGTACTCCAACTTGTCGGCCAGATCGGTGTCGGCCCCCGTTATCTTCCAGTAGCGGTGGCCTCCGGGGAAGCGTTTTTTGTGGAAGTCGAGGTAATTACCATCTCCGGGATAGCCCCATTCCCCGCTCCAGACCTGCAGGCCGGTGTCGGGGTCGCGGGTGAAGATAGCTACCGGCTTCTTTCCTTCGGTGCCCACCAGATATACTTCTCTGGGTGTCTTGTCTATTTCCTCTTCTCGCGGCGCGTACTGGTTCTCGAACTGTCCCCACAGGGTCTTCAGGGCGTCGAACCTGTCCATATAGACCCCGATGGCCTTTCCGCCTTTGAGCAGGGCGCTGTCGATGATGAAGTAATCTATGCCGTTCTCGCTTAAGAACTCCTCCACACCTTTCCTCAAGTAGCTTTCCTTTCCCAGGCCTGCGTCCACGGGAGGAGTCCATTTGTATCCCGGCCGGTAGGCGCATTCGGGAAGCCAGATTCCCCGGGGGGCTCTTCCGAAGTGATTGGTATAGCTTTGCACCGCCTGCTTGACCTGGGCCTGGACCGAGATGTCCTGAGACAAGAGGGGAAGGTACCCGTGAGTGGCCGCGCAGGTCATGATCTCGATATGTCCCGCATCCTGCAGCTTCTTGAAATGAAAGACGATGTCTCGATCATACTTGGTCTCAAAATCGGATTTGATCCTGGTGTAGTAGTCCTTCCACATCTGGGCGAGTCGGAGCAATAGCTTTCTTTGATGTTTGCTGAATTCGTCGATGTCTTTTTCCGCTGCATCGATCTTGGTCTGCAGGTAAGACGAAAACTCCAGCTTGAAGGTCTCGTCCGCCAACTGCTCACACAGAACCGGGGTGATTCCGATGGTGAGCCGGGGAGAATATCCTTCCGACACCAGCTCATTGAGCACGTTCAGCACCGGAATGTACGTCTCCGCCGAGGCCTCGTTCAGCCAGTCCATTCCGTGCGGCCATTTCCCGTGCGCGATAACGTAGGGAAGGTGTGAGTGTAATACGAGTGCAAAGCTGCCTATGGGCTTATTGTTCACCTTATTCTCCTTTGGGTTTTAAAACGCCGATTGTGGCAAGCCCGGGATCGTCAAGGACGCTTTTCGACTGGCAGATCACAGCGGCTTATCCGTTGAATCCGCTAAATCCGCTGATAGTGCCCTCATCCTTATTTCTGCGCCTGGAATCCGATTCCCTTTTCCCTCTCTTCTTTTCCGAAGACCTTTATGCTGCCGAACTGGCCCTCGAATTTCTTAATGTTGGCTCCCAGGGCGTCGAACAGCATCTTGGCATGGGCCGGGGTCATGACCACCCGGGCGTAAACCTTGGTCTTCTGCACCCCGGGCATAACCCGGGCGAAATCTATGATGAACTCTGAAGGAGAATGAGAGATGAGGGCCAGATTGGAGTAAATCCCCTCCGACTCCTTCTCTCCCAGCTCCACATTGAGTCTCTGCTGCTTCGGGTCCATTGTTCTCTCCTTTTGGAAATTCGTAAGTCCTTGCGTTTTCAGACCATTTTAATATATTGGGTGCTGATGTCAAGCCAAATCTTTGGCCGGGGTCAGCGAGGAGAAAGCTGGCGTCGGCATGCGGCGACATGTTTAGATCGGAATCCCCGGAGAAAAATGTAGTCCTGCGGTCCAAGAATGCGAAGCTTGAAGGTTCAATGGTCAAAAAGTTCAAGAGCTCAAAGGTTCAAAAGTTCAAGATTCAGTTGGAGGAAACTTGGAGAAAATCTCAAAGGGAAGGTTCGAACAGATATTCTCGGTCTGGGGGGGGAGCAGGATTCTGGTATTGGGTGACGTGATGCTGGACGAATATCTGTGGGGCAACGTCTCGCGGATATCGCCGGAAGCACCGGTCCCGGTGGTTGAGATAATGAAAGAGTCGGTTAAGCTCGGTGGTGCCGCCAACGTGGCTTTGAACGTGAGAGCCTTGGGTGATGATCCTATCCTGGTAGGCGTTATCGGGAAGGACGGAAACGGCGAGCGGGTGATGTCGGCTTTAGACCAGGGGCAGATAAAGGGCGACGGTATATTCACCAGTGATTCGCGGATGACTACCACCAAGACCAGGGTGATTGCACACAACCAGCAGGTGGTACGGGCGGACAGGGAGAACACCGATGAGATCTCGGAGGAGCTGACCGGTCGGATCATGCAGTTTGTTGAAGAGATACTGCCGGATGTTGGCGGGGTGATAATCTCCGACTATGGCAAGGGAATGATCACCGAAAAGCTTCTGTCCCGGCTGATAGGATTGTGCAGGCAGAATCGGATCTTCGTCGCGGTAGACCCCAAGGATACCCACTTCATGAATTACAGGGAGGTCTCTCTGATCACTCCCAATCATCACGAGGCCGGGTTCGTCTACGGTAAGAGGATAAGAAACGACGACATATTGGAGGAGGTGGGATGGGGACTTCTGGAGAGGCTGAAGGCGGAGGCCCTCCTCGTCACCCGGGGAGAAAAAGGGATGTCACTGTTTGAGGCTGACCGCACTCTGACCCATTTCCCCACCAGGGCCAGGAGGGTATATGACGTTACCGGCGCGGGCGACACGGTCATCTCCGCTTTCGCCTGCGCGGTTGCGGCCAAGGCCAGCTTCCGGGAGGCCACCCTGATTTCCAATCATGCCGCCGGCCTGGTGGTGGCGGAGGTCGGCACCGCTCAGGCGGGAAAGGAAGAGCTGATCGCCGATCTTGAAGACTTCATCAACTCCAACAGTTGAAGAGTCGAACATGAGCCGATCAAAAGTCAAGAATCTCAGGGAACTGGTCAGAATAAGACAGGCTCTGAAGAGGCAGCGAAAGAAGGTGGTCTTCACCAACGGATGCTTTGACATCCTTCATCGTGGGCACATCGAGTGTTTGAGAAAGGCCAAGTCCCTGGGAGACGTGCTGATCGTCGGGTTGAATAGTGATTCTTCGGTGCGAAAGATAAAGGGAGACAAAAGACCGATCCTCCCGCAGGCTGACCGGGCGCAGATCTTAGCCTCTCTGGAGATGGTGGATTACGTGGTGATCTTCAGCCAGCAGACCCCGCTTGATCTCATCGCCAAGCTGGTTCCGGACGTTTTGGCCAAGGGTGGCGATTATAGGAAGGATCAGGTCGTCGGAAGGGAGATAGTGGAATCCTCGGGGGGACGAGTGGTTCTGGTGAAGGAGATTCCCGGACGGTCGACCAGGAACGTGATAGGGAAGATAATCAAACGTTACAGCGACGGCTAGGAGACGGCAAGCCTTCTAAGTGGCGCCAGTTTGGCTCACAACGAGAAGCGCACCGACACCTTGGGCTCGCCGATCGATTTCCTGATCGCTGATTGAAGCTTCGGGCATCAATGCGGATCGGGGCGCTTACCTCTGAAACCCCGCTTCCCCCGGCTGCCACGCCGGCGTATCCGCCCGTCGAGCGAAGTTTCTTCCCGGCAGACGATTCTCACAGCGCGCTGGCGGAGGCCGGGAGGGCCCGAAGGGGAAATTTTCCCTTGACACAACCGGCGTCAGATATTATCGTTTTTGCGATCAGGAGGATCTAGGGGAGCGCTTCGAGGGAGGAAGTCCTTGGAATCACCATCAGTCGAGAACCGAGATCACCTGGGTCCGGGCGACAAAAGACCAGCAGCTTCCCCTGATTCGGAGAGTTCCGTCGAGAAGAAGAGGATCTTTTTCGAGACTGCGAGCTTGGCAGAAGTCTACGCACAGCAAGGACACGTCTCCGTTGCTCTGGAGATATACAGAAGAATGCAAAAGCGGGATGCTTCCGATCAGCGATTAGCACAGAGAATCTCTGAGTTGGAGTCTCGTCTTCGCTCCAGAAGGCCCGTGAGACCCAAAGTCCGGAACGAACAGAAACCCGAGGAAGGTTAAATGATGAAAAACCGGTTGAAGAAACTTCAGGCGACGTTGTCAAAAGAGAATCTGGACTTCCTGTTGGTCACCGTCCTGCCACACGTCAGGTATCTCTCTGGCTACAGCGGCACCAACGGCATAATCCTGGTTTCTCCCAAGAGCTCTGTTTTCCTCACCGACTTTCGCTACAAGGAGCAGGCCAAAGTGCAGGTGAGGAATATGAAAGCGGTGACCGTCGAGCGAGACCTTTTCTCGGGGCTTTCGGATCTGGTCCTTCTGAAGGGCAAGAGGATCAAGTTGGGCTTCGAGACCAACCACCTGAGTTGTCAGATATACCGAAAGCTGAAGTCCCTCCTTCCCGACTGCCTTCTGGTGCCGACCGAAGGAATCGTAGAATCGCTGACCATCAAAAAGGACAAGGGCGAGATCGAGAAGATAAAGAAAGCTGTCCGGATTACCGACCGTGCTTTCTCCGAGATATTGGACTTCATCAAACCTGGGGTGAAGGAGCTGGACGTTGCCGCGGAACTGGAATACAGAATGAAAAAACACGGCTCGTCGGCGCCTTCTTTTGAGACCATAGTTGCCTCGGGAAAGAGAGGAGCTCTTCCGCACGGGATTGCATCCGGCAAGAGAATCAAGAAGGGCGAATTCGTCACCATGGATTTCGGGGCGATCTTCGAGGGCTATACCGCAGATATGACCCGGACCGTGCTGGTTGGAAAGGCGAGCAAGAAACAGAAACGGATATACGATTTGGTCCTTAAAGCACAGAGGCGCGCCATCAGTAGAGCCAGGGCTAAGATGAAAGCCTGCGACCTGGACAAGACGGCCCGGGACGTGATCAAAAGAGCCGGTTACGGGAAATACTTCGGCCACGGCCTGGGGCACGGAATCGGACTGGTGGTGCACGATAATCCGAGGTTGAACCCGATCAGCCAACTGCGCCTGGAACCGGGCATGGTTGTCACCATCGAACCGGGGGTCTATCTGCCCAACTGGGGAGGAGTGAGAATAGAAGACGACATTCTGATCACCCCGCGAGGGTGCCAGAATCTGACCAAGTCAGAAAAAAGTCTGATAGAGCTTTAGTGCAAGGTTTGCGCGGAAGGCCTGCTCGGTCCGGATCGTGTCTTGGCGACCGAGACCAGGCGGGCGTTCCTTAGAACTCCGAGATGATACTCTGCATCCCATGCTTAAACCCTCAAGAGGGAGGGGAGAGTAATGTGGGTATCGAAGATAAGAAAACTGATAAAGCTGGTTGAAGAATCGAACATAGGTGAGTTGGAGGTGTCGGGTTGGGGCCAGAAGGTCAGGATATCCAAGAAGCCCCGGGAGTCCGGCGCTGCGCTCCAGGAGAACCCGGCCACCAACATAACGGTCGAGCCGAAAGCCGAAACGGCCGTGGCTGTCCCTCAGCCGGCAGCAGCCAAAACCGCGGTCGAGGAAGAGAAGAAGACTACCGTTGAGGATACGGATCATCTGGTTCCGGTCAAGTCTCCCATGGTGGGGACCTTCTACCGGGCGCCGGCTCCGGACGCCAAGCCCTATGTGGAGTTGAACCAGCAGATAACGATGGGCCAGGTGGTCTGCATCATAGAGGCCATGAAGCTTATGAACGAGATCGAGTCGGAGGTGGCCGGGCGGGTGGCCAAGATCCTGGTGGAGAACGCCAAGCCGGTGGAGTTCGGCCAGACCCTGTTCTTGATCGAACCGGCTTAAGCCGCAGGAGGAAAAGCCAAGCGGACTTGCCGCGATGGTCAAGCAAGGCGTTGTTGCAGAATGCCCTTGATCACACAGGTCCCGGAAGGGGAGAGGCTGATAGTATTTAGCCCCCGGACTTAATAAGGGTTCGATTTCAGCCGAAGTTATGGATAGAAGGCTGTCAACGACTTGTCCCACACGCTTGATCCCCGCGGATTGAGCGGAGCGGACCGGTAGACTCTCTCTCTACGGGAGCCGTGATCAGGATAGGTGAAACGAAAAGGAGGGCTGGCAATGACGCTAAAGCAGATGTTGGAGGAGATGCTTTCCAGTAAGGCCTCGGACCTTCATCTTCGGGTGGGGGTCAAACCTTACCTTCGCGCCGACGGAGTGCTTCGCTCTATCGCGGACGAACCGATAACGCCTCAAAGCATGGAAGAGATAATGAAGCAGATTCTCACCGAGGAGCAGGAAAAGAGATTCTCCCAGAGAAATGAGCTCGACTTAGCCTTGAGTGTCTCCAAGATGGGGCGTTTCCGAATTAACTTCTATCGCCAGCGGGGCACGGTGGGCGTAGCCATCCGGTCGGTCAACACCATCATACCCTCTTTCGAGGAACTGAATCTGCCTCCTGTTTTAAAGAAGCTGGCGGAGAACCGAAGGGGCCTGATCATCCTCACCGGGACCACCGGAAGCGGTAAATCGACCACCCTGGCCACCATGATAGATCACATCAATTCCACCCGCGGAGAGAACATCCTGACGGTGGAGGATCCCATCGAGTACATACATCGGAACAAGAAAAGCATAGTAGCCCAGAGGGAGGTGGGGGGAGATACCGAGTCTTTTGTCACTGCCCTGCGGCACGCCCTGCGTCAGGACCCGGACGTCATCCTGGTGGGAGAGATCAGAGACTTAGAGACCATGTCCATAGCGCTCACCGCAGCCGACACGGGACATCTGGTCCTGACCACCTTGCATACCCTGAATTCGGTGGAGACGGTGAACCGTATCATCTCCTTCTTCCCGCCTCATCAGCACCAGCAGATCAGGCTGCTTTTGTCTGCGACCCTGAAGGGCATAGTCTGCCAGAGGCTTTTGCCCCGATGTGATGCCCCGGGCCGGGTGCCGGCGGTGGAGGTGCTGGTGGGCACCGGTCTGGTGAAGGAGTATCTGGTCGATCCCATGAAGACCCCTCTGATCGTGGAACTGATCGAGAGCGGGGCCACCCAGTACGGAATGCAGTCGTTTGACCAGTCCATAATGAATATCTACAAGAAGGGCATGATCTCTTACGAGGAGGCCCTGACCCAGGCCACCAATGCGGATGATTTTGAGCTGAGGGTCAAAGGTATAGTAGGAGCGGCAGATAGGGGATGGCAGGAGTACGAGCGTGCCGCCGAGAAAAACGACCGGTAGCCGCGTGCCTCCCTTTTGGAACTGAAGGAACGTCTGGCCTGACCGGCAGCTGAGAGAATTAGTCTGGAGATTCGTTGTTCAAGAAAGTGTTGATTGCCAACCGCGGGGAGATCGCCCTGCGCATCATCCGGGCCTGCAAGGAGCTGGGGATAGCTACGGTTGCGGTCTTCTCCGAAGCGGACACCGAGTCCCTCCACGTCCGCTTTGCCGACGAGGACGTCTGCATCGGCCCCTCCAAATCCCAAGAGAGCTACTTAGATCCCAAAAGGATAATCAGTGCGGCGGAGGTGACCAACGCCGACGCCATCCATCCCGGATACGGATTCCTGGCGGAGAATTCCGATTTCGCCGAGATATGCGAATCCTGCGACATCAAATTCATCGGACCCTCCTCCGAGACCATCAGGCTGATGGGGGAGAAAGCATTGGCCAAGCATACCATGAAGAAGGCCGGGGTTCCGGTCATTCCGGGAAGCGACGGGGTGGTGGAGACCGAGGAACTGGCGCTGAATCTGTGTCACAGGATCGGGTTCCCGGTCATCATCAAGGCTTCGTTCGGAGGCGGGGGTAAGGGGATGAGGATCGCCAAAGATGAGGAGGAGTTGAAAAAGGGATACCAGATGGCCAAAACCGAGGCGGAAGCGGCCTTCGGAAACCCGGATGTCTATCTCGAGAAGTACGTCGCCGATCCCCGGCACGTGGAGATTCAGATTCTGGGTGACAGCTACGGAAACGTGATTCACCTGGGAGAGAGGGATTGCTCCCTGCAGCGGCGTCACCAGAAGCTTTTGGAGGAGTCGCCCTCTCCGGCCGTAGATGAGAAGCTGAGAGCAAGGATGGGCCAGGCGGCGGTGAGGGGCGCTAAGAGCGTGAATTACGAAAGCGCCGGAACGGTTGAGTTTTTGGTCGATGAGAACTTGGACTTCTACTTCATGGAGATGAACACTCGCATCCAGGTGGAGCATCCGGTGACCGAGGAGGTAACCGACATAGATCTGGTCAAGGAGCAGATCCGTATGGCCGCTGGTGAAAAACTCGGTCTTGTCCAGGGCGACATCTGCATGAAGGGGCATGCCATCGAATGCCGGATCAATGCCGAGGATCCGGATAAGGGATTCCTGCCCGCGCCGGGAACCATCACCAGCTTTCACGTTCCGGGAGGTCACCGGATAAGGGTGGACACGCATGCTTACGCCAAGTACGTGATTCCTCCTTACTACGATTCCATGATCGCCAAGTTGATAGCCCACGGCAAGACCAGGGAGGAGGCCATCCTCAAGGCCAGAAGAGCTTTGGACGAATTCATAATCGAGGGAATTCCGACCACAATCGCCTTCCACAAGAAGATCCTGAGAGACAAGAGATTCGTCAGCGGAGACTTCAACACTTCCCTGATTGACGAGATGCTCAAAGAGCAGATGCAGGAGGTCAAAAAAACCTGAATAGATCTACCGTCAAGCGAACCGATTAGTTTACGAGTACCAAAGTAGAAGGAAAGGAGGAACAGTGGAAGCCAGTCTTGAATACAAGGATGACGTCAAGTATACCAAGGAACACGAGTGGGTGAAACTGGAAGGGGACGTTGCCACCGTGGGAATCACCGATTATGCCCAAAGACAACTGGGAGACGTTGTGTTCGTCGAGCTGCCCGAGGCCGGAGCCCAGGTGGAGCAGATGAAACCCTTCGGGGTGATCGAGGCGGTAAAGGCGGTATCGGACCTCTTCTCTCCGGTTACCGGGGAGGTCACCGAGGTGAACTCCGCACTCCAGTCCGAGTCGAATCTGATAAACTCCGACCCTTACGGGCAGGGCTGGATCATCAAGGTGAAGGTAAAGGACACCAAAGAATTGGATACTCTTCTGTCGCCGGAAGACTACCGAAAGCTGGTGGCCGAATCCATATGAGTTGATGGTAACCCCCCGCTATCCCTCGCCGTGGCCCGATGCTTCTCGTCTTTCACGGAATGGAGTAGTGGTTTTGTTGCAAACCCTTGATTAGTCTAACAGATGAGCTTCGTACCGAATACCGATCGAAACAGGCAGGAGATGCTGAGGGCGATCGGGGTGAAAGATTTTTCCGAGTTGATCGCCGCAATCCCCGATTCCGTTCGACTCAAAAAGGAGTTGAAGCTTCCCCCCGCCCTGTCCGAGCTGGAGCTGACCAGGCTCCTCGGTGGGGCAGCAGGCCGGAACCTTGATCCCGGCCGGATGATCTGCTTTTTGGGCGGTGGTGCATACGATCATTTCATCCCGGCCATAGTCGACCACATAATCTCCCGATCCGAGTACTATACGGCGTACACTCCCTACCAGGCCGAGGTGAGCCAGGGGACGCTCCAGACCATCTATGAGTTTCAGTCGTTGATATGCGAGCTGACCGGGATGGAAGCGGCAAATGCCTCCATGTATGACGGAGCCACGGCTGCGGCCGAGGCGGCTCTCTTGGCCCACGCCCACACCAGGAGAGACGAAATCTTGGTGGCCGGGTCGTTGAATCCCAACTACCGGAAGGTTCTGGATACCTACTGTGGCTCAAGCAAGCTGAAGGTGGATACCCTTACGTTGGCTGACGGTGAAGGTCGGGTGGATCTGGAGGAGGCCAGAAGGAGGATTTCGGATAAGGTCGCCTGCGTGATAGTCCAAACCCCCAACTTCTTCGGTCTGCTGGAACAGGTCGGGGAGATAGAACCGTTGGTTCATGCCAAGGGCGCGCTTCTGGTGTTGGTCTCCGACCCCATCTCTCTGGGGATACTGAAAACCCCGGGAGAGTATAACGCCGATGTGGCAGTGGGAGAAGGCCAGGCTCTGGGCAATAACCTTTATCTGGGAGGGCCCTATCTGGGCTACTTCGCCTGCAGGGGGTCGCTGACCAGAAGGATGCCGGGAAGGCTGGTTGCCGCCACCGCCGATACAAGGGGGAAAACCGGCTACGTTTTGACGCTGCAGACCAGGGAGCAGCATATAAGAAGGGAAAAGGCCACCTCCAACATCTGCACCAATCAGGCTTTGTGTGCACTCTCGGCCTGCGTCTATCTTTCTCTCTTGGGCAAGAACGGGATCAGGAAGGTGGCGGAGTTATCTCTGCAGAAGAGCCACTATGCGGCAGATCGGATATTCGCAATCGACGGGTTCAGGCCCAAATTCGACGGACCCTTCTTCAAGGAGTTCGTGGTCACCACCCCCCGACCGGCACGGGAGATGGCAGAGCAGTTGCTGAAGAAAAACATCCTCGCCGGCGTAGACTTGGGCTCCTTCGACCCGAATCTGAAAAGCGAGCTTCTGGTCTGCGTAACTGAAAAGAGAAACAGAGAAGAGATAGACCACCTGGTTGACGAGTTGAAAGGGCTCATTTGACGCGAGAGTATCTCGCGTTGTCGGCGAAACCAGGAGGAATATGACTGAGCAGACAGAAAACAGAGCGGAAAGACTGGCCAATCGGAAGGAGGCAAATGCCCTTCTGTCCTTTGTGTAAGGCCGAGTACGGCGCGGGAACCAAGAGATGTCCGGACTGCGAAACCGACTTGGTCGAGGAACTCCCGGAGGAGGCAGACTTAGAGACCTCCGACACCGATGAGGACGTGCCCGAGGACTGGGTGCTTCTGTATAGCACCAGGAACAAGGTCTACGCCGAGTTCCTCAAGGAAACTCTGGAGAACAGCAACATACCCTGCTATTTGAGATCGTCCGGGAGTTTCTTCGAGGAGGGACTGGGATACGTCACCAAGGGAAAGGGGGGTTACAGGATCTACGTTCCCGAGGATAAGCACGACGAGGCCCGGGCGATAAGAGAACAGACCGTGCGGGACCTTTAGTCTTCGATTACCGAACGGCAAACGCTGATTGCGGAGGTTTAGATGAGATGTGCAGTCTGTGGTGGAGTGGCTTTCCTCTTGGGGCTTGCCATACTGGTTTCGTGCGCTCAAGAGGGGCCGATGCCCGAGATCGATTGGGTCGCCTCGCTTGAGGATGCATTCCAACTGGCCATCGAAAAAGACCAGCCCATTCTGGCCGAATTCTGGTCGGACGGGTGACCGTGGTGTGACAGGTTGGAGGATTCAACCTTTACCCACAGGAGCGTTATGGAGTTGGCCGGCAGTATGATTTTCGTGAAGGCGGAGGGAAAGAAGGACACCCTAACCAGGGAGCGATACCAGATTGCCGGTTTCCCCACCGTGATTCTGATGAACAGCTCCGGTGAGGAGATCGACCGGATATACGGCTACGCTCCGCCGGAGCAATTTGTTACCACCATCCGGGATTATCTCCAGGGAAAGAATACTCTGGACGATCTGGAGGCAAGATTCGAGGCCGAGCCGGAAGATGCCGAATTGGCTTACCGCCTGGCGGAGAAGTACGAGGGGCGGCGGATGTATGAGGAGGCCGCCTCACACTACCGCAAGGTGGTGGATCTGGATCCTATGGACAAAAAGGGCAACTCCGACGATGCCCTCATGGGCTTAGCTTGGCTGGAGGTTCGCGAGAAGGAATATCTAAAGGCCGTGGACGCGTTCAAGTATTTCCTGCAGAAGTATCCCAGAAGCGAGATGGCCGCCGATGCCGAGGCTTATATCCCGTACTGCTACTCCAAGGCAGGAGATACGACCAAAGCCCTGGAACTCTATGAGAAGTTCCTGGTGGATCATCCCGATTCGCCGGATACCGGCTGGGTCAAGAAGAAGATGAAGGAATTGACAGAGCCGCCGGAGGAAGAGGAGAAAGCAGACAGCACTGAGGCAACCGCCTGATTGGAGATTTCTGATAGATGAGTGAGAAACCGATATTCGAGTTGTCGTCACCGGGGAGAAGAGGGTATTCTCTCCCCAGCTGCGACGTGCCGGAGAAGAGGACAGAAGACTTAATTCCCCAAGACTTCCTAAGGCCGGACCAACCCGCGCTGCCCGAGGTGAGCGAGATCGATGTGGCCCGCCACTTCATCCGGCTCTCCATAATGAACCATCATGTCGATAAGGGTTTCTATCCTCTTGGCTCGTGCACCATGAAATATAATCCCAAGATCAACGAGACCCTGGCCCGCCTTCCCGGTTTTGCCAATCTCCATCCTCACCAGCCGGAGCATACGCTTCAGGGCGCACTCAGGCTCATGTTCGAATTGGGCGAGTATTTGGAGGAGATAGCCGGGATGGATCAGATCACCCTGCAGCCGGCGGCGGGCGCACACGGCGAGTTGACCGGTCTCTTGATGATCCATGCCTACCACAAGAACCGGGGCAAGATCCGGTCGAAGATAATCATACCGGATTCCTCTCATGGCACCAATCCTGCCTCGGTCATCACGGCCGGTTTTTCGACGGTACAGATCAAGTCGAATCCAAAGGGCCTGGTTGACCTGAACGAACTGAAGAAGGCCATGAGCGAGGATGTTGCAGCTCTGATGCTCACCAATCCGAATACACTGGGACTGTTCGAGTCAGAGATTCTGGAGATCTCGAAGGTGGTGCATGATGCTGGAGCTTTGCTTTACATGGACGGCGCTAACCTCAACGCCATGATGGGAATAGCAAGGCCCGGAGATATGGGGTTCGACGTGGTCCACTTCAATCTCCACAAGACCTTCTCGACTCCGCACGGCGGCGGCGGACCCGGCGCAGGTCCGGTGGGTGTCAAGACGAGCTTGGCTCCGTTCTTGCCCGCTCCCCTGGTGGCAAAGAGGAGCGACGGGCAGGGAGAGCAGAGCTACTACTTCGACTATGACCGTCCGCTCTCCATCGGAAGAATGCACGGCTTCTTCGGCAACTTCGGAGTAATGGTCAAGGCCTTCGCTTACATTCGCCAGAACGGACCGGAGGGCTTGAGGGAAGTCAGTGAAAACGCGATAATTAACGCGAATTATCTGAAGGAGAACTTAAAACAGTACTATCGTCTCCCATACGACGGGATCTGCCAGCACGAGTTTGTTCTCTCCGGCGTGAAGCAGAGGGAAAAGGGCGTGAAGACTCTGGACATCGCCAAAAGGCTTCTCGACTTTGGACTGCACGCCCCCACCGTCTACTTCCCGCTGATCGTCCAGGAGGCTCTGATGATTGAACCGACCGAAACGGAGAGCAAGGAAAGCCTGGATGAATTCAAAGAGGCCATGATTCAGATCGCCAGGGAGGTGGAGGAGAATCCGGAACTGGTCAAGTCTGCGCCGCAGAAGACACCCGTTACCCGCCTGGATGAGGTTAGGGCGGCGAGAGAACTGAACGTGAGATGGAAAGGAAGGAACGATACCTGACCGTCCTCAACGTGCCGGGCGATGAGATCGAATTGAGTCATTGCGCCGGGCGGGAAGTCGCGCTAAGCTGAATCACCCGCAACAAGGACCATCGGACATTTCCTTCGCACGTCGACGTGTCAAGCTTCCTCGTACCGTCATTGCGAGGACCCGCAGGGGACGCGGCAATCTCCCTCCTGGGATTACCTCGTACCGCTGGATGCATGAAACCATAGTTGCCTTTGGGCATTCATTTCTTGGTACGTTCCTTCGATGTTGCTCACCACCACAGTAGGAAGCTTTCCCAAGCCCGGTTATCTGGCCAAAGCCAGAAATCTGCTTGACTCCGGCAAGTTCTCGGAGTATGAGCTTGGCCAGTTAGAGAAGAAGGCCACCGAGAAGTGCATTCGTCTCCAGGAGGAGATCGGGCTGGATATTCTTGTCACCAGCGAGATGGAGCGCGGGGATATGGTCACCCACTTTGCGGAGAACATGGATGGCTTCGGCATCAGCGGCCCAGTACGCTCCTACGGAAACAGGTACTATCGAAAACCTGTTGTCAAAGGCACGGTGAAAAGAGGTCAGCCCATTACAGTTGACATGTTTGAATACGCCCAGAGCCTGACTGACAAACCGGTAAAGGCGATGGTCACCGGTCCCTACACCATATGTGACTGGTCATTCAATCAGTACTATCCCAACCGGAAAGAGCTGATAATGGCCTTGGCAAAGGAGATACACGACGAGGTACTGGACTTGGAGAAGGCGGGCGCTGAGTATATTCAGATTGATGAGCCGGCCATCTCCTCTCGGCCGGATGAAATCGAACTGGCCATTGATGCCATGAAGATCGTCACCGAGGGTATCAAGGCAAAGACTATTTGCCACATTTGCTACGGCGACTTTGCCGCAATCTACCCGCGAATCCTCGATCTGGCCGTCGATCAACTCGACCTGGAATTCGCCAACAGCGGTTTTGCCAATCTGGAGATTTTCAAAAATACCGAATTCACCAAGGAGATAGCAGTTGGAGTTCTGGACGTGCACAGCCGTATTATCGAGAGGAAAGACGAGATAAAAGAGAACATAAGAAAGGCGTTGGAGGTTTTCCCGGTCGAGAGGGTGTATATTGGTCCGGACTGCGGTCTAAAGACCAGAACCCCGGATGAGGCAGAGGCCAAGCTTAGAGTTATGGTGGATGCCGTCAAGCAGATCAAAGAGGAGCTTGGTGTGGAGTGAACCCGACCACCGCAGCTCGTTTTCTGAGTGTAAAGAGCGAAGATCTTCTGAGCGAAATGAAAGGAGGTTGTCATGTTGGTTTCGTTCGCCATGTTTCCCACAGACAAAGGGGAGTCGGTGAGCAGGCATGTCGCGAAGATAATCGATATTGTCGACAAAAGCGGTCTGCCCTACCGCACCTCCGCCATGAGCACGGCGGTGGAAGGAAGCTGGGACCGAGTGTTTGGCTTGATCAAGAAATGCCGCAACGCCCTGGCTAAGGAGAGCAACCGGATATATATGGTGATAACCGTGGACGACCGGAAGAACGCCAAAAACAGGCTGACCGGCAAGGTGAACCGGATCGAGCAGAGATTGAAAAGGAAGATCAATCGATGACCGATTATATCTCGGTTTTCATCACCGCGTCCTCCGAGCAGGAAGGGGAGAAGATATCTTCAGCGCTGGTAAAGGAGAGGCTGGCAGCCTGCGTGAGCATGGTCAAGGGGGTAAGTTCAACCTTCAGGTGGAAGGGCCAGATTTCCAACGAGCAGGAGGTTCTCCTCATAGCCAAGACCAGGGACACCCTTTTTGAGAAACTGAAGAAGCGGGTGTTGGAGCTTCACAGCTATAAAGTCCCCGAGATAGTAGCTTCCCCGATTTTGGCGGGATTCGAGAAGTACTTAAACTGGATCGAGGACGAAACCAAGTAGTCCGTCGGTTAAGCCCTTCGCTGCTTTTCGCTGAAACCTGGTGAGGCGCTCTTCGAGCCGTCGAGTCGATCCGTTCTTGCCGGGGGGCACGGAATCTATACTTCGAGGAGATATCGCATGCAGTTCAAAAAAACGCAGAATGGCATTCTGATTAGACTGATCAAGGGCGAGGAGATAATTGCCACACTCTCGGCCTTTTTAGAAGAGCAGAAGATCCCGGGGGGATTTGTTTTCGGCTTGGGCGCGTTCAAGGACGCGACTTTGGGCTATTTCGACTCCAAGAAGAAGGAATACGTTAAGAACTTCTTCAAGGACGATATGGAGTTCGGCAGCCTTAACGGTTCAATATCTTACCTTGAGGGGAAACCGTTCATACATGCGCATGTGGCAGCCAGCGGGGCCGACTCCAAGGCCTACTTCGGCCATCTCTTCTCCGCCACCATCTCGGCCACTGGAGAATTCTTCATCATGCCGTCGGACGCCAAAGTCGAGAGAAAGGCCGATCCGGAAACCGGCTTGAATTTGTTGGACCTGTCATAAGAAAAGCCTTGCCATCTTTTCGCCAACTTCTATTATTGTGTAAGCTCTGGTGATTCTCAGAGGGTCGTTTTAATCGCATCAGAGCCAAGAGGCAACCTTAAGACCAATCCCGACCTTTTCGCCTGCGCGCATGGGAAAGCCGATAATAACATTTACCACCGACTTCGGCACGCGGGACGGATACGTGGGAGCGGTTAAAGGCGTGATCAAGCGCATCAACCCGGATGCTGAGGTGGTCGATATCAGCCATGAAATAGAGTCCTTCGATGTTTTGAGCGCAGCCTTTGTTCTGAACAACTTCTACAGGTACTTCCCACGGGGAACGGTGCACCTGGCGGTCGTCGATCCCGGGGTGGGGAGTGAACGACAACCTTTGCTGATAAAATCGCAGGATTTCTTTTTCGTCGGCCCGGACAACGGGATTTTCAGTTTCGTCTTGCAGAACGAAACCATAACGGACATGGTCGTCCTTTCCAACAACAAGTATTTTCTGACCGAGCCGTCGGTCACCTTCCACGCCAGAGACATCTTCGCGCCGGTGGCGGCATACCTATCGCGCGGCATCGACGTAAACGAATTCGGCCCGGCGGCCAAGGAGTGTCTGAAATTTGTTATCCCTGAGCCCAAACTATCCAAGGGCAGATTGAGGGGAGAGATCATTCACGCAAATGGTTTTGGGAACCTGATCACAAACGTCGCGGCGGAGTCCCTTAGGGGCAAGAAGATCAGAGCGATCACCGTGGGAAGAAGACGAATCGAGCGACTGGCCGGGTCATACTCCGAGATCGAAAAGGGTAAGGTGGGCGCGCTGATCGGAAGTTCCAATCTCCTGGAGATAGCTCTGAATGGGGGAAGTGCCCGAAAGGCTCTAAGGTCAAAGATCGGGTCGGCCGTCACCATCACCTTCAAGTGAGGGGAAAAGCCTTGCCGGCGAAGAGGAAAACCACAAGGAAGAAAACTCGTGTTGTGAAGGTGCGTCCCTCGTGGGATGAGTATTTCATGGCCATAGCCGAGCTTGCGGCCACCCGCTCCACCTGCCTCAGAAGACAGGTGGGGGCGGTGATAGTCAAGGACAAGAAGATCCTGGCAACCGGATACAACGGCGCCCCGGCCGGGCTGAAACACTGTCTGGACATAGGATGCCTCAGGGACAAACTCAAGATTCCCTCGGGAGAAAGACACGAGCTCTGTCGGGCCACCCACGCGGAACAGAACGCCATCGTTCAGGCGGCCCTCTTCGGAGTGAGCATCAGCGGCAGCACCATCTATTCCACCACCCAGCCCTGCGTCCTGTGCACCAAGCTGATCATCAACGCCGGGATAAAGCGGATCGTCATCCAAAACAGCTATCCCGACCGGATGTCGATGCAGATGCTCAAAGAGGCGAAGGTCGAAATACAAATATTCGGAAAAGGTCGAAAAAGCAAGGTCAAACGGAGGTAGCAAGATAAAATGAGATGTCCTTTCTGCGGACAGGAGAAGGATCGGGTGGTAGACTCGCGCACCTCGCAAAACGGCCGATCGGTGAGAAGACGAAGAGAGTGTGAATCGTGCAAGAAGCGCTTTACCACCTACGAGTATGTGGAAGACGTCTCCCTGACCATCATCAAGAGCGATGACAGAAGGGAGCCGTTCGACCGGCAGAAGCTGCAGCGGGGAATCGAGCTGGCCTGCAACAAGCGGCCCATCAGTTCCAAGAAGATCGCCTCGGTGGTGGACGAGATAGAGGAGAAGCTGCAGAATCTGGCCAAGCCCGAGATAACCAGCAGGGACGTGGGGCGGGAGGTGATGAGAAGGCTCAAGGAGTTGGACGAGGTGGCTTACGTCAGGTTCGCTTCCGTATATCACAAATTCAAAGACATCAACGAGTTCATGGACGAGTTGAAAGGTCTTCTGAAGTGAGCTGACCCCCCTTCGCCTGAGCACTTCCTGAGTAGATGGATGGAGTCAGGACAAGGGCCGAAGGTGGAAACCAGCCGGGGAAAGAGATGGCTGACGAAGAAAAAGGCATGGGTTTCTTGGATCATCTGGAAGAGCTGCGCGCCAGGATAATAAAGTCCCTGATCTCGATTATCCTCTTCTCCATCGTGGCCTATGTTTTCTCCGAGAGGGTGCTGGAGTTCATCACCGGTCCCATCCCCGAAGTCTACTTCATGGCCCCCACCGAGGCCTTTTCCACCCGCATAAAGATATCACTCATCGCCGGCATAATCATCAGCGTGCCGGTGATATTCTACCACGTCTGGAAGTTCATAGCGCCGGGGCTCTTTCAGAAAGAGATAAGGATGGTCATACCCTTCGTGCTGGCCTCCACCATCTTCTTCCTGATAGGCGCGGTCTTTTGCTTTTTTGCGGTGCTCCCCTTAAGCATAAAGTTCCTCCTGGGCTTCGGAACCGATAAGCTTAAACCGATGATTCAGATCAGGGACTATGTCAGTTTCGTCAGCTACCTGATTCTGGCCTTCGGGGCGGTCTTCGAACTCCCCGTCATCTCCTATTTTCTGGGAAAGATAGGAGTCATAACCCCACAAACTTTGCGGAAGGGGAGAAGATACGCTGTCACGGCCATTCTGATCCTGGCAGCGGTGATCACTCCCCCGGACATCTTCTCTCAATTCATGCTGGCCGGGCCGCTCTATTTTCTGTATGAAGTCAGCATCATCGTAGTGAAGATTACCGGCAAGAAAAGGCCGGTGGAAGAAAGCCCTGAGGTGGAAACATGAAGAGAATCCTGCTGATTGGTTTCCTTTTGGGCATCTCAATCTCCCTGTGTCAACTGGCGCGATCCGAGGAAGGGCCAGATTCCCTTTCTCAAGCCAAGCCCGGCTTCGAGGAGAGCCTGACCGATGCACTCAGATGCATCAAGATGACCCCGGATGATCTGAGATTCAGGGATGACTACATCGACGTCGACTCCTTCCGGCCGGCACTGATCGACCAGCTGATGCGCCGGCCCATGCAGACAACCTCCTTCAACGCTCAGGTGATGTCGGAGTGGTCCGATGCTGCGCCCGAGGAGAGACGATTGCTGTTGCCATCCATCCTCTCCCGGCATCTCAAGATGAGAGGAGAGCCCGCCTTATCGTCCATCCGGGTACTTGCACCCGAAGATGGAGGTCACGAAGAGTTTGAGTTTCAGAACGAACTCGACAGGGCGCTGAAAGAACTTCCTCCACCATTGAGAAATGCAGTGACCTTCCTGGCGCTGGGCAAGAGAACGGCGGATACCAAGAGCCGGGAGGCTGTCTCTGAACTTGGCGATGACGAGTTGAGTTTCGTGAGGACAGACTTTCCTCTGATACTGCTGGAGGACGTGAACGACGAGTTCAAGACCCCGGAGGAGTTGGACAAGCTTGCAGGCCATGAAGAGGAACTGGCCAAGGAGATGATCCCATACCTAGCCAAGATAGATCTGAGGAGAATCCTGAGGGCAGGAGAAGAGTTTGCCCTAGCCACTCAGGCGGGCGTTTCCCTCCTAAACCAACTCTCGCAGTCCGAGCCTCAGTTGAAACCCCTGGTGAAAGATGAGAAAGACAGGGCCAACGATCTGATCTTTCGATTGGAGACCTCGTCAGGCGAGATTGTAATCGGCGGATACGGTTCATCCAGGTACACGGGAAGTCCGGGCGTCATAATCGACTTAGGCGGGGACGATGAGTACAATATCTCGGCCCAGCAGGACATTCCGGGCGCCTCTTCGGTCATCATCGATCTTGGGGGGGACGATCTCTACAAGGCAGAGGATGACTTCGTCTATGGCTCCGGGTTCTTAGGGACCGGCATATTGGTTGATCTCTCCGGAGATGACACTTACCTGACCAAGAACTTCTCGCTGGGCTCCGGTCTCTTCGGTGTGGGCGTGCTGGTGGACGAGGAAGGAAATGACAAGTACTTCGGCGACACCTTCGGCCAGGGAGCAGGCAGCTTCGGCATGGGAATTCTGGTGGACATGAAGGGAGCTGACCAGTATTCAGGCGCGCTCTTCGTCCAGGGCTTTGGATTTGTCTCCGGCCTTGGCGCCCTGATCGACTCCTCCGGAAATGACAACTACTTCGCAGGTGGTAGATATAAGGACATTCTACGCTATAAGGATCACTACATCAGCCTATCGCAGGGGTTCGCCTATGGCCTTCGACCGATGATGTCCGGCGGAATCGGAATGCTCTTCGATCTGTCCGGGAACGACGTTTATATCTCCGACATCTTCGGCCAGGGATCAAGTTACTGGTTCAGTCTGGGAACTCTGTATGATGGGGAAGGCAACGACAAGTACGTCTCTTTTCAGTATGCTCAAGGCGCGGGCACCCACCTGTGCCTGGCGACACTGGAAGATGAATCCGGAGACGACGTCTATATCTCCCACGGCGTATCCCAGGGCTGCGGACACGATCTGGCGTTGGGCTTTTTGTGGGACAAATCGGGGAATGACAACTACGTTTCCGAAAGTTTGTCTCAAGGCGCGGGAAGCGCCAACGGATTCGGCATCCTGACGGACGAGACCGGCGACGACGGCTACTTCATACAGGTGAAGGCCAACACTCAGGGTTATGGTAATCCGAGAAGAGACTACGGTTCCGTCGGAATCCTTCTCGATCTTTCCGGCAGCGATGGATACGATGGAAACGGCGCCGACAGCACCTGGTGGACCACCCCTTCCAAATGGGGAGTGGGGATAGACCGATGAGGTGACCTAAGATCTAACTCGGATTCAAGACAAGGCGCGGACCATGAAAATAGTGAAATTCCTGGGAATAGCACTTTTTCTTCTTCTCTCTGCATCAGCCGGATACTGCCAGGAACCGGAAGAAGAAGACCAGTTGAAGAAAAGGGTGGACAGCCTCTTCGTGCTCTCGTGCGGCGGTTTGGAGAAGTACCGCGACCTGCAGCAGCCGGCAGAAAGCACCTTAGTGGAGATGGGGGAGACGGCCGTACCTTATCTTCTGGACAAACTGACCACCCAGAGCGCCAGGGAGAAGTGGACCTTGATCCGTGTCTTCGGAAAGATCGGAGAGCCTGGGGTCATGCCGGTAATAGGCCGTTTGGAAAGCGAGGATAAGGAGGAAACCAAACTTGCCGTACGAATCCTGGGCGAGATAAAGGACAATAGAGCAGTCATTCCTCTAACCGGACTGCTGGACCGCCAGGATTATAACATCCGAACCCACGCCTGCGAGTCGCTGGGAAAGATTGCCGATACGACGGCCTTTGATCAAGTGAGTCCGCGAATGGAGGACTCGGTGGAGGTGGTACGAAAAAGCGCCGCAGTGGCCCTGGGCAGGCTGAAGAGCGCCCGGGCAGTACCGCATCTGATTCGCGGTCTATCCGATGCTCACTTCAGCGTCCGCATGAGCTCGGCCAATTCCCTGGTCGGTTTGGGAGAGCCGGCGGTCAAACCACTCCTATTCCTTTTGGACCACTCCGCCCCGCCGACCCTGCATCTGGCCATCGAATCGCTCGGCAAACTGAAGGAAAAAAGCGCGGTCTCGCCTCTGATCGACAAATTGAAGGACGATGACTGGGCCACCAGAGCCTTCGCGATCGAGGCGCTGGGCGAGATTGACGACCCCAAGGGAATCCAAGCCATGATCGAGTTAAAGAAAACGGAGACTCACCCGTTCGTCCTGGGCAAGATCAGGCAATCGTTGGAAGGCAACGATTAGATAATTCGAATTCCGGCATGGTTCCGGCGCGCGCCCTGACGATGCGGCGTGGAACCCATGCCCTTGCTGTCCCACAGACAGATAAAACGTTGATCGATTCAAAAACTCCGGCAAAAGGAAGATCGAGGAGTATATGACTGAATCGGCAGCCATGACCCTCATCGCCATTGCGCTGGGCCTCGCGGTATTCTACTTTCTCCTGGTCAGGTTAATCCGGGCTGCTTCGGATGCACGACTCCGGGATCTATCAGATTATGTTCTGGTCTTCAGGCGAGGACTGGAGGCCCTGATTGGTGAGCCCTGGCTTGTGCTCATCCCCCTCGGAATTGTTCTTTTTGGATGGGCCCTGCAATTCGCCTACCAGGCGAGAGCCCTCACCTACCTGGGTGGGCTGGGATACCATGCATCGTTCGGCAGTTACTTCTTCTCCGGAGGTCTCAGCGCTCCGCACTACGTTCTATCCGCGACGTTCGGAGCCATGCCATATCTGGCTCCCAACGCGTTGGTGACGGTCGGGACATACAATCTGGTTGCGCCGGGCTTGATCTACTTCCCTGTCTGCTATGCCCTCATGTTTCTGCTTGGCTTCAATAAGGTACGAGATATCCTTAGCCAGGCGGGAGATGCCTGTCCCCGGTTTCTCAGGCGGCTGCTTTACCCTTCCCTGGCTTGCTCTCTCTTGGTTCTGTTCCTATACGGCTCTCTCTTTGGTACCTTAGAGGCCGATGACAACCTTGCCGGTCAGTGGACAGCTCGGCTGGCTTACTGGATCGGTCATCTCGGACTGGGAGGGTTATTCTTCGCCTTCTTCATGGGGCTGTTTACCTACGTGGTCTACAGAGATCATTCCCCGGCAGAAACAGGGGCCCCCATCGATTTGGAGGCTGTCTTCGGGAGCGCTGAACCGCTTCTTCTGCTCTGGGTGCTGCTCATGCTGGTGCGAGGTCCAGCCGGGTACATGCTGAATCCACCGCCGGTAGGTCCTCCTCTGTTTCCGGGCCTGATTCTCTTCATCCTCTGCCTCTCGCTTTCTCTTCTACTGATCTTCGTTCCTATGATCATAGTGACCAGACGGCAGAGCCTGGTCAAGGCCGTAAGGTCAAGCTTGAGCATATGGAGGACAGAGTATCCCAGAATCCTGACCTTTATGATCGTGGCGGGCGCGTTGTCGCTGGCCGCCAGGGTTCTGAGCGCTGCCCTGCAGAACTCAGCCCAGATTTCGCACTCCTGGTTGGACACTCTCTTCTCGACCGTTGCCTTGTGTGTGCATCTTGCCGTCCACCTATGGATAATGGCTTCTTGGGTGGGCTTGTTCCGCAGGCTCAATCCCGAGAGGATCGAAATGCCCCGCGATGATGGAAGCGAAACCTCAGCCCCCGAGTCTATCCCGTGACCGATTCAAAAAGCCATTTGCGGCCTTCAAGCTGCGCCAGGCCGCGGTCAGATACAAGCGGGACTGAATGCCCCGCGCGATCGGCCGCCTGCGTCGCAGTCATTTTCTTCATAGAGGCGGGAGTCGATCCCGCCTCGCTGTCAAGGGCGACAGGCGGTGATCGATGAAAAGGAAACTGAACAGAAGATTCTACGATCGCCCCACACTTAGGGTGGCAAAGGAGCTTCTGGGGAAGTATCTGGTGGTGAAGAAGCGTGGTCACCTTCTTTCCGGAAAGATCGTGGAGACTGAAGCCTACGACGGCTTCAGAGACCCGGCCAGCCATGCGTACAGGGGCATGACTCCCCGAAACCAGGTAATGTTCGGCCCGCCCGGATACGCTTATGTCTACCTAACCTATGGAATGCATCACTGCCTGAATCTGGTCACCCAAAAAGAAGGATACCCTGCCGCCGTATTGATCCGCGCGCTCGAACCTGTTGACGGCATCGAGCTGATGAAGAGAAAAAGAGGACGCCGAAAGCTTCGGGACCTCACCAGCGGCCCGGCAAAGCTCTGCCAGGCGCTCGGCGTGGACAGGAAATTCAACGGAGCCGATTTGCTTTCGGACATCATCTTCGTGGAGGATAGGGGAGAGGCAGCGGGAAGAATAATCCGCTCCGGCCGGATAGGTGTAAATGAGGGAAAGGAGAAGAAGTGGAGGTTCGACCTTGATTCAAACGAGTTTGTCTCCAGGTGAATCCCGCGCGCCTGCCTGGTCTCGGTCTTGAGGCAACTTAGACCGGCCAACTTCTTTCAAGCATCGAGTCGGACAAACGTATACTTTCAAGTAGGAAATGAGGGCAGCATTCTGAACCGGCCATAACCTCGATCACCGGAGGGCCTCTAAGTTGGACCGAATCGGAACACTCATATTGATGGCTCCGCCGCTTCTCTTTGCCATCATCATCCACGAGGTCGCCCACGGCTGGATGGCGCTGAGATTCGGCGATCCCACAGCCCGGGACGCGGGAAGGCTGACTTTAAATCCTCTTCCCCACATCGATCTGTTCGGTACCATAATCGTCCCTCTGCTTCTTTTCCTCTCCAACACAGGTTTCCTTTTTGGCTGGGCCAAGCCCGTGCCGGTGAACCCCTACAACCTTCGCGATCCGGAGAAGCAAATGATGTGGGTCTCCGCGGCCGGCCCGGGGGCGAACATGATCATGGCCTTCGGCTGCGGCACCATCATCAGGATCTTAAGCCTGATGACCGGCGGACTCCAAACCGCTTCGCCCGTAGTGGCGGTAACGGTAACCATGATGATGTACGGCATGTGGTGGAACCTGGTTCTGGCCTGTTTCAACCTGATACCTATCCCTCCGCTGGACGGATCCAAGATACTGATGCGCTTCCTCCCGCCCAAATACGAATACTACATGATGCAGATGCAGAGCATGGGCATGTTTCTCCTCATCGGAATCATCATGATCGGCAGCGCTCTCAACATACCGATCCTGGGACTGATCATTCATCCCTTTGTCAGTTTCTTCTCGTTTCTCTTTGCGGGGGGCTTTTGAGACTCACCCTGATATCGCATAAGCGAGCGGTCAACCGATTGAGCGAAATAAGCGGATGAAGCAGGTGGCGAAATCTCACTCTAAGTTGCTACGTCCCGCGGCCCTTATCTCAGCGCGCGCATTCATTGTAGTTTGCCTCGTTGCGTCTCTGTTCCTCGGCTGTGCTCCCAAGCCAAAGATCCTGCCTGAAGACAGGACTCCCCGGAAGGTCTTGGAATGCGCTCTGGAGAATCAAGTCGGATTCGAGACTCTTGCCTCTCTTCTGAATCTGAAGCTCAAGGGAGAGGAGGGCAAGTTTTCGGGGACCGTAGAGTTCTTCTACCGGCAGCCCGACACCTTTGCCATCTCTCCCCGAACGTTTCTCGGAATCGGCGGATTCAAGGCCCTGGCCGAAGGCGACAGCCTGACCATCTATTTTCCCGGCCGGAACGAATACTACCGGGGCAGCTTCTCGGACTTCGAGGAATCGGGACAATGGTCGTGGGGCATCTCCCTGAATATGCTCCTCGACCTGATCTTGGCCAGAGGCGGACCGACGGCTGAAAACTCACAGTACGCAGGGGCGACCGAAGACATCTTCTCCTATAGGACCGAAGAAAGGAAATGGCTGCGAGAATACTGGATCGACTCCAGGAACTGCCGGCTGGTCCGCAGCCTTTGGACGCAGAAGGAAAGCCAGGAGTGGTACCGCATGGAGTACAAGGATTTCACGACATACACAACCGTCGAGTTGCCGAGCGAGATAAGGATGGAGAGCGACGCAAATGACTCCGCCCGGCTGAAGTTCAAGGAGAGGAAATTCGACATTTCCATCCCTGCCGGCAGGTTTCAGATCGACATTCCGGCCGATGCGCAGCGGGTGGTGTTTGAAGGCGGGGGAGGTGGATAGAAGGACATTCGGCTGCGTCGACTGTCCCGACCACGCTGCCCCGACAGGTCCCTTCCCCGTGCATTAATCTGTTGACAAGATTGCGCCTTTCCGATATTATACAAGACGATTTTGCCTTATCTTCTCTTAAGGCCATTGATCTGACCGAACAAGGAGGAGCCCTTAGATGAAAAGAAAATGGATCCACTTGACACTGGTGGTCTTGATCGCCCTGGTGTCGATTCTGGTCTTCTACAAGACCTCGCGGTTCGATTTCATCACCGACGATTGGCGCCTGATATACGACGAGAAGGAGTACCTCGACGATTGGAGCAACCTCAAGGTGGTCCTCACCGAGCCTTTCCCCGCGGAGACCTACGAGCCCCTGCCTTTCTACCGGCCGGTCATAACGCTGGTCAATTTCGTCAATCACCACCTTCTGGGCAGCTCCACCTTCGGATACCATATAGTCAACTTGGGCTTCCACGCCCTGAACTCCATCTTAGTCTACCTGTTGATCTTTCTCCTTTTCAAAAAGGAGCTTTTGGCTCTCTTGAGCGCACTCTTCTTCTCGGCTCATCCCATCCACACCAACTCGGTGGTCTGGATCTCCGGCCGAACCGATCTGATCGCTTGCTTCTTCATCCTGCTCACCTTGATACTCTTCTTCAAGAGAAAGGATCACGCCGGAACCTGGAGGACGATCCTGTCCCTGGGGGCGCTTTTAAGTTTCCTTCTGGCCCTCTTCTCCAAGGAGATGGCGCTGGCCCTGCCTCTGTTCCTCTTCCTTTGGGATTACCTTTACGACAAGGATTCGATCAAGAAAAAGATCGTTCCCTATATACCCTACCTTGCGGTAACCGTCCTGTATCTCATCTTGAGGATAGCGGCCATCGGCAATCTGGGGGCGGGTGAATCGTACACCTCCGCGAATCTGTTCCAGAGATTTCTCACCGCCTTCGCCATATACTTCTACTATTTCAAGAAATTTATCATCCCGGCCTATCTGAATTTCTCCCCGCGGGTCCTGACCATCACCACCATCTTCAGCCTCAAATTCTGGGGCGCGCTGATATTCTTCTCGCTGATGGTCGGCCTGGGCCTGTCGCTGCGCAGGATCACAAAGGAGGTCTCCTTCGGGATCTTCTGGATTCTGGTCATGCTCATTCCGGTTCTTAATCTGGTTCCGCTTCACTCCTCGGTCAGGGATTGGTGGGCATACATCCCCTCCATCGGCTTCTGCCTGATTCTGGGGAAGATAGCGGCGGGCCTGGTCGTCTGGAACAGCCGTCTGCTCGAGATCAAATTGCCCAAGCGTAAGCCCAAGGAGGAAGAGATCGCCGGGCCGGAAGCGCCGCCGCCGGAGACAGTCGAGCCTGCGCCGGCCGAAGAGGAAATCCCCAAGAAGACGAGGATCAGGCTGCCCGAGAGGCTGATCTTGAGGGCCGGGCACGTGATGGCTCTCCTCTTCGCCTTCCTCATTCTGGTCTATGCCTTCACCGCCCAGAGCCGGGCCAGGATCTTCAGAAAGGATTACCATCTCTGGACCAACACCACCAAGACCGCCCCTTATGATGCCCAGGCGCATCTCAGCCTGGGCCAAATCCTGATGAGAAAGAACGTGACCCGCTGGGCCAAGATGTCGTTCCAGAAAGCGGTCCTGGCCGACTCCACCCTGGCCGAGGCGCACCACAGCTTTTCGACCACCCTGTCCATGTCCGGCCAGAACGACTCGGCCATGGTCTTCGCCAGGAAGGCGGTAGAGCTCGATCCGGACTATGTCGAGGCCTGGAACAATCTGGGTATCATCTACGGCGACATGATGGAGCACGATTCCGCCATAGTCGCTTTCGAGCACGTGCTGGAGTTGGATTCCACTCACTTCTCGGCAGCCAACAACCTGGGCATAATCTACTCGGACATGGAGGAATTCCCGCAGGCCCTGAGGTACTTCGAGATAGCCTTGAAGATTGCTCCCGGCGAGGGCCAGGCCGATGCGGTAAGAGAGCAGATCAACCAAATCCGCGTGCGCGGCTACAGATAGCCCCAGGCATCCGATGCCCCAACGTGGCCACCAAAGCTGAAACCGAGCGCTCGACCGGTCAAACATAAATGCCGATTTGGGCTGGAGCGCAAAATGTCGACTAAAAGTCCCTTAAGAGAAGAGCTCGAGAACAGGGAAGAGCAGTTCCTGGCTCCCTATGCGGTGAGGAGCAAAGGCACCCAGGGGAGAGTGCACGCCGAGAAGGATCATCCCTACCGCACCAATTTTCAAAGGGACCGCGATCGAATAATCCACTCCACCGCCTTCCGTCGATTAGAATACAAGACCCAGGTCTTCGTCAATCACGAGGGGGACCACTACCGCACCCGGCTGACCCATACCCTGGAGGTGGCCCAGATCTCCCGCTCCATCGCCAGGGCGCTGAGCCTAAACGAGGACTTGGCCGAGGCCATCGCCTTAGTTCACGACGTGGGGCACACGCCATTTGGCCACGCCGGTGAGGAGACCTTAGACCAGATCATGAAAGACCACGGCGGCTTCGAGCACAACCGCCAGACCTTAAGGGTGGTCGATCTGCTGGAGGAGAAGTACACCGACTTCCCCGGGCTGAATCTGACCTACGAGGTGAGAGAGGGGATAATGAAGCACGAGACCTTCTACGATCACCCTATCCCCGCCGACTTCAACCCCGACCAAAAGCCGACCCTCGAATGTCAACTGGTCAGCTTGGCCGACGAGGTGGCCTATCACTGCCACGACGTTGACGACGGTCTGACCTCCGACGTGCTCAAGGAGGAGGAGCTAAGCGGTATCCCCCTCTGGCGCGACCTGATCAAGACCCTCAAAGATGCGCGCGACGAGCTGTCGCCATCCCAGCGCAGACACCAGATGGTGCGCATGCTCATCGACTTCGAGGTCTCCGATATGATCGAAGAGACCAACCGCAAACTCGACGAGCATAAGGTCAAATCCCTCCAGGACGTCCGGGCGGCAGGCGAGAGCATAGTGCAGTTCTCCGAGTCGACCCGCAAGCTCAATCGCCAGCTCAAGGATTTCCTGTTCGAAAGGATGTACCGGCATTACCGCATGGTCCGTATGGCCGACAAGGCCAGAAGGATCATCGCCCGGCTCTTCGAGGTCTACCTCGAGAACGCCGACCAGCTCCCGCCCTCGTTCCGGCACCAGTTCAAGGACGAGGACAAGATGCAGTTGATCTGCGACTACATCGCCGGAATGACCGACAGGTTCGCCCTCCAGGAATACAAGAAGCTCTTCGATCCCTTCGAGAGGGTATGATTCGGACGGTGCCCCGCCACCGTGAGGAGAAGTTGTTCGTTTTGTGTTGTGTCATCAGACCTGACAATCGGTGAAAGGAATGCTTTGAGAAACGGGGGGGCAGAAAAAAGTCAACCAAAGGAGGTTAGTATGCAAGGCAGCAAACTTTATGTCGGGAATCTTGCTGGGTCCGTAACCAATCAGGACTTGCAGGATTTGTTCTCCCAGCATGGTGATGTCAGGGAAGTCAACATTATTGAAGGTAAGGGTTTTGGGTTTGTTGAAATGTCCAACCGAGCAGAAGCCGAAGCAGCAAAGGAAGCACTGGACGGTTGCGATTGCAAGGGACTTACCTTGAAAGTTGACGAAGCTCGCCCACCGAGGAACAAGGAGAGAGGTGGCTACCAGTCTGGGAGGGGGAGAAGAGGAGGTCGCCCGCCTGGCAGAGGGCAAGGAAGAAACTCTCGAAGATATTAGAATCATTACAGGTTGATCCGGTTGCGTCGGCAGGGTGTGGTAGTTGCCACCTGCCCTGGATGTTGTTGCGGGGTACCCTTCGTCCTCAGACGTGTAGGTCAACCATGCCCGCAGGGCTGGTTGGCTTCGTCCGCGGTCCGTGGTCCGTCGTCCGCAGCAGAACCGTCCACGGTCCACGGTCCACAGCAAGATCGTCCGCGGTCGGTGGTCCGTCGTCCGCCGCGAAACCGTCCACAGCAAGACCGTCCACAGTCCACGGTCCACAGTCTACCGCAAGACCGTCCACAGCAAGACCGTCCACGGTCCACAGTCCACGGTCCACAGCAAGATCGTCCGCGGTCGGTGGTCCGTCGTCCGCCGCGAAACCGTCCACAGCAAGACCGTCCACGGTCCACGGTCCACAGTCCACAGCAAGATCGTCCACAGTCCACGGTCCGCCGCGAAACCGTCAACGGTCCACGGTCCACGGTCCACGGTCCACAGCAAGATCGTCCGCGGTCGGTGGTCCGTCGTCCGCCGCGAAACCGTCCACAGCAAGACCGTCCACAGTCCACGGTCCACAGCAAGACCGTCCGCCGTCCGCCGCGAAACCGTCCACAGCAAGACCGTCCACAGTCCACGGTCCACAGTCTACCGCAAGACCGTCCACCGCAAGACCGTCCACGGTCCACGGTCCACGGTCCACGGTCCACGGCAAAACACAAGTCAGTGGTTTTGTAGGCGCAGACTTCAGTCTGCGGAATTGGCGTTGCGCAATCTGAAGATTGCGGCTACAAATACAAAACCATTCCTCCCATATCCCCGCTCCCGCTGGATGTTATCCCAGACGGGTCTCCGTCATCCAGCGAAAGGGAGGCGGATGCCTGCCCGGCCAGGGATAACATCCGCCCAGGAGCAAGGGCTGTGTTCGGGCGAGGGTTGAACCCGACTCGATCTTGAGAGCTCCGTGGCCTTTGCCACCCGCCACCCGGTTCATTCTCCGGGCGGGTCCCTGGATGCGGGAAACCGGTGTTTCAGGGCTTTCAGGGGGTTTTGAGGTTTATTTTTGTTTTTTTCCATCCTCGGTTTGCGGCACGATGAATTCCCCCTCTCCCCCGCCTGCGGCGGGATCTTCGACTTTAGTTCCTCTCCCGCCAGGGGAGAGGAAGGACCCTTCCCCTCTCCACCGGGTAGCGGATGGATCGTGCTGTTCACGCGAGCAGATGATTGGGTTAGTCGGTGCGAAAACTCAAGAGGGGGAGAGCCGGGATGAATTTGAGGATATGTGGGCGAAGAAAGGCTTTCCGTGTTTTCCCAGGGGAGGGGAGTGGGTGGTTTTTGGGGGAACACGTCGATGCCCTGGATGAGGTCTTCCGGAGGTGAATCTCTCCCCTCTCTTGCGCCTTCATCAGGTTATGTCCTATATTTCCTGTAAAAGTTGGTAGCGCGAGGCCGTGGTTGAGTTAGATTCAACCGAGAGATTGAGAACTTAAGAGAAGGAGACCTCGCGCATGAAGAAGGTAACACCGAG
>Ga0180436_10000224_pt1 | contig 60189 bp, 42 predicted proteins | sample SS_ome_2_FD_132434 | JGI IMG/M metagenome (GOLD analysis project Ga0180436, IMG submission 132434) | Hypersaline lake sediment archaeal communities from the Salton Sea, California, USA - SS_3_S_2 metaG | ecosystem: Environmental > Aquatic > Non-marine Saline and Alkaline > Hypersaline >...
CATCATCTCGGGCACGTCGCTAGTCGCGTTCTTCTCGAAGTAGGACAGCGCGTACGGCTGCTTCCACACCGGGCTCTTGTGGAGATACGAGATCTTGGGCTCGACCTGCATGCGCTCGAAGAAGGACATGCCGAACTCGGACTTCCAGACCGGGCTCCTCTCCAACACGAGCGCCTTGTCCTCGACACTCATCTTCTCGAAGAAGTCGAGACCGTACTCGGTCTTCCAGACCGGGCTCTTCTCGAGAGCATCGACCCTGATGTCTAGAGGGATGAGGTCGTAGCCCTCGGCCTTCATCTCCGTGGGCATTCTCTCGAAGAAGTTGAGGCCGTACTCGGTCTTCCAGACCGGGCTCTTGTGGAGGTACGTGATCTTCGGCTCGACCTCCATGCGGTCGAACATCGCGGCCTTCTCCTCGACAGGCATCTTCTCGAAGAAGTCGAGACCGTACTCCGTCTTCCAGACCGGGCTCTTGTGGAGATACGCGATCTTGGGCTCGATCTCCATGCGATCGAACATCGCGGCCTTCTCTTCGACCGGCAGCCTCTCGAAGAAGTCGAGGCCGAACTGCGTCTTCCAGACCGGGCTCTTCTTCAGGATAGCGAGCCTGGCGTCGAGCGGGATCTGGTCGTAGCAGACGGTCTTGTCGTCCACGCTCATCTTCTCAAAGAAGTCCAGCCCGAACTCGGTCTTCCAGACGGGGCTCTTCTCGATGAGTTCCTGCTTGGCCTCGACCGGGAGCGCGTTGAAGCACGCGAGCTGCTCCTCGTGGTTCATCCGTCCGAACATCTCGGCCTTCTGCTCGGCGGTGGCCGAGTCAAGCAGACTCATCATCTCTCCGGCGGCGCTCGCAGACATGGCGTCTTCGCCGGCGAGAACGACGTCGTCGTCGCTCATCTGCTCAGCCCTGTACTTCTGGACGGCTCCGATCGTGCCGGTGACGTCGTCACCGGACGGGGGTGGGAAAAAGAAGCCGAAGTAGACAACGGCAGCGACGGCAACGACAACCACACCGGCCAGGATTGCCTTCGTCTTTCCCATGGCCAGAACCTCCTTTCCCAAACGGGTCCTACATCCTCGTGTGACGGTTACCGGCAGCGGGATGGTGCAAGGTTCAGACTACCGATCTACTCTCGCCCCGGCGGGACAGTGCTCTCAAAGACCCTGCGGCCCGACTCGAAGACGCTCAGCCGCATCGGGTGTCGTGACTCCGTGTCATCCGTGAAGTAGAGGTCGTAGTCGCGGGTGCCGGAATGGGTCAGCTCGGCGCGATGCCCGACGACCCTCATCGCGTGGTCGCCAGGCTGAAAGGCCCTGAAGCCGTCGTAGTCCAGCTCCTCGTCGTAAGAGAGCACGACGAGGACCTCGGAATCGGACTCGAGACTGAGACCCACGGTGACCGACTCGGCGCAGTAGCGGATGCCGGCCGTTCCGGATGCTCCCGTCACCTCGAACCTCACTTCGTCGTCGATGTAGCAGCGGCCGCCCATGGTCCCGTACAGCCGGCCGGCGTCGCCGGGGACGGCGTGGGGGAGGGCCGCCGACAGGACCACGAACAGACACAACCCGACGGCGACGCCCCCGGCGAACGCGAAGGCCGGGCGCAGACTCCGGCGCGGCTCGAAGAACTCGCGCGCGCGGGCGAGCAGCCCGGGCGCCCTCAGACGCCTGGACTCGCGCTCCTCGACCACCTGCATGATCGCCTCCCGCAGGCTCTCGGGGGGCGGGACCTCATCGGCCTCGGCAAGCACGCGCCCCACACTCTCGAGCTGCTCGAAGTGGCGGCGAGCGTCGGGGTCGGAAGCTAGACGAGAACGAAGCTCCCTCGACTGCTCCGCGGAGTTCGTCCCGTCGAGTTCGCCGTTCATCAGGTCTGTCAGTCGCTCGTCCATCACCCCGAGTATCCCCTCTGAACCAGCGCCCGCCTGAGAAGCTCTCTGCCCGTGAACAACCGCGACTTCACCGTCTTCTCAGGAATCCCCACGATCTCACCGATCTCTCTGTATGACATCTCGAGGAAGTACTTGAGCACCACGACGACCCGGTAGTCGATCTTGATCGCTCGCAGCGCTCCCTGGATCAGGTCGTCGCGCGCGATACCAGCAAGACGATCGACGCCATCACTTTCATCCGCGACCTCAACTTCCGCCAGCGAGCGCTCGCGCCCGCGGCGCTTTGAGAAGTTGATCGCCTCGTTGACGGCGATGCGATAGACCCAGCTGAAGAACTTGTACTGGGGCTTGTACGACCCCAGTTTCTGATGGACTTTGAGGAAGACCGTCTGAGTGATGTCGGCTGCGTCCTCATAGTTGGCCACGATCCTGTAGGCTGCGTTGAAGACCGGTCTCTCGTACAGCTCGATGATGGTCTCGAAGGCTCTGTTATCGCCGTCCCTGGCCCTCTCTATCAAACGCGCTTCATCTACCATAACTACAGTCCCGGGACCTCGGATGTTGGTGGGATTCCGCAGGCGGAACGCGGGCCTCCGGGGCAGAGGAGGCCGAGCGTTCGTTCATCTATCGTATGTCGAAAACAAGGTCGAAGCCCGCAAGCTTGAACAGGTCCGCGATGTGGTCGTTGAGGTTGGTCACAACCAACCCACAACCGGTAGCGCTCAGACGCTTCTGTGCCTCGAGCAGAATGCCCAGACCGAGGCTCGAGATGTACTCGAGTTCGCTGAGATCGAGCGTGGCGGCCCCGGTCACGGTCGAAAGGACCGCGCGCGCCTTATCGACCTGCGAGGCATCGAGCCTGCCGCACAACTGGATGCGGCCGTCTTCTGCCACTCGGACGTCAAACATCGCGCCTCCCGACCCTTCTCGTTGCCGTCACAGTCATGGCCCCCATTGTGTGCGAGTAGGACAGGTCATCGAAGAAGCTGCGGACGAAGTGGAGCCCGAGCCCACCGGCCGTACGCTCACCGAGCGGCCTGCCCACGTCCACGTCGCCCTCCTCAGGTACGTCGAAAGGAAGGACGTCGTAGTCGGTCAGGCGAAGGGCGAGCAGCCCGTCCGAGAGCTCCAGTTCCACCTCGATGGTGTCCCTGCCGCCCTCGTTGTGACGCACGAAGTTCGCGAACAGCTCTTCGGTGACCAGCCGCGCTGCGAACACGAGCTTCCCGTCCAGACCGTGCTCTTCGGCGAACCTGTCCACGAACTCGAGCAGCTCGCCGACCGCGTCCAGACTTCTCTCAAGTTCACACGTCATTCGGAATCACCGGCGTGGGAACGCCACGCTCACCGCGCGTCCTGCCCGGCCTCTCCTCCAGGTGCAGGACACGCAAGGCGAGTGGCCCCGGGGCGCCGTCCCGGGACCCTGACAGGGCTAAGTGGCGTTCAGTCATAGCGACGGCACGATTCTACGCCATTCGCTCACAACATGGAAAGGGATTTCGGGAAGAGCGACAGAAGTGCAGCAAACATTGGTCGAGGAGTCGACGCGGGCTGGTCGAGACGCTACGGTCTCTCTGCGAGGCCCATCCGCTCGAGCAGTGCCAGGAAGCGCGGATCCTCTCGCACGGCGTCGTAGACCGGGTAGACCTTGAGACCGAGCACGCCCTTGTCACGCTGCTCGAAAGCCTGCTCGAGGCACTCGAAGGCCCGGTCGTTCTCGCCGAGCGAGAAGAGCACCTCCGCAAGGTCCGAGGGCTTGACGAACGCCTCTGCGGCCTGAACGGCCAGGCGTGCGAGGACCTTCTCGGCCTCGTCACGCATGCCCAGCCTCACGTATGCGCTTCCGATCCGGGTGTCGATTCCGGGACCGAAGCTCCCTGACGACGCGCGCTCCAGCTCGAACTCGGCGAGGGCCTCGTCCTTCATGCCCTTGTGGGAATAGGCCTCCCCGAGAAGGACGTGAGCGACGGGGAAGCCGGGGTCCATCTCGATCGTGCGCTTCAGCGCGTCGATCGCTTCGTCGTAGCGCCGCGCGAATATGCAGATCTGCGCGAGATTGCGGTTGATGACCAGGGAGAGCGGGTCGAGTTCCCGGGCCTTTCGGATGCGCTCGATGGCCTCGTCCATCCGCCCCATCCACATCAGGTGCAGAGCGAACCAGTAGTGCGCGGTCGCGTACGACGGGTTGATCTCGATCGTCCGTTCGAACTCGCGCTCCGCGCCCTCCCAGTCCCAGTCGAACGTGGTTCGGACCAGGGCGAGCGAGGCGTGCGCCTCCGCGAGCTCAGGATCGATCTCGAGCGCTCGCATCGCCGCGTCCTTCGCCTTCGGACAGGCGACCTTCGGCGCGACCGAGCTGTAGTCGGGCAGCACTATGTAGCAGTCGGCGAGACCCGCGTAAGCCAACGCGTACTCCGGGTCGCGCGCGATGGCCCGCTCGTAGTGGTCGATCGCGCGCCTGAGGTTCTCCTCCGTACGCGTGTTCCAGAAGAAGCGACCCTTGAGACACAGGTTGTAGGCCTCGATGTCGGCCGTGTGCTTCTTCAGCAGCCTCTTCCTGTCGTCCGTTACGAGTCGGACCCTCAACTTGTCGACGATGGCGAGCGAGATGTCATCCTGAACGGCGAACACGTCCTCGACGTCGCGGTCGTAGCGTTCGGACCACAGCCGGAAACCGTCCTGCACGTTGACCAGCTCCGCCGTCACCCGCATGCGCGAGCCGGACTTGCGCACGCTGCCCTCGAGAAGAGTCGATACCCTGAGCTTCCTGCCGATCTCGCGTATGTCCTCGTTCCGGCCCTTGAATGCGAACGCCGACGCCCGCGCTACGACCCTGAGGCCCTCGACGTGAGTCAGCGCGTTCATTATCTCCTCGGCCATTCCGTCGCAGAAGTACTCCTGGTCACCGTCGGCGCTCATGTCGACGAACGGCATCACTGCGATGGAGGGGACAGGGCGCTGTGATGCGGACGTTACCGAACCCTCGTAGGGCGCGCGCGTCACTTCGCCGCCTGCAAGCGCACGCAGCGCCTCGACCACCTCCGACGCGTCCGTGTAGCGGTCGGACCGCTCGCGAGCCATCATCCGTGAGATCACGCGCCTGAGCTCGGGAGACACGTCGCGCCTGTCGCCGACGAGGTCGGCGGGATCGCTGTTCATGATGGAGTACATGACGGTGAGTTCGGTGTCGCCCGTGAACGGAGTCTCCCCGGTCAGCATCTCGAACAGGACCGCCCCCAGCGACCAGATGTCGGAACGGTGATCCAGTTCCTCACCGCGGACCTGCTCGGGTGACATGTAGGCCGCGGTCCCCATCGTCGCGCCTGTGCGCGTCAGCCGCGTCGCGCCCGCGAGCTTCGCCAGCCCGAAGTCCACGATCTTGACCGCGCCCTCCGCGGTCAGGAGGATGTTGCCCGGCTTGATGTCGCGGTGCACGATGCCGTGCGAGCCCGCCTCGGCCAGCCCCTGCGCGACCTGGATCGCTATGTCGACAGCCTCCGCCGCCTCAAGCGGTCCCTCGGCGATCCTCGCGTTGAGCGGCTCGCCGTCGTAGCAGGCCATGCAGATGAACAGCCGGCCGTCCTCGGTCTCGTCGATCTCGTGGATGTTGCAGATGGCGGGATGCTCCAGCGTGGAGGCGCTCCTTGCCTCGTGCACGAACCTCGCCTTGGCATCCGGGTTCATCGTCAGTTCCCGGGGCAGGAACTTGAGAGCGACCGTGCGCTTGAGGCGCAGGTCCTCGGCCTTGTAGACGACGCCCATGCCGCCCTGACCGAGCTTCTCCAGGATGCGGTAGTGTGAGACCACCTTGCCGATCATGGGACTCCCAGGGGCCCTGTCCGCGCAGCGGGCCCAAGCGAGAGAATCAGGCGACTGACCGGAAATCATTCTAGAGGACGCGCGCGGGGCGTCAAAGGGCTTTCGTGAGGAACCGCCGTGGCAGGGGTCGGGGGGTCGGACGGGCCGCGGTGGACGGCGGGTCGGGCGGCCCGCGGCGGGACGCGGGGTGTCGGGTGGGCCACGGCGGGAGTAGCTTCTTGTGACGGGCCCGGCTGTGTGGTAGCAGGGAACTGCGCGACAGGAAGACGGGTCCCTGCTCGTACCGACGTGGAGGTTGCCCTTGCGAACGGGACGGATGCTGATCGTGTGTCTGCTGGCGCTGGCCGCCGGCGAGTCCGTTTGCGTCGCGTGCACCGGTCTTGCCGTCTACTCAGAGCGCCCGGTCTACGGCATGAACTTCGACTACTCGCCCGACGTCCCGGTCCGACTGCTCATCGACGACGCCTACGGGGTCCGGACGTTCCACATGGCTTTCGTGACGGGGCCCAGACGCATGCCGCGAACGGTCGGCATGAACGAACACGGGCTGTTCGTCTCCACACAGGAGCTGCATCCGATGGTCAAGGCCGGTCCGCCCGGCGACGGACAGCAGTGTCCCGGAGGCCTGTATCACCAGGCGCTCCGCGAGTTCAGCTCGGTGACGGAGGTCGAAGGACATCTCCAGACGACGCGCGTCGTCGACTGCTACGATCTCACCCTGCATCTGCTCCTCGCGGACCCCGAGGGACGCGCGATCGTGGTCGAACCGGGCGTCGGCGGACACGAGATCACCGAGGTCTCGGACGGAAGACTGGTGATGACGAACTTCGCGAACTGCAGGTTCGCGGGCGCGGACCGGGACAGCATATACGGCGTCGGAGCCGAGCGCTACAGGACGGCCCACGACCTCATAGAGGAGCGCTTCGACGGTTTCGACGTCGACGACGCAATGGACGTGCTGGCTGCAGCGGCGTCCGAATGGACGAGAACCTCGATGGTCTTCGACCCGCTGGCCGGGGAGGTCTTCGTCGCGCTCGAAGGCGACTTCTCGAGGATCTTCAGGGTCTCGATCGAGGAAGCGACCGTGGAGACGCATACCGGCTTCGACGAACACGAGAGCTGGAAGCTGGGACGCTTCGGGGTTTCCACGGCCGTGCTTGCCGGAGCCGACCCGACGTTCCTGGACAGGGTGATCGACCTCTTCACGTGGTAGGGCTCTGGGAAGAAGGGAGGCGAGCGATGCGCGCACGGTCCTGGTCCCGGGTGGCGGCCATTCTGATGGCGGCCTTCCTCAGTGCAGGTTGCTCCGGCGGAGAGAGAGCGCAGGAGCAGGCTCGCCGCCCCGAGGTGGACGGAGAGCTGGTGTCCGAACTCGTCGCGTACGTCACCGACAACCACCGGACTCCCGAGGAGTACATCGTCGGCAAGTTCGGAAGCCACGACATCGTGTTCGTAGGGGAGTACCACCGCATCCGTCACGACGCCGAACTGGTCGCCGGGATGATCCCCGGGCTGTACGAGGCCGGCGTGCGCAGCCTTGGAATGGAGTTCGCGAGGCGCGCCGACCAGGCCGACATCGACCTCCTGGTGACCGCCGACGAGTACGACGATGTGCTAGCCCGCGAGATGCTCTGGAGGGAGTGGCCGTGGTGGGGATTCAAGGAGTACGCTGACATCTTCCGGGCGGCCTGGCAGTTCAACTCGGCGCTGCCGGACGGAGCACCCCCCTTCAGGGTCTTCGGGCTCAACGCCACTCAGGACTGGAGTCACGTGTGGTCGGAGGAGGACCGCCGGGACCCCGAGACTGCGCGGAAGGTCTGGCCCGAAGGGGACAGCGACGAGGTCATGGCCGCGACCATACTGAGCGAGTTCGTCGAGAAGGGCGAGAAGGCGCTCATATACTCCGGCATCAACCACGCCTACACGGAGTACCGCCAGCCCATCGTCGACGGGTCGACCGGCGAGTTCCTGCGTTTCAATGGCGGCAGGATGGGCAACAGGGTCTTCGACGAGATAGGGAAGCGCTGCGTAACCGTGTTCCTGCACTCGCCGTGGCCACCTGCCGAGAACTACTCAGCACCCTGGGTCCTGGCCGCGGACGGTGTCGTCGACGCAGTGATAGAAGCACTGCCGGGCGAACTGAGGCGCGCGGGATTCGACGTCAGCGGCACGCCATTCGCGACGCTCGGAGGGGAGACGGGCTGGTGGAAGCACGGCTACGACGGCTTCACGCTGGCCGACTACTGCGACGGCTACGTCATCCAGGGCCCACTGTACGACTACGAGGGCGTCAGCTTGATCGACGGTTGGTTCACGGAGGACAACCGGGTCGAGGCGATCGAGCAGTTGGCGAACCCCGAGCCCCGCGTGAAGAACCTGGAGAGGTCGATCGAGAGCATGACGAGGGGCATGGCCTCGGACACCGACATGGAGAGACACTTCGGTCACCTCTGGTAGCCCGCGGCCACGGGCAGCTGACCGCGGTGCACGGCTCGCGGGAGCCTCACGCGCCCCACGGCGCGATGCGACCGTCGAATGGAGAGACGGCTTGAAGACTCTGCTCCTCATCCATCACACACACACCGACGTGGGCTACACCGAGCTGCAGGGGAGGGTCGAACGCTGGCAACACGACTTCATCTCCCAGGCGCTCGACATCGTCGAGCGAACGCGCGACCGGATCGACGAGCACTTCGACGGCTTCCGGTGGACGTGTGAGACGTTCTGGGGCGTCGAGCGTTTCCTCGAGCGCGCTGACGCCGGGGAGAAACGGGCCTTCGAGGAGGCCGTCCGCGCCGGCGACGTGGGACTCTCCGGAAGCTACCTCAACACGAGCGAGCTGCCCGGGCGCGAGCTCCACGACGCGATGCTGGCCCGAGCGCGATGCTACGGCGATTCCGTCGGCGTCCGCATCGACTCCGCGATGACTGCCGACATCAACGGCTACGGCTGGGGCTACTCGCAGGCCCTGCACGACGCGGGCGTCGAGAACCTGTTCTCCTGCGTACATACGCACCACGGGATGTACCCGCTGGGTGAGACGCAGGTCGCCTTCTGGTGGGAGACGCCCGCGCGGGACCGGGTGCTCGTGTGGAGCGGCGAGCACTACCACCACGGTAACGTGCTGGGACTGGTGCCTGGAGCGGTGTCGTCCTTCCAGACCGAGGACGACTGTGACGCCGACATGCTCGTCAACGACCCGTGGGGCGTGGCCGAGCGGCGGATCCCACGCTACCTGGACGAGCTGGAGAAGCGCTGTTACCCGTACGAGTTCGTGCCGTTGATGGCATCAGGCCTGCGCTCGGACAACGCGCCGCCTTCGGAGAGCATCGTCGACACGGTCGCGCGCTGGAACTCAGAACACGGCGACTTGTGTCGCATCCGCATGGTCACACTCCCTCAGTTCTTCAAGCTACTGCGCGCGCACGCGGACGACCTGCCCGTGCACCGCGGCGACTGGCCGGACTGGTGGTCCGACGGGTTCGCCGGCGACCCGGAGAGCACGATGCTCTTCCGACGCGCACAGCGTGAGTTCGAGTACCACCGCAGGATGCTCGAGCGCTATCCGGAACTGGCCGAGAGGGATGACCGGGACCGCCTTCGAAGCGAGCGCCGGCTCGAGGACGAGCTCGCACTCTACGCGGAACACACCTTCAGTCACAGCTTCTCCGTGGTCGAGCCCTGGGACCCGCTCGTCCACGCGATCTCGGAACGCAAACGCGGCTACGCGGCGGCCGCCCACGACCGCGCCCGGGAGCTGACGGAGAGCGCGTTGCGGCGGCTCGGCAAGGCGCCGCTGTCAGCGCGGCGAGGTCTATCCTACCGCGCGATCAATCCGCTGGACCACGCCGTGTCCGGCATCGTCGCGATCCCCGTCGGGCACTTCGAGTTCCACGACCTCGGCTTCGGCAGAGGGGCCTTGCTCCGGGACGTCGACGCGGACGTCGAACTGCCGTGTCAGCTCTCGCTGTCTGCGCCCGGCGCCGAGTTCCTGGCCCACCTCGAACTAGAGGCGGGAGAGGAACGCACTCTGGCAGTGACGTCGGCCGACCGGCCGGAGACGGTCGCGTCGGCCCTGCGCGTCGCAGGCGTCGACTGCCCCGCCACGGCGGACGGCGGGGGCGAGGTCGGGCCATCGAAGCGGCTCTGGGACAGCGGGCTCGCAACACCGTTCGCTCGCATCTCGTGGGAGCCGGGCGACGGCGTCACCGGGTGGTTCGACCGCGTCCTTTCGCGGGAGCTGCTCCGGAGCGACCGTACCCACGGAGCGTTCACTCCGGTCCACGAGATCACACCGATGTCCGGATTGGAGGACGTGTGGGGCGCGCGTGGAAGGATGGGTCTCAACCGAAAGGGCGAGAACGCGGTCCGGTCGAGCGGATGTCTCGTGTCTTCGCGGCGGCTGCAGGACGGCGAGGTCTTTGCAGCCGCAAGGCTCGAGTACGGAGTGGCAGGCTGCAGCCTGTTCGTCGTCGAGCTCACCGCCTACACGGACCTTCCGCGGGTGGACGTGGCGGTCAGGATGCACAAGGACAGCACCTGGGCGCCCGAGAACATCTACCTGTCCCTGCCGTTCGGCGCGGGCGGGCCGGGCGGGCAGCTGTGGCTCGGCAAGGCCGGAGCCGCCGTCAGGCCGCGGATCGACCAGGTCCCGGGCACTCTCACCGATTTCTACACGCTGCAGGAGGGCTTCGCGGTCACGGCGGAGGACCACGGAGTGGCGGTCGCGACGCCCGACAGCCCCATCTTCCAGTTGGGACCGCTGGAGCACGGGGAGCGTCTGCTCGCCGGAGACCGGAAGCTCGCCGACGACCCGGCCCGCCCGTACGCGTGGCTGCTCTCCAACTACTGGGAGACCAACTTCGCCGCCGAACTGGGCGGGTTCTACGAGTTCCGCTACTCCATCATGTGGGGGGACGAACTCGCGGACCCCGAGGCCGCGCTGCGCGCCTGCCGGGACGCGGGCATCGGAGTCAGGTGTTTTCGGCTGGGGCGGTGAAAGCCCCCGCCCGATGGTGTATAATCCGCGGAACGTGCGCGCGGCGGCTTCGATTCGTCGGCCGTCGCGCAACCGCATGGCCGACACACGGGGAGAATCCATGAGACGACCGTCACGGCGCCGAGGCGCCGCGAGCCGGACGGGCGCGCTCGCTGCCGCCTCTTTGCTGGCGGCCTGCGCCCTGACGGCGCCCGCCCGGGCGACCCCACCCTACGTCTTCCCCCGACCCGGCACCGAGCAAACCCCCAAGCACTACGTCTGTCACCGGACGCCCGCGTCACCGGCGGTCGACGGGCGCCTGGACGAGCGGGCGTGGACGGCCGCCGAGTGGACCGACCCGTTCGTGGACATCGAGGGAGAGAGTCGGCCCGCGCCGCGATACGAGACGCGGGTCAAGATGCTCTGGGACGACGAGTGCTTCTACGTCGCGGCCGAGATGGAGGAACCGCACGTCTGGGCGAAACTCACGGAGCGCGACGCCGTCATCTTCTACGACAACGACTTCGAGGTGTTCATGGATCCGGACTCGGACACCCACGAGTACTACGAACTCGAGGTCAACGCGTTCGGCACGGAGTGGGACCTCTTGCTCACGAGACCGTACAGAGACGGCGGCACGGCCATCGACTCGTGGGACATACAGGGGCTGCGCACGGGCATCCACGTCGCGGGCACGCTCAACGACCCGTCCGACGTCGACGAGGGCTGGAGCGTAGAACTTGCGATCCCCTGGTCGGTGCTCGAAGAGTGCGCGCACAAGCCCGCGCCGCCGGAAGACGGGGACCAGTGGCGCGTCAACTTCTCGCGCGTCGAGTGGCGGACGGAGGCCGTCGACGGGGGGTACGAAAAGTTGGCCGACCCGGAGACGGGCAGGCCGCTACCCGAGGACAACTGGGTGTGGTCGCCCCAGGGACTCGTCAACATGCACTACCCGGAGATGTGGGGGTTCGTGCAGTTCTCTACAGCCCCGGCGGGAGAGTCGGAGGTCGCCTTCGCGCGCGACCCCGACCACGACACGCGCGCGGCACTGATGGAGCTCTACTACGCGCAGCGCGAGCACCACGGGAACCACGGAACGTATGCGGCGTCGTCCGAGGAGCTGGGGCTCGGGGTGCCCCCGCTCGCCGTGCTGAACTGGCCGCCCACGATACACGTGACGCCGACCACGTATGAGGCGACGCTGCCCGCGCCGGACGGCGGCACGTGGCATCTCACGCACGACGGACACCTCTGGCACGTGCCGCGTGAGGAACCGCCAAACTAGCGCCGAAAGCCCGGGCGGCTGCGACCCGCCAAGGAAGGCCTGCCGATGAACATGGCGCCCATAGACTGGACCATCCTTCTCGTGGTGCTCGGCGTGCTCGTTGGCGGCGTCCTGGTGAGCCGGGGCTACATGAGGAGCGTCGCGGACTTCCTCGCCGCGGGCAGGACCGCCGGCCGCTACCTCGTGGCGATGGCCGCGGGCATAGCCGGCCTCGGGGCCATAACCATCGTCGGCCTGCTGGAGATGAACTACATCGCGGGCTTCTCGATGACGTGGTGGGGGTTCACGATGAGCGTCGTGATCCTGATCATCACCGTGTCGGGATGGGTGATCTACCGTTTCAGGCAAACGCGCGCGCTCACGCTCGCGCAGTTCTTCGAGACGCGCTACAGCAGGAAGTTCCGCATCTTCGCCGGAGTGATCGCCTTCCTGTCGGGCCTCATCAACTTCGGCATCTTCCCGGCGGTCGGCGCGAGGTTCTTCATCCACTTCTGCGGCTTCCCGCCGGAGGTCAGCATCGCGGGCCTGGCGGTCTCGACGTTCCCGCTCGTGATGATCGCTCTGCTCGGTCTGGCGCTCTTCTTCGTCTTCCAGGGAGGTCAGGTCGCGGTGATCATCACCGACTTCGCCCAGGGCCTCTTCGTGAACGTCGTCTTCGTCGTCGTAGTCCTCTACCTGTTCCTCCAGGTCGACTGGAGCCAGATCGTTGAGGCTCTTCTCGCGGCGCCGCAGGAGGCGTCGCTCATCAACCCGTTCAAGACGAGCCACATCGAGGACTTCAATCTCGGCTACTTCCTCATAGGGATCGTCGGCGTGCTCTACGGCGCGATGTCCTGGCAGGGAACGCAGGCCTACAACAGCTCGGCGAAGAGCGCGCACGAGGCCAAAATGGGCAGCGTGCTCGGGAACTGGAGAGGATTCCCACAGGGGCTGTTTCTGCTCTTCGTACCGATCATCATCTACACGGTGACGCATCACGCCGACTTCTCCGCTCTCGCGGACGGGGTCAACGCGACGCTCTCGACCGTGGGCAACGAGGCCATGCGGAGCCAGATGCGAGGGCCCCTCGTGCTGGCGGAACTCCTGCCCGTAGGACTCATGGGGGCGTTCGCGGCGGTGATGCTGGCCGCGTTCATCAGCACGCACGACACCTACCTGCACTCGTGGGGCAGCATATTCATCCAGGACGTCGTGATGCCGTTCCGAAAGGAACGGCTGTCTCAGAGGCAGCACCTGCGGCTCCTTCGCTGGTCCATCTTCGGAGTGGCGGTCTTCATCTTCTTCTTCAGCCTGCTCTTCCAGCAGAGCGAGTACATCTTCCTTTTCTTCGCGATCACCGGCGCCATCTTCGCGGGCGGCTCGGGGGCGGTGATCATCGGAGGGCTCTACTGGAAGCGAGGCACGGCGCCGGCGGCGTGGGCCGCTTTGATCACGGGGTCGACGATCGCGGTCGGTGGGATCCTGATCCACCGCCTGCCTGAAGCGATGTTCGAGGCGGCGCCCGCGCACTTGGCGGGACTGGCGCAATTCGGCTGGAACGTACTCAACTGGCTCTATCACATCAACGGCCAGCAGTACTGGGCGGTCGCCATGTTCGCCTCGAGCGTGCTCTACGTGACGGTGTCTCTCCTCGGGAAGCGGCGCGTCTATGATCTCGACAAACTGCTCCACAGGGGGAAGTACGACGTCGCCCACGAGACGACGGTAGTCAACGAGGCGCCGTCCAGGGGACTTCGCATGCTCGGCATGGGTAAGGAGTTCACGCGGGGCGACCGCGTCATCTACATCGCCAGCTACGCGCACACCGCGTTCTGGACGTTGGTCTTCATCGTCGGGACCGTGTACAACCTGCACCACGACGTGCCCGACGAGGCGTGGGCGCGGTTCTGGAAGTTCTACTTCTTCGTGCAGGTCGTCATCTCGGTCTTCGTCATCTTGTGGTTCTCGATAGGCGGCTTCAGGGACATCCGGGTCATGCTGGGCCGCCTGCGGGTCATGAAGCGCGACGAACTTGACGACGGGGTCGCAGACAGTGGCGAGGCGTTCGCCGAGGGCGTCACGACGCCGGGGGTGGCGGTCGACGTCCGGTCGGAGGAAGCTCAGTGACGCTTGAACGGATCCACACGAACCCCGCCATCACGCGCGAGGACATCCCTGACGTCGCGCCGCACGTCATCGACGCCACGTCCGTCTTCAACCCGGGCGCCGTCGAGATCGACGACCGGGTCGTGCTCCTTCTGCGCGTTCAGACCCGAGGCCGCCGCACCTTCTTCATGAGAGCGGAGAGCGCCGACGGCGCGCGGTTCGAGGTCGAGCCGAGGCTTGTACCAGTGAACGGCCTGCATAGGCATCAACAGGACGTCTACCACTGCTACGACCCGCGCGTCACGCGAGTCGACGGAGAGCTGTACGTCGTGTTCGCGATGGACACCGACCGGGGATGCCGCCTGGGCGTCGCGCGGACCGACGACCTGCGCTCGCTCGAGTTCATGGACGCGGGCGGGGAGGAGGACGTCAGGAACGGCGTGCTCTTCCCGGAACGGATCGGCGGGCGATTCGCGAGGCTCGACCGGCCCAACCTCGTCGGTTTCGAGAGCGGTGTGACAAGCGGTGACACCGTTCGGCTGTCACTGTCGGACGACCTGGTCGAGTGGGAGCCCGCCGGAACGGTCATGAGCGGCAGGCTTCACTACTGGGACGAGCTCATCGGGCCCGGCCCTCCGCCAGTGAGGACGCGAGACGGCTGGCTGCTCGTCTATCACGGCATCGCGACGCACCTCGCGGGCGCGTGCATCTACCAGGCGGGCGCGGCGCTGCTCGACCTCGAAGACCCGACCCGGGTCCTCGCGAGGACGCGCGACAACATACTGGAACCTCGCGAACCGTGGGAGACCACGGGACAGGTGCCCAACGTCGTCTTCCCCAGCGGGATGGTCGTCGAGTCCTTCGACGACGACGGCTTCGCGGAGCCTTTCGCGAGAGCGCTCGTCTACTACGGAGCGGCCGACACGTGCGTCGGCGTGGCGACCGCGACCGTCGCCGAGCTCGTCGCCGCGTGCAGGACGGGGGAGTGAACGTGCCCGAGAAGAAGCGCACGGCGTGTGTGGTCTCGCACACGCACTGGGACCGCGAGTGGTACCTACCGTACCACCGCTTCCGAGTCATGCTGGTTCGCGTCGTGGACGGAGTGCTCGACGCGCTGGAGAACGAAGAGGCCTTCAGTCACTTCGTGCTGGACGGACAGGCCGTGGCGCTGGAGGACTACCTGGAGGTGCGCCCCGAGAACCGTGAGCGAATGGCGGCGCTGGTGAGCGACGGTGCGCTGTCCGTGGGGCCGTGGTACGTGCTGCCGGACGAGTTCCTGGTCAGCGGCGAGGCGACGGTCCGGAACCTCCTTTTGGGCCACGCGGTCGCAGGCGAACTCGGGCAGGTGCAGAAGGTCGGCTACATGCCCGACTCGTTCGGGCACATCGCGCAGATGCCGCAGATCCTCAGGCGCGCCGGCATCGACTCGTTCGTCTACACGAGAGGCAACGGGGACGAGCTGGAACGGCTCGGGCTCGAGTACCTCTGGCGCGCCCCCGACGGCAGCGAGGTGCTGGCGATCAACCAGTGGGGTGGATACTGCAACGCGGCCGCGCTTGGGCTGGACGAGCTGTGGCACGCGTTCACGAGGCGCGAGGTCCGGACGGAGCGCGCCGTAGAGCGGGTCCGCGACCTCCTGGAGAGCATGACGCCGCGCTCGAACGGCGACGTGCTGCTACTGAACAACGGCTGCGACCATCACCCGGCCCAGCGGGAGCTCGGCGCGGTCCTCGAAGCTCTGGAGTCCGCGTTCCCGGACATCGAGTTCAGGCACTGCGGCCTCGGCGAGTTCGTCGACGAGGTCAGGGAGTCGGGCGCGGCCGAACGGACGCTCGAGGGCGAGATGCTGGGCGGCCGCTACCACCACATCCTGTCCGGCGTCTGGTCGGCTCGCATGAAGCTCAAGCAGCGGAACGACGCCGCTCAGGTCCTCCTGTCCTCGTACGTGGAGCCTGTGTCCGCGTACACTCACTTCCTGTTCGACCGGCCGTACCAGCACGGACTGATCGACGACTCGTGGAAGCTCCTCCTCAAGAACCACCCGCACGACTCCATCTGCGGGTGCAGCACGGACGAGGTGCACCGAGAGATGGAGCCGAGGTTCGCCGGCGTGACGCACACGGGGGAACAGCTGCTCGGCTCGGAGCTGGAGCACCTGACGCCCGCGTTCGCGACGAAGGCGTCGGGCGACGCGGACACGGTCGTCACGGTCGTGAACCCGCTTCCGTTCATGCGGACGGAGGTGACTGAACGACTCGTCGTCTTTCAGCCGCCGGGCGTCGACAGCCACGGGCTCAGGCTGTACGACGAGGAGGGTCGCAGCGTCCCCTTCAGCGTCGTCTCAAAGCGCTACGTCGAACGCTTCTGGGGCGTAGACTACAGGGGAGAGCTCTTCTCGAGCCGCCAGGGCGACCTCTTCCGCGCCTATCTCGAGCATTTCGGCGACAGGATCGTCAGGACCGAGGAGAGGCGCGACGAGTCGGACTGCTTCCTGACGTTCCAGTTCGTAGCGCGCGACATCCCGGCGCTCGGGCACGCGAGCTACCGCTTCGCGCTCGAGCCGGAGGGTGACGACACCCACCGTCCGCCGTCCGTACAGGCGGTCCGCGTTGTCGGGAACTCGATGGAGAACGAGCTCGTCCGCGTCACCCTCAAGCACAACGGGACGTTCGACCTGGAGGACCTCCGGAGCGGCGAGACCTTCGAAGGACTCAACCTCTACGAGGACACGGAGGACATCGGAGACGAGTACGACTACTCCGCCGCGGCCAACTCGCTGACGCTCACGTCGGCCGACACGTACGGCGACGTCCGCGCGGTCGAGGACACGGGCCTGCGCGCGACGCTCGAGGTCGCCTATGACCTCGACCTTCCGTCGGCGGTCGAGAAGAACCGAGACCACCGACGGCCGGACACCGTCCGGTGCCGGGCGTGCACGAGAGTCAGGCTCGCCGCGGGCAGTCCCCTGGTCGAGATCGAACTGAGCTTCACCAATCTGGCCTGCGACCACCGGCTCCGCGCGGTGTTCCCGACGGGAGTGGCCACGAACACGGTGGTCTCGGACGGCCACTTCCTGCTCAGCGACCGTCCGATAGAGAAGCCCGACGGCTCAGAGTGGGTGCAGCCGCCGCCGGGCACCTACCCGCAGCAGGACTACTCGCTGGTGTCCGACGGGCACAGAGGGCTCGCGGTGCTCAACCGCGGACTCCCGGAGATAGAGGCCGCCAGGGACGAGAAGGGACGCGCGACGCTGTCGCTCACCCTGCTCCGGTGCGTCGGATGGCTATCGCGCGACGACTTCGAGTCGCGCAGGCGGTCGAACGCGGGGCCGACCATCCACACGCCGGAGGCCCAGTGCCACGGCGCGCACCGCTTCCTCTACGCAGTCGTGCCGTTCACCGGCGACCCGGTAGCCGCCGGCGTGGACGAGGCGTCTCAGCGTTACCGGGTCCCGGTCCTGACGAGACAGGGCGTGCGGGACGGAAGCGTGCCGGGGGGAAAGGGACTGCTCGCGAAGACCTGCCCGGCCACTCGCGCGACGGCCGTCAAGAAGCACGAGACGCGCGATACGCTTGTCGTCCGCCTCTGCAACATGACCGGCGAACCGGTGGACGAGACGCTGCGTCTGGCCGCCGACGTCTCGGGGGCGTGGCGCACCGACCTTCTGGAAGAGAGGCTCTCCGAGCTTCCCACAAAGGAACCGCGCGAGGTGGAGCTGCCGCTCGGCCCGCACGAGATAGCGACCATCGAGATCGAGTTCAGCTGAGGCGGATCAGTGCGGCCGCCGACACGAACGACCAGGAGAGAGCACATGAGGCACAGGCAGGACGGAGTGGACTCACGTGTAGGAAGAACGCTGGCCGGGCTGGCGGTGCTGGCGCTGGCGGCGCTGCTGACATCGTGCGTCGCGTGTTCCGTGCGGCGGGAGGCCGGCGGGGCGACGGAGCCCGTGTCGGAGTCGACCGGCGTGGAGGCCGCCGAGGAGGTGGCGAACGCCGCGCCATCCATGGCAGCGACGCCGCCCGTCGCCAGAAGGGCGCCGGTGGCCGACACGCTGTTCGGGGACGTGCGCGTGGACGACTACCGCTGGATGCGCAACCGCGACGACCCCGAGGTCATCGCGTACCTCGAGGCAGAGAACGAGTACACGGAAGCGATGACGAGCCACCTCGCTGACTTCCACGAGTCCCTATACGAGGAGATGATCGGCCGCATCAAGGAGACGGACCTCTCCGTCCCTTACTACGACAACGGATACTACTACTACACGCGGACCGAGGAGGGAAAACAGTACCGCATCGAGTGCAGGAAGAAGGGAATCCTGGAGGCCGAGGAAGAGGTGCTGCTCGACCACAACGCCCTCGCGGAGGGCCACGACTTCTACGAGATCTGGGCGTCCAGCGTCAGCCCCGACAACACCAAGCTCGCCTACTGCGCCGATACGACCGGCGACGAGACCTACACGCTCTACGTCAAGGACCTCGAGACCGGCGAGCTGCTTCCCGACGTCATCTCAGATATCGATTACTCGATCGCATGGGCGAACGACAGCCGTACGCTCTTCTACACCACGATGGACGAGGCGCGAAGGTCGGACAAGCTGTGGCGTCACAGGCTCGGGACCGACCGTTCGGAGGACGCGATGGTGCGCCACCAGGAGGAACCCGGGTTCAGTCTCTGGGTATGGCGTACCCGCAGCGACAACTTCATCGTGATGGAGGTCTGGAGCTGGGACACGAACGAGCAGTGGGTCCTCCGAGCCGACGATCCCGAGGGTGAGTTCGAGCTGCTCGCCCCCAAGGAGGACGAGGTCGAGTACTCGCTTGCCCACTGGGGAGACGAGTTCTTCATACTGACCAACCAGGACGCCAAGAACTACAGGGTCGTCAGGGCTCCGGTGGACTCGCGGTCCCGGGACAACTGGACCGAGTTCGTGCCCCACAGGGAGGACGTCAGGATCGAGCGCATCGAGGCGTTCGCCGGGCACCTGGTCCTCTACGAGCGGTTCGAGGGGCTGAGGCGAGTGCGGGTGCTCGACCTCGAGGACGGCAACGACCACACCATCGAGTTCCCCGAGAGGGTCTCCTCGGTGCGCTTCCGAGAGAACGAAGTGTTCGACACGGCGACCCTGAGAATAGAGTACGAGTCGCACGTGACCCCGGAGACGGTTTACGACTACGACATGAACACCCGCGAGCGCACGCTGCTCAAGCAGCGGGAGGTGCTCGGCGAGTTCGACCCCGCGCTCTACTCGTCGGAGCGCATCTTCGCCACCGCGCCCGACGGCGCCCGCGTGCCGATCTCGCTCGTCTACCGAGGGGACAAGCGGCTTCCGGAAGGCAATCCCGTCTATCTGGTCGGCTACGGGGCCTACGGCACCACCTCGGACCCGTGGTTCTCTTCGAACAGACTGAGCCTCCTCGACAGGGGCGTGATCTACGCCAACGCTCACGTCCGCGGCGACGGCGAGATGGGTGAGGAGTGGTACGAACAGGGCAGGTTGCTCAATAAGATGAACACCTTCACGGACTACATTGCGTGCTCCGAGCACCTGATTGATGCGGGATACGCGTCACCCGACGGTCTCGTGGGCGTGGGCGGCAGCGCGGGCGGGCTTCTCATCGGCGCGGTGGTCAACATGCGCCCCGACCTCTACAGGATCATCGTCGCGGACGTCCCTTTCGTCGACGCCCTGAACACCATGCTCGACGCGTCGATCCCGCTCACGGTAGGGGAGTACGACGAGTGGGGCAACCCGAACGAAGAAGAGTACTACTGGTACATGAAGGGCTACTCGCCGTACGACAACGTGGGACCGCACGACTACCCGGACATGTTCGTGACGGCCAGCCTCAACGACCAGCGGGTGCAGTACTGGGAGGCGGCCAAGTGGGTCGCGAAGCTGAGAGCGAACAAGACGGGCGACGGGCGCCTGCTGCTGAAGACCAACATGAGCGCCGGGCACGGCGGCTCGTCCGGCCGCTACGACCTCTTCTGGGACTGGGCGCTCGAGTTCGCCGTTGTTCTTGACTGGCTCGGTCTCGCGGACGAGGCCGGTGGAGACGAATGATGCGAAAAGCGTCCGCACTACTCATCGGAGCGATGCTATTGAGCTTCACACCTAACGCCGCGGCGGTGATCGACCCCGGGGAGAGCGTGGCGTCACCCGACGGCCGCATCCAGGCCATCGTGGGACTGCACAACGGCGTTCCGACATACTCGATCAGCCGAGACGGGCGGCCGGTTCTCCTTCCGTCGACCCTGGGATTCACGTTCCTGAACGACGCGCCCATGAACAGCGGCTTCGTCATGGACGGGGTCGAGCGCGCTGAGGTCGACGAGACGTGGGAGCCGGTCTGGGGGAGCGACGCCTCGGTGCGCAGCCGCTTCGGCGAGCTGACGGTGCACCTGAAAGAGGCGGGAGCACGTGAGCGTCTGATGACGCTCGTGTTCCGTGTGTTCGACGACGGTGTGGGCTTCCGCTGCGTGCTCCCGGAGCAGCCGGACCTCGGTTCGTTCGACATCACGTCCGAGGAAACGACCCTCAGGTTCGCGGGCGACCACACCGTCTGGTGGATCAGGAACGACTACGACAGTTACGAGCACCTCTGGAACGAGACTCCGCTCTCGCAGCTCACCGGCGCGAACACGCCCGTGACGATGCGAACCGCCGAAGGTCTCTACCTGAGCGTCCACGAGGCGAATCTGACGGACTACTCGGGGATGACGCTGGTGCCCGAGCCCGGCGTCCCGAACTCGCTTGCGTGCGAGCTCGTGCCCTGGCCGAACGGAGAGGTAAGGGTGATGGGAAGCGCGCCGCTCGCGACGCCGTGGCGCACGATCCAGATCGGCGAGAGCCCCGGCGACCTCGTAGAGTCGCACCTCATCCAGAACCTGAACGAACCCTGCGTGCTCGAGGACACGTCGTGGATCGAACCGAGGAAGTACGTGGGTATCTGGTGGAGCCTTCACATAGGGAAGGAGACGTGGCACGAGGGCCCGACGCACGGCGCGACGACCGAGAACGCGAAGCGCTACGTCGACTTCGCCGCCGAGCACGGATTCGACGCCCTCCTGATAGAGGGGTGGAACACCGGCTGGGACAGGTGGGGCGCCAGGGGCGCGTTCGACTACGTGACGCCCTACGACGACTTCGACCTCGAGGAGGTCGTCTCCTACGGACGCGAGCGCGGCGTAGCGATCATCGGGCACCACGAGACCGGCGGCGACGCCGCAGACTACGAGGCGCGCGTCGGTGCGGCGTTCGACCTCTACAGGCGCGCGGGTATCGACGCCGTCAAGACGGGCTACGCGGGCGGCATCTACCCGCGCGGACAGCACCACCACGGCCAGTGGATGGTCTTCCACTACCGGAAGATCCTCGAGAAGGCCGCGGGCGCGCGAATCATGCTCGACGTCCACGAGCCCATCAAGCCGACGGGCATCTCCAGGACCTACCCGAACATGATGACGCGCGAGGGCGTGCGCGGAATGGAGTACAACGCGTGGAGCGAGGGCAACCCGCCTGAACACACGACCATACTACCTTTCACGCGGATGCTCGCGGGCCCGCTCGACTACACACCTGGCATATTCGACGTCATGCTCGACGACTACAAGCCGGAGAACCGCGTCCACACGACGGTCGCCAAGCAGCTGGCACTCTACGTGATCCTGCTGAGCCCGATGCAGATGGCTGCGGACCTCCCGGAGAACTACGAGGGCAACCCGGCGTTCGAGTTCATCGAGCGCGTCCCGTGCACCTGGGACGAGACGCGCGTTCTCGACGCCGCGATAGGCGACTATGCCGTCTTCGCTCGCCGCAGAGGGGACGAGTGGTTCCTCGGGGCGATCACGGACGAGGAAGCGCGGTCCCTCGACGTGGTGCTGGACTTCCTCGACATCGGTGCGGACTACGAGGCCAAGGCCTTCCGCGACGCAGCGGACGCGGACTGGAGGACCAGACCCACAGCGCTCGAGATCGAGACAGGAACGGTCTCGGGCGGAGACGCGATGACGCTCGAGCTCGCCCCCGGCGGCGGGCAGGCGATCTGGTTCCGACCGACAGTGAACAGGTAGCGGACGACACACAAGGAGAGGACGAGTGCACCCACGCAGACGAACACCCGCATGGATCGTCGCGGCCGCGCTGACAGCGCTGCTGCCGGCCGTCGCGTGCGCGCAGGCCAACGGCGACGGGCTGCCCCCGGGAGACGAGCCGCCGCCCACGGTCTTCGACAGGATCGAGGACGCGGGTGAGGCCTCGGACCACGACGGCGCGGACCACATCATCGTTTACGACCACACGCACAATCGCGTGAAATCGACTGGCGTCGCTTACACCGACGACTACATCCTCTACAAGGTGCTGACGCCCGCAGGCTGTCGCAACCAGTCGGTCCAGCGGTGGCGCTACGAGCCTTGGAGCAGCTTCGTCGACGTGCGCGAGGTCAACATAATCAGGGACGGCGAACGCATACCCGTCGACGTGTCGGCTGTCCGAGAGCTGCCGGCTCCCCAGTCCGCCATCTACTGGAACGCAGCCATCAAGACGCTCCAGCTGCCGCGGCTCCGCGTGAACGACGGCATCGAGGTGCGCGTGTTCCGGAAGGGGTACAGCTACGCGCTGCTGGCCGAGAGCGAGGGCGGAGCGTCGGCGTCGCACGCGGCCAACCACGTTCCGGATGACGACAAGTACGTCCCCCCGATGCCCGGGGAGTACTTCGACATCGTTCTGTTCCAGTCGAGCGTACCGATCGTCGAGCGGCGGTACGAGCTCAGCCTGCCGGCGGACAAGCGTCTGCACTCCCGGATCTACAACGGCCCGCTCTACTCGAGCACCACCTACTCCGCCGACACGACGCGCTACGCGTGGTGGACCCACGACGTGCCGCCCCGTCCGAGAGAACCACGCGCAGCGGGCAGCAGCGACGTCGTGCCCAAGGTCGTTGTCGCGACGGTCGAGAGCTGGGAGGCGAAGAGCCGCTGGTTCTTCGACGTCAACGAGGGGCAGTTCGCGGTGACGCCCGAGATCCAGGCCAAGGTCGAGGAGATCTTCGAGGAGGCGGGGGTCACGAGCGCGCCAGAGGAGAAGAGGGCCGAGGTCCTGGTGCACTGGGTCGCGCAGAACATCCGCTACAGCGGACAGACCATGGGAGAAGGCGAGGGCTTCACGCTGCACTCGGGGAAGATGATCTTCGAGCAGCGAAGCGGCGTGTGCAAGGACATAGCCGGCATGCTCATTACCATGATGCGAGCAGCCGGCATGGACAGCTACGGCGCCATGACGATGGCGGGTTCTCGGATCGAGGAGGTGCCCGCGGACCAGTTCAACCACTGCGTCACCGCGCTGCGGAAGACGGACGGCAGCTTCGAGATGTACGACCCGACATGGGTCCCGTACATGAACGACATCTGGTCGAAGTACGAGACCGAGCAGCACTTCCTCGTAGGCACGCCGGAGGGCGAGTACCTGTCGAGCATCGACTACAGCCCTCCCGAGGAATCGCCGCTGCGAATGACCAGCGAGTGCTCCATCGACACCGAAGGGAACCTCACAGGACGGCTGAGGCTGAGCGGCGCGGGAGCCATGGACTCCCGGGTCCGCAACCTGGTCCGCAACAGGCGCATACTCGACCGCGAGGACTCGATCGCGGCGCTGCTATCGAATCTGGGCGACCGGGTCGAGATCGAGAGCCTCCGCAACATCGAGGACGCCGACTTCAGTGAGAACGCGTGGGTGGACCTCTCGTACCGCATCGACGGCTTCGCGATGCCGGTGGACGGAGCGCTGGAGTTCGTGAGCCCGATGATGACGCTGACCATGAGCAGCGGCTGGCTGTTCCGGGCGGGCGCCTACGACTGGGACGAGGAGCGCGAGGGCGACCTCTTCCTGTGGTTCACGCAGCTCCTCGAGGGCTCCGAGACCATCAGACTGCCGGGGGGCTACGAGGTAGCGGACCCGGCTTCCTCGGAGGAGATCGACGAGACCTACGCCTACTTCAAGGGCGAGAGCGAAATGAGAAGCGGAGCTCTGAAACTGACACAGCTCGCCGAGATAAGACGGAGACAGATACCGCCCGACGGATACGGCGGCTTCCGCACGGCCGTCGTCGAGGCCCAGGAGTGGGCAGAGACCGTCTACCGCGCCGAGAAGGGAGGTGACCGATGATACGCCACGAGACCGCCTCTTCGCTCCGGCTGGGCGCACTCGCAGCGGCCGCGGCCCTCTCGATCGCCGCGCTAGCCATGCCCGCCGCCGCGGCCCCGATCGCCGCTCTGGGCGGACACGACATCGGCGCCCTGATGTCCCGCGCTGAGGAACGCTTCGACGTCCCCACGCTGGACGCCGTCGTTCTTCTGGACGACACCGAGATCGTTTTCGAACAAGATGGGAGCATGTCGCGTACGACGCACTTGGTCGTCTGGTTCAGCACCGAGCTGGGACTGGACACCTACGCCGACCTCCGAGTGCCGTACAACACGGACACGTCCGAGTTCGAGGTCCACGCCCTGCGCACCTGGCGCGACGGGACCTGGTGGCCTCACGAGACCGAGCTGAGTCCTACGGCCATCGTCGAGACGACGCCCTACGCGTGTCAGAACGCGGACGACTACACGACCATGCGCGAGGTGATGCTGCTCCACGACGGAGTGGAGCTCCCGTGCATCGTCGAGACGGCATACACGGTCAAGGAGCGTCGAGACCCCGCGCTGGGCTCGGACGGGATGTGGGTGGTCCCGGGCGCCGACCCGACCGTTGTCAAGAGCCTCAGCGTCACCGCGCCCGGCGGGACCCAGCTACACTGGACGACGGTCCCCGGCGCTCCGGAGCCCGAGGTGATGCGTACGCAGGAGCACGGTGTGACTCACCGGTGGGTCGCGGAGGACGTCGACCGGCTGCCGCGTCCGCTCACCGGCGACGCCACCGCGCACGAGCCATACGTAGTGTGGTCGACGTGGGGGGACTGGTCGGCGATGGGCGCCGCCGTCGCGTCGGCCCTGGAAGGCGCTGCCGCGCTCACGGAGTCGCTCCGTGACAGCGTTGCCACCGTGACCGACGGTGTCCCGCTCGCGCTGGCCCGCGCCGAGGCCGTCGCGGACTTCCTGAGGGAGACCACACGAGGGGTCAACTACGACGACTCGTACTGGCGATTCGACCCGCGGCCGGCTGCACGAACCTGGGAGACCGCATACGGGCACCGACTCGACCGAGCGGCGCTCGCGACGGCGCTGATGCGCGAGGCAGGAGTGGAGGTGACGCCGGTGTTCACGACTCCGGGCCGGACCGAGGTCGACCCCGCCGTCCCGGCCCTCGCGTGGTTCGGAGGGCTCGAGCTCACGGTCGGCGACGAAGCCGTGCTCGACCCCGTGGACTGCCGCTTGCGACACGGGACGGCTTGGGACCTTGGGAAGACCGTCTGGCGGGCGGGAGCCGGTCCGGCCGTGATCTCGCTGCCGGGATCGGAGTCCTTCTACGCGCTGGCGCTCTCTTTGGAGCGAGGGGACGACGGCTGGTCGGGCTCGGCCACGCTCGAGACCTCCGGCGCCCTCTCCGCGCAGCCGAGCGCCCTCGGGCTGTCGGGCGAGACGGAGAGCTTCGTGGGCAGCGTTGCGCGGTCCGCCATCGGAGCGACGGCGGAGAACGTGGGCATCGCAAGGTTCGAGGCCGCGGGTGTCACCGCGGGGTTCGCCCTCACGATGGACGCCCCGGAGCCGGACGACTCCGGACGCACGACCATCGTGATGGGAGACCCGGAAGGAGGCATCGTCTCGCAGCTCCCCGGTGACGTGCACACGTATGAGGCGGACCGCGATTCCCCCGTACTGCTTCCGGGGCCGATGAGGCAGACCGTGACGCTGGTCCTGGACCCCGGCGACGCCGAGTTTGTCAGAACGCCTGAGCCGTTGTCGCTCGAGAACGCGCTCGGGGAGTTCTCCCTGACCGTCGATGAGCGCGGCGACGGGCGGATCGTCGTAGTGCGCTCACTCTCTATAGGAAGGGGGAGGGATCCGGGCGGTCGCGGCGGCGGCCTTATCGTCGCGGCCCGTGACTGGCGGCTTCTGCGCGCACTTCTGCTCGAGGAGACCGACCCGCGCCACCGCACACTGATGCTGAAGTAGGACTCAGTCTCGACACAGGGCGCTGCTCGCGCGCCCCTTGACGGGCCGTCCCGATGGGGCGGCCCGTCGCTTAAACGCCAAGGACGTGCGGCTGTCCAATGGGTGTTCGCAGCCGGGGACGGGAGAGCGCCCCGGACACCCCAACGCGCACCCGGAGGCAAGCATGAGGTCCCGTGCCGCGAGAGCACTGGCCGTCGTCGGTATTCTCCCGCTCCTGACGTCCGTCGCGTGGGGAGTCGGGGAAGGCACGTCCGAGTCACCGTACGAGATACCCGAGGTCTCGGAAGGCATCGCGGTCGACGGCGTCCTCGCCGAGTCCTTCTGGGACGGGGCCCTCGTTCTCGAACTCGCCTACGAGACCTCGCCGGGCGAGAACCTGGAGGCCCACGTCCGCACCGAGCTTCTGCTCGCGACGACGAGTTCGCACATGTACGCCGCGTTCGTCGCGCACGACCCGGACCCGTCCAGCATATGCGCCAACATCACCGACCGCGACAACATGTTCGACGACGACCGCGTGTCGCTCATCATCGACTCCTTCAACGACCACCGCCGCAGCTACATGTTCTTCGTGAACCCATTCGGCATACAGGGCGACGCGCTCGACTCGCACGGCCTCGGCGCCGGCGACCCGGCGTGGGACACCATCTGGGAGTCGGACGGCCGCCTCACTCCGGAGGGCTGGGTCGTCGAGATTGCGATCCCCTTCAGTTCCATCAGGTTCCAGGGAACGGAGGGTAAGCAGGTCTGGGGCATTGGTGCGGGCAGGAAGTACTCGCGCGACGTCGACTACAGGTTCGCGCTCATGCCGAGGGATCGGGATGAGACCTGCTACCTGTGCCAGGTCGCCAAGTTCAGAGGCTTCGAGAGCGCCACCCCCGGGCGGAACATCGAGCTCGACCCGACCGTCTCCGGTGTAACTACTCACGAGCGTGAGGACTTCCCCCACGGTGACTTCAGAGAGCGGGGCACCGACGTCGACGCCGGACTGACCGCGAGGTGGGGCGTGACACCGAACCTCATGCTGTCGGGCGCGGCGAACCCCGACTTCTCACAGGTCGAGGCCGACGCGTTCCAGCTGGAGGCGAACACCCGCTTCGCTCTGTTCTACGAGGAAAAGCGTCCGTTCTTCCTCGAGGGGATGGAGCACTTCCAGATGATGCTCGACCCGGTCTACACACGGACGATCGCCGACCCGAGCTGGGGGCTCAAGCTGACGGGCAAGGAGGGTGCGAACGCGCTGGGAGCGTTCGTCGTTCGCGACGAACTCACCAACTTCATCGTCCCGGGCAGCGACTACTCCTGGCTGGCGTCGCTCGACCAACCCGTGACGGATGCCGCGATCCGCTACCGGATGGACCTCGCCTCCGCCTCCAGCGCCGGCGTGGTCCTGACGGCGCGCGACGGAGACGGCTACCGGAACCTGGTCGGGGGCGGCGACGTGAACCTGAGACTCACACCCTCGGACAGGCTCGAGGCACAGGCGCTTCAGTCGCGCACCGACTACCCGGACACGTTCGCCGTCGCGGGAGGACTTCATGTCGATGAATTCGACGGAGCCGCTTACGACTTCGAGTACAACCACGACGGCGGGACGTTCGACTGGTGGGCCGCCTACAGACAGATAGGGGAGGACTTCAGAGCGGACATGGGCTTCCGCCCGCGCAGCGGCTACCGCCAGACGCGCGGTGGATGGTCATACCTGCGGCGTGCAGAGGCAGGACACTGGTACACGGGTCTCAACTCCGGCTTCGGGTACGTGCACAACGAGAAGCTGAGCGGGAAGACTCTCGAGAGCTACTTCGACTACTGGGTCAACTACGAGGGCCCCATGCGCTCCGAGTTCAACGTCTACGGCGTGCTAGGGCGCGAGGAGTACATGGGTACCGAGTTCGACAAGCGGACGGTGGACGCCAACGCCGCGTTCTGGCCGACGGGTTCGATACTGGCCAGGCTCATGACCTCGTTCGGAGAGGACATCGACTACGCGAACGGACGTCAGGCGGACCGACTGAACGTCGAGCCCTTCGTCTACCTCAACGTGGCGCGCAGGCTCAACCTCATCTTCTCCCACGAGTACGAACGTCTGAGCGTCGACGAGGGCAGGCTCTACACGGCGAACGTCACGTATGCGAGAGCGGCCTACCAGTTCACCAGGAGGACCTTCCTGAGAGCCATCCTCCAGTACGCCGACTACGACTACGAGACGGAGCTCTATTCGGACGGCAGGGACTCGAGGGAGAGCTACTTCGCGAGTCAGCTGCTCTTCTCGTACAAGCTCAATGCGCAGACCGTCTTCTACGTAGGGTACTCCGACAACCACCGCGCCGACGACTCGACCGACCTTACGCAGGAGGACAGGACCTTCTTCGCAAAGATAGGGTACGCCTGGGTGCTCTAGAGCGAAGCCGCCCGAACCACCGCCCACGAAACAAGTTAAACCTTCGCGGGGTAATCGGGGTCGAAGGTTCGACGACGCGATTGAGCAGCACCTTCTCACTCGCGTCCGCTGACAGAAAGGAAGTCGCGGCGGCACGTGTAGCGCTCGTGCTCAGTCCCCCCTCATAACGGTCGTCTGTCGCGATCAAAGCGCGTGCCCCGCGACTCCTTGTATCGGAAAGGCCCCGACCCCGGGCCCTTCCGGTCCAGGCAACCGGACGAATACCCCCATCAGGAGGAAGAGAAACTGACACTGCTACCGGACAGGTACGTACGGGAACACCACGGTCGCCCCGGGACGTCCACGCAGAGGGCGACGCTCGTGGCCGTGCTCCTGGTCTCTCTCGCAGGAGCGGCGCCCGCGTCGGTCGGCGAGAGACCGGTGAAGACCCCGGTGCGCGTTCCCAGGGTGGAGAACTCGATCAGGGTCGATGGCAGACTGGAGGAGCCTGTCTGGGAACGCGCGCTCGTAATGGCCGTCGACAACGAGGTGCGGCCCGGGGACAACGTCCCGGCCCCCGTGCACACGGACATGCTGCTCGCCTACAGCGAGACTCACTTCTACGTCGCGTTCCGCGCTGAGGACCCCGACCCCAGCCGGATCTACGCACACCTCTGCGACCACGACGAGATGTGGGACGACGAGTGGGTCGTCATCGGCATCGACACCTACAACGATCAACGTGGTGGATACGAGTTCGCCTGCAACCCGCTGGGCATCCAGGGCGACACGGCGAGCGGCATACACGGAGACGGCAACACGTGGGACGGGATCTGGGATTCAGCGGGGAGGATCTTCGACTGGGGCTACAGCGTCGAGATGGCCATTCCGTTCAGCACGCTCAGATTCCAGCGCGTGTCGGGCGACCAGGTCTGGGGCGTCGACGCGGTGCGCAGCTACCCCAGAGAGGTCCGCCATCACATCAGCCTCTACCCGCGCGACCGTGACGACAATTGCTACCGCTGCCAGATGGACAAGCTCGTGGGCTTCCAGGGCGCAACGCCCGGGCGCAATCTCGAGATCGACCCTACGGTCTCGGTCGTCGCGAGCCAGTTCCGCGAGGACTTCCCGACGGGGGACTTCTATCCCAAGCCCGAGAATCTGCAGCCCGAATCGGAGTTCGGCGTCACCGCCCGCTGGGGAGTGACTCCGAACATCACGCTCGCCGGGGCGGTCAACCCCGACTTCTCGCAGGTCGAGGCCGACGCGTTCCAGCTGGACGTCAACCGGCAGTTCGCGCTCTGGTACGAGGAGAAGCGGCCCTTCTTCCTCGAGAGCGCGGGCGCCTTCGACAACTTCTACTCACGCTCGATCGCCTCGCCGATCTGGGCCGGCAAGGTGACGGCCAAGGCTGGGGACAACACGTTCGGCGCGCTCGTGGCGCGAGACGAGTTGACGAACCTGATCGTCTCCGGGAGCCAGTCGTCCGGCTACGCGCCGCTCGACATGGAGTCCACCGCGGCCACGCTGCGGTACGCCCGTGACATCGGCGACATGTCGAACGTCAGCACGTACTTCAACTCGCGCGAGGGAGGCGACTACCACAACCGTGTGGCTGGAGCGGAACTCGAGGTGTGGTTCACGGAGAACGCCAACCTGTCACTGGAAGGATCGACCTCTCTCACGCAGTACCCGGGAGCCGTGCTGTCGGCCTACGAAGGGCAGCCCGAGGGGGATTTCTCCGGTGGTGCGTACGAGATCAGTGCTGGGCACTACACGAGCGGACTGGACGTCTACGCCAACTACTCAGACGTGGACGACGACTTCCGGACGGACCTGGACTTCATGCCTCGCGTGGGCTACAGGCACGCCGAGGCCGGCGCCGGGCACACGTGGCAGCGTGGCGCCGGCAGCTGGTGGACGATGTTCAACGTCGGCGGCTGCTACACCCACGAGGAGCTTCAGAACGGCACGAAGTACACTCGCGGAGCGAACATCTGGGTCAACCACGAAGGACCGAGCCAGTCGTTCGCCGACCTCAACGGATGGGCGGGGAAGAAGGTCTTCGCGGGCGAGGAGTTCGACACCTGGGAGCTAGACCTGGGCGCCGGCTTCTGGCCGAGCAGCTCTCTGTTCACGTTCGCGTCCCTGTCCTACGGCGAGGAGGTCGACTACGACAACGTACGGACGGGCCGCGAGCTCATCGTCAGTCCAAGCATCGAGCTCAAGCTCGGCAGAGGGCTCTCGACCGAGATGGCATACGAGTTCGAGCGATTCACCGTCGAGGGCGACGAGCTCTACCATGCCCATCTGTCCAGGCTCAAGGCCGTGTACCAGTTCAGCAGACGCTTGTTCGTGCGTGGCATCCTCCAGCACTCGCGGGAGGTCTACAACACGGCCCTGTACGCCGACAGCCGCCCCGACCTGGAGGAGAACGAGAGCTACCTGAGCAGTCAGGTCCTGCTCTCTTACAAGCTCAATCCGCAGACGGTGTTCTTCCTCGGCTACTCGGACAGCCATCGGGGAGACCAGGACATCGACCTGACACAGAGCGGTCGCACCGTCTTCGCGAAGATCGGGTACGCCTGGGTGCTGTAGCGCGCCCCCAAGTGAGGGGGGACGACGGACGAAAAGCGCTGGGTGCCCAGGCACCCACCAGACTACCGACGGGGAGTCCGGCGGCCCCGATGCTGAAGCAGAGAAGCTACGCGGCAACACCGGTCGCGTGAGCGACCATCCTCCCGTGGCTGGCGAGACGGCGCGCCGGGGCCTGGCGCTCGCAGAAGGCGCCGGCCGACCGTCGACCCGGCCACGGAAGGAGCCCCCCCTGCATGAGCAACGCACGGCCTGAGCTGCGCGACCACGGCGCGTGTCCCGGACGCGGGACGCGCGGCGAGTCCCGCGGTTTGGGAACCTTGCCGGCGCCCCCCTGCGCCACGTGAGGAGGACCCCCATGCTGTCTTCCGACACCGCTCTCCGGGCTCCACGCGCCTCCGCCCGGATAGCCGTCCGTACTTCCGTCACGCTCCTGTCACTCGCACTCGTGTTCTGTGTGCCGATCGCCGCGCGCGGAACGCTCCTGGCGTCGAGTTTCCTCGGAGGCTCGGCAGGGGAAGGCGGGTACTGCTCCGACGCGGTCGCGCTGGCGCCGGACGGGACCGTCTACGTCACGGGTCACACCTCCTCGACGGACTTTCCCACAACGACGGGCGAGCCGTACCACGGAGGTGCGTCCGACGTGTTCATCTGCCGGTTTGACCGTACCCTGACCTCGATGCTCGCGTCGGTCTACCTCGGCGGGAGCAACGAGGAGCAGGCGAGTTGCATCGTCGTGGATGCATCAGGCAGCGTCTACGTGTCCGGCGGGACCATGTCGATCGACTTCCCGACGACCTCCGGGGCGCACGACAGGACCTACAACGGAGGGACGGCCGGACCCTACGACGTCCCCGGGGACGTCTTCGTGACCAAGCTCTCCGCCGACCTGTCGAGCATAGAGGCCTCGACGTTCTTCGGCGGGGCGGCGTTCGACTACTCCCGCGCGATCCTCCTGAACGGCGCATCGGTCGTCGTCACGGGCGCCACCGCTTCCAGCGGACTCGCGACGCCGGGCGCGTTCGACGAGACCCGCACGTCGGGCGGAGACTGGGGCGGCATCGACGCGTACGTGGCGACGTTCGACGCGACTCTCCTGTCGCGGACGGCGACGACGTACCTCGGAGGGAACGGGCAGGACTACTGCGAGGACGCGGCCCTCGGGACCGGAGCCGTCTACGTGACCGGATGGACCCAGTCGGACAACTACCCGACGACCCCCACGGCGTTCGACACCACGTTCGCCGGTGGCGTGTACGACGCGTTCGTCACCGGCCTCGACCCCACGCTCTCGTCGCTCGTTGGCTCGACCTATCTCGGCGGCACGAGCTGGGACTTCGGTTACGCGATGGCGACCGACACCGGGGGCTTTGTCTACGTCACAGGGCATAACGCGGAGTCCGGTGCGACGACCACGTTCCCAACGACCCCGGGGGCCTTCCAGGAGCAGTACAACGGGTCGGGCGGGGCCGGCGTGGGCGACGACGCGTTCCTGTCCAAGTTCGACGCGACGCTGTCAACGCTGGTCGCGTCGACCATGTTCGGCGGCACCGGCTGGGAGTACGGGACAGGTCTCAAGTGGGACCCCGACGGCTACGTATGCGTGGTCGGGACGACGACCTCGGAGGACATGCCGAGGCACGCGGGTGCGTACCAGTACGACTACGCGGGCGACGACGGAACGGCACACACGGGCGAGGGATTCGTATCGAGACTCACCGACACCCTCATGGACCTCGATGCCTCAACTTACCTCGGCGGCGGCGGGAACGACGGACCGGAGTGCGTCGTGCTCGACCTGGACGGCAACGCCTACGTCACGGGCTACACGACGTCGCACGACTTCCCCGTCATGCGAGGCTCGTGCGAGGAGGACTGGCAGGGGGGAGACACCGACGCCTTCGTGTCGGTGCTCTCAAACGACCTGGGTGCGCTATCGCTGACGGTCGCCCCGGACCTCGGTCTTCCGCCGCTCGCCGTGGCGCTGGAAGGCGCCGCTCAGACCGACCCACCGCCGGACTCGTGGACATGGGACACGGACGATGACGGCGCCCCCGACACGACCGGTCAGTACGCCTCGTGGAGCTACGGGACGCCGGGCGCCTACTCGATCAGACTCACGGCCGCCTACGGCGACTTCACGCCGTCCGTGCAGCTCGCCGACGCCGTCTTCGTCTTCGACGAGAGCAGCGCGCTCGATTTCGATGGGGGAGACGGACGGGCCGTGTGCGCGGCGTCGCCTGGACTCGAGCTTGCGAGCGACATAACGCTCGAGGCCTGGATCAGGCCGTGGGACTGGGGCGGGTTCCCGTTCGCAGGGATGGGATTCGGCCAGGTCGTTAGCAAGGGTCCGGTCTCGCTCCAGCTTGTGGGAACCCACGCGCTGTACAACGACAACTGCCTGTGTCTGGCGATGACGCACGGCGACGGAACGGCCAGCGTGACGTGCTCGCCCGACGGTTCGATCGCGCTCGACGATTGGCAGCACGTCGCCGCGACGTACGACACCACCACGGGCGCCGTTCGCATGTGGATAGACGGCATGGAGCAGACGCCCTCGTATCACACGGCGCCCTCGGGCGGCATCGCCGCCAATGCGTCCGACGACCTGTTGGTTGGGAACGTCGCGGCCCTCAACAAGGGCTTCGAGGGGGCTATCGACGAGGTGCGGGTCTGGGACCTGGCAAGGAACCCCGGGGACGTTGTGGGGACACGGGACTTCCCGCTCTTCGGGGACGAACCTGGCCTCGTGGCGTACTTCCGGGCCGATGAGGCGGGCGGCGACACGCTTCGCGACGGGTCCCTTAACGGACACGACGCCGAGACGTTCGAGGTTTCGTGGGTGCAGGGAGTGGTCCTCCACGCGACCTGCGTCGACGAACAGGCCGGCGGCGGCGAACGGGCGAGAGTGACGAATCACCCAAACCCCTTCGCGACCGGAACGAAGATAAGCTTCCTGATGCAGAACTCGAGCGAGGGCAGCGTCTCGGTCTACGACGTGGCCGGACGACTCGTTCGCAGGCTGGCCGGCGGTCCGTTCGCCGCAGGACGGCACGCGGTCACCTGGGACGGAAGGACGGAGGCGGGTGTGCCTGCAGCTTCCGGCGTGTATTTCTGCCGCCTGGCGACATCGAGGGGAACGGAGACCAGGCGGCTCGTGCTGCTGAGATGATGCTCCCGCGGTTAGCCGCGGGAGCCGGGGCGGCCACTCGCAGACGGGGGTCCAAGAGCGTGCCGCCCCGCACTTCATGGGCACGACTCAGAAAACGATTGTGAGCGGCTCGGCAATCTGATATACTCCACCCGAGTCGGGAAACAGCGAGAGTGCGCGAGCGCGATCGCCCACAACGTCCGTGCGAGATCTATGGGTTTTGCGGACGGTTACTTGTGTACGGCTGCATTGGGATTGCGCAAGGCTGGCTGAGTGACTCCCGAGCCGATGCGGAGGACCCGGAGAAGGGGGAAGCCGTCGTCGACGGTTGCCGGGTAGCGGAACGGGAGAGCGGACGCGAAGTGTGAGCTGGACCACCTTCGGTTATGAGGGGGGACTGAGCGAATGAAGAAGAGACTGATGGTGGTGGTTGCTGTTGCGGCCATTCTCGCCTTGTTCGCGATCAACGCGGCGGCGACGGAGGTCGAGGACAACCAGCACCTCCGGACGGCATTCCCGCTGGGCGACTCGCCCAGGCCCGTCAGCACGAACGGCGCCCGTCTGGAGACCCTGTGGATCTTCGACGCCGACTACTCCGACCTCACCGGCGACAACGCAGGCTGGACGACCCTTGACCGCAGCGGGACCATTGCGCAGACGAACTACTGGCACCACGACACGATCCGAATCAACGGTTTCACACATCTTGGCGATTCGACGTGGTGGTGCGGTACCTACAACGAGTGCTGGCGCCAGCCTCGCGGCTACGGGAACGACTGGCTCCAGATCCTCGAACGTCACTTCGACGAGCACGTCGGGGTCGACACTCTCGGCGTATCGCTGATCCTGGAGTACGACCAGCGTGTCGCCATGGAGAACAACTACGACTACGGCTACATCGACATCTACACGGCCGTCCAGGACTCCTGGAAGACCGTGGTCACCGTCGACAACCCCGGCTTCGCAGGACAGCCGGGCACGTCTCAGGACTGGGACAGCGTGAACCCGTACGCGCCCGGCCACATGATGGTCGACCTCTCTGACTACATACTGACGGAGTTCGACCTGAGATACAGGTTCGACTCGGATCTCGCGTACTCGAGCAAGGACCAGTTCAACAACCCGCCGAACAACTCGGTCGAGGACGGAGCGTGGCAGCTGGACAACATCACGCTCTACATCATCAACTCCCTCGACGAGACGACGACCGTCTTCTACGATGACGCCGAGAGCGGAGACCCGTGGAGCCACGAGGACCTCGAGGCTTCCGGCCAGACGGGTGTGACCTTCTGGAGGGGCCAGTTCGGCATCGACTTCGTGACGGGAAGAGCGTTCACTTGCGACGACAGGCCCGTGGGAACATGGATGTACGCGGGAGTGGACCCCTTCACCAGCAAGATGGTCGATGACGAGGTCGCCTGGCTCATGAGCCCGCCGATCGACATCAGCGGCGCCCCGAAGCTCGTCGGGTACTGGGATTTCTGGCTCGACATGCCGAGGAACTCCGGTGACATCTTCAATCTCGAGCTCGCATCCAACGACAACCCAGCCTGCGTGACGGACCCCGAGGGCTTCGTCGACGAAGACCCGGGATGGTGGTACGGCGACGCCGGCTGGCGCACCAGGTTCGACGACTGGGACGCGTTCGCGGGCAACGACTGGCTGGCCACGCTGTTCATCGAGACGAACGACGATGAGAGCGACGGTCACTGGGCCGGTGTCATCATGAATCACCAGAGGGTCGGCATCCCGTCCGGTGACGCGGGCACAGCCTGGGAGTTCGACGTCTGGGAGAACTTCAACGACTGGTTCATCGAGCAGGTGGCCCCGGGCGAGCAGCTGGCGCTCGAGGACTCGATGAAGATCGGGATCAAGGACGACGACGACGTGGCGGCCGTCACGCTTCTGGCGTCGAACGACGGCGGCGCGAGCTGGAACTCCTACAGCTGCCGCCACGAGAGCGAGGGCAGCCAGTGGTGGATCGTCCCGCCGCCCACGGACCTGATGACCCAGGGCAGCGAGATCTGGTACTACTTCGAGGGCGAGGACGGCGTGGGCAACATGTCCATCTACCCGGAGGACGCGCCGGAGCACTACTTCGAGTTCTCGATCCTGCCGATCAACGGCTCGGTGAGCGAGGGCGGTATGCTCCTGGTCGACAAGCACGGCCGGACGACCCCGGGTGAGACCCGCTGGCGCGGTGCCTACCCGCTGACCAGACCGCTCATCAGCCACCACTCCGAGTACTACTACGTCGAGATGCTCGAGATCCTCGGGTACGACTTCGACGTGTACGATGTCGAGGTGCCTTCCGGCAGTATCAAGTCGGAGGGGCCTGACACCATGGGCTACAAGTACTACGACACGCAGATCTGGTTCATGAACGAGTTCAACGCCTACCTGCTGTGGGCCGAGGACCAGGAGAACCTGATCACGTGGCTCAATCAGGCCGCGGAGGGCAAGGAGAGAAACCTGCTCCTGACCGGTAACGACATCGGCTACGAGCTGATGGACACCGAGAAGGAGACCATGAACTTCTACACCCTGTGGCTCGCGAGCGAGTATCTGGACAACGCTGTCGGCGTCGTGACGGTCGACAGCGTGCCGGGACTAAGAGACCACGCCGGCGACTGGGACTTCATGACCCACGACGACGGCGAGTGCATCCTCAGGGGCGGTTGTCCGGTGCTCAACTACTTCGACGTCGTCGACGCGCAGTCCTACGCGGGCGCGGAGATCGTTGCCGACTACGTCAAGACCGACATGAGCACGCGTCCGGCCGGCGTCGCGTACACGAACCAGACGTCCGGTTACCAGACGGTCAACCTGGGCTTCGGCATGGAGTTCATGATGGACAGCATGGAGACGTCCCGAAACCAGGGGTATTACGTCTCCGGTATCTACGACCGCGTCAACCTGATGGGGAACATCCTCGGCGACGGCACGAGGGCCGGCTACTTCGGTCTGACGCCTGACGGTCCGGGGACCGGCGTGGTGGACGGCGCCAAGAACGCGCTGTCGCACGCCTACCCGAACCCGTTCAATCCCATGACGAAGATCGCCTACAGCGTGAAGGAGTCCGGCCCCGTCAGCATTGAGGTCTACAATGTCGCGGGTAAGGTCGTCCGTACGCTGCTGGACACGGAGCTGGAGGCCGGCAACAGCGGCTTCGTGGTCTGGGACGGCACCAACGAGACGGGCAACAGGTGCGCGAGCGGTGTCTACTTCTACCGCATCAACGCTCCTGGCTTCACGAAGTCGAACAAGATGATCATGCTGAAGTAGACGCTGCTTCTCACGAGCAGCAGGGGAGGGGCCGGCTCCTGGAGTCGGCCCCTCTCGCGTACGCGCCCGCTGGGAGAGCGATAGGCGAGCGGAGTGCACGCCGCAGAAGGACCTTCAGGAGGCCTCGGAATGCGCTTGACAGGAGCTTGCCGCCAATGGATACTCCTTGCATCATGTCAAGGGACGTGATAGAATGACGTCGATTGGCATAGCGAGCGTCATTCGTCAAAACTCACATTGCTCTGGGGGCGGGCGTATTCCCGCCAGGGAGGAGGTGTACGGAACATCGATTCTCAAGGCTGAAGTTGTGCTCATTGTGTCGACACAAGACATGGGAACATGGAGGGAAACATGCGCGCCTTGGCAATAGTGATGGCCCTTCTCATGATCGCTTCGGTCTCGGCGGCCGAGAAGAAGCTGTACGTCGAGCCGGCTCCTGGTGGCTCGAGGCTTCTGGACTGCACGAACGCGATCCCGATCAACTGCGGTGACACGGTCGACGGCACCACGGTGGGCGGCACGAACGTCGTGTCGGCGTACTCGTGCGTCGGTTGGAACGAGGGCGGCCCCGAGGTCGTCTACGAGCTGGAGCTGACGGCCGACGCCACTGCCGTCACCGGCACCATTTCCGGCATGACCGCCGACCTCGACATCTTCTTCCTCGGCAGCTGTGACGAGAACGACTGCCTCGAGTACGGCAACACGTACTTCACGAGCGATGCCCTGCCCGCGGGGACGTACTACATCGTCGTCGACGGCTACGGCACGGCCGAAGATGCCTTCACGCTCGCGGTCGAGTGCGAGGAGTTCACTCCTCCGTGCGGTCCGTTCGAGTACACCTGCTACGTCTACGACTTCAACGTCGACCCGCCGATGAACTACATCGACTGCGGTCTCGGCCCGAACCCGTGGATGTGGGGATACGAGCCTGACATCCCGCAGATCGCCTGCGACGACGTGCCCGTCACGAACATCCTCGGCACGATAGTTCCGGGACCGTACCCGATCTCGGTGGGCGGCATCGCGACCGTCGGGTCCTACGAGATCACGGACGACTGCGCCTGCCTCGAGCTCTGCCACTTCTACAACACAGAGCCGAACTACGACGGCGGCAACGTCAAGGTCTCGGTCGACGGCGGCGCCACGTGGACGCTCATCACGCCCTACGGCGGCTACCCGGGCATCAACACCTCGACCTACTACCAGTGCGAGTGCGTCTGGAACGAGCCGTTCTTCACGGGCGACAGCATCACCTTCGTGAAGGACTTCTTCGACCTGAGCGACTTCATCGGCCAGACAATCGACGTCGGCTTCTTCTTCGGGTCCGAGTCGTACGACACGAGCGAGTTCGGCTGGTACATCAAGTGGATCAAGATCGGTGGCGAGGAGTCCTCGCCGGTCCAGGACGCCACCTGGGGCGCCGTGAAGGCTCTGTACCGCTAGGTCAGTCCACTGGCCAAGCAGAAGTAGAAGCTGGAATCGGAGGGACGGGCGACAAGCCCGTCCCTCCTTTGTCGTACCACCTTCCTGTGCGCCGCCGAGCCTGAACGCTCCCTCAAGAAACCGAATCTCCGTCATTGCTGACGCCACGCTCTTGTGATATCTTGAAACGCAATCTGTGGTGCTCCGACAACAAATCCGATCGGTGGTCCGATGCGGTCCGCCGAGAGAAAGGAGGTGTCCACGAACGGACATAACGGCTAAGTCTGTTGTGACAATGCGGAACAGTACTTCCATTCACGGAGGTCATCATGCGCGCCTTCTGTATTGTTCTGGCAGTGCTTCTCGTCGCGTCGGTGTCGCTCGCGGACGAGAAGGGTAAACGATTTGAGTACCCCGTGCCGTCGGGTGTACGCGCTCTCGACTGCACGAACGCAATACCCCTTGGTTGCGGAGAGACTCTCACCGGCGACAACACCGGCATGCCGAACAACGTCGTCAACTACAGCTGCGTCGGCTACAACGAGAACGGCGGAGAGGTCGTCTACGAGGTAGTGGTCCCGGCAGGAGTATGCTGGCAGCTCACGTTCACGATGATCCCCGAGGGATGCGACCTCGACCTGTTCTTCCTCGGTAGCTGTGACGAGAACGACTGCCTCGCCTACTCGGGCACCGTGGGCACGGAGACGATCACTACGACGTGCCTCGAGCCCGGCACCTACTACGTCGTCGTCGACGGCTACGGCTCCTCCATCCCGGGGGCGGAGTGTCCCTTCACCATCGGCCTCGACATTTGCGAAGAGTGTGACTGCCCGCAGCCCCCGTGCTGCCCGTTCGACTACGTGAAGCACATGGTCGACTTCAACACCTGGGACGGCGGTTTCTACACGGCTCCGTGCGGTGGCACCGCGGTCTGGGAGTGGGGCCCGACGATGAACCCGGACGTCCCGGCGGTCGCGTGTGAGGACGTCCCGGTGACCAACATCCTCGGCACCATACTCGACGGCGACTACGGCGACGGCGCGGGCGAGACGGCGATAGTCGGACCGTTCGTGCTGGACGAGTACTGCACGTGCCTCGAACTGTGTCACTTCTACGACACCGAGTTCTCGTTCGACGGCGGCAACGTGAAGCTCTCGGCCGACGGCGGCGCCACCTGGACGCTCATCACCCCGTCGCGCCCGTACGACGACGACGCGCTCTACACCGGCAACCCATGCGCACCTGGCGAGCCCGGTTTCAGTGGCCACGGCTCGGCGACCTTCTTCCACCAGGACTGCTTCGACATCTCGAGCTTCGTGGGGCAGGAGGTCCTCGTAGGGTTCTTCTTCGGCTCCGACAGCTCCGTGGGCTACTACCCCGGCTGGTACATCAAGTGGCTCAAGATCGGCTCGGACGACTTCTCGCCGGTCGAGGGCACGAGCTGGGGCAACATCAAGGCCCTGTATCGCTAGTCGATACGCGGTCGGGTTGACAGAGGGAGGGACGGGCTTCGCGCCCGTCCCTTTCTCCTGTCCGGGGCTTGACTGCGACGCCGCGTGTCTGAGAACATCCTGTGACGAGCATGTGCAGCATCGACTCAGCAGACCGAAGGGAGCAGGGACATGAAGTACGTGCCGAAGCAGGACCGTCCGCCGCAGCCGGTCGAGATGGAGGGCGCCGTCAGCGTCAGCGTGTCAAAGATGATAGCCGCGGGTGACGGATCACCCAACTCCGCCATGAGGCTCTTCGAGATCCAGCCGGGCGGTAACACGCCGTGGCACGCGCACGACTGGGAACACGTTATCTTCGGAGTGGACGGCAGGGGCGCGCTCAAGAGCGAGAACGGCGAGGCGGAGTTCGGCCCCGGAGACGCACTGCTGGTAGAACCGGGCGAAGAGCACAACTTCGTCAACGTGGGAGACGAGCCCCTCAGGTTCATCTGCGTCGTGCCCTTGAGAGGCGACGGCTAGCGTTGCCGCGCCGAGGCGCCGATGGGGGGGCGCGCCGGCGAGGCGGGAGAGACCGGGACGGCCAGTGAGGTTCCCCGGGCGGCCGGGGTCGCGAGATTGTGCTTGCGCTCCCGTGACGCCTCGCATATACTGTCTTGGAGTGACATGAAGTCGCCTTTTAATCTAGCACTGAGAGGCTAGGAAGGGTGAGCGAGAGGAAGCACATAGAACGGGTGCTCGCAGACGCAAGTCGGCGGCGCCCGCTTTTGCTTTCCGCCCTTGGCCTCGGGGAGGAGTGAGTGCGCTGGACCGGCAGGCACCTGCTTGGCCTTGAGGGAGTGACCAGAGAAGAGCTGCTCGAAGTCCTCGACACCGCTGCGAAGTTCAGAGAGATCCTTGACCGCCCGGTCAAGAAGGTCCCTACGCTTCGCGGTGTCACTATCGCCAACCTGTTCTTCGAACCCTCCACCCGCACGCGGATGTCGTTCGAACTAGCTGAGAAGCGCCTGTCGGCCGACACCGTGAGCTTCTCGACCACGACATCGAGCGTCAAGAAGGGCGAGACGCTCAGGGACACGGCACGCAACATAGAGGCGATGATGGTGGACATGGTGGTGCTCCGCCACGGCTCGCCGGGCGCGCCGCACTTCCTGTCGCAGCACATTGACGCGTCCGTGATCAACGCTGGCGACGGCGCTCACGAGCACCCCACTCAGGCGCTTCTGGACCTCTTCACCATGCGCGAGCGTCTGGGCGAACTGGACGGCAAGAGCGTGACGATCGTCGGGGACATCCTGCACTCTCGGGTCGCGAAATCGGACGTCTACGGTCTGAGAGCGCTCGGCGCGGACGTCACCATCTGCGGCCCCACGACCTTCCTGCCGGCCGAAATCGAACGACTCGGCGTGACGGTCACGACCGACATCCACGAGGCGACGCACGACGCGGACGTCGTCAATATCCTGCGCATACAGAGAGAGAGACAGGAGGGAGGGTTCCTCCCGAGCCTCAGGGAGTACACGGCGCTCTTCGGCATCGACGCCGAGCGCGTGGCGCGGATGCGGCCAGACGTGGTCATCATGCACCCCGGCCCGATCAACAGGGGCGTCGAGCTCACGCCCGACGTCGCGGACAGCGGTCGGTCGGTCATCCTGGAGCAGGTGACCAACGGGGTCGCGGTGCGCATGGCGATCATGTTCCTGATCTCGAGGGTCAGGGCGGCCGAGCGGGCGGAAGAACTCGAACTCCTGGAGGTGGAGCTGTGAGGAAGCTGCTTGTGAGGGGCGGCCACGTCGTGGACCCGGCGACCAGGACGGACGAGCCGCTGGACCTCCTGATAGTGGACGGAGTGGTCGCGGAGACGGGACTGGGCATCTCGGTCGGAGAGGACGCGAGGATCGTCGACGCCGAGGGCTCGGTCGTGACGCCGGGGCTCGTCGACATGCACGTTCACCTGCGGGAGCCGGGGCGCGAGGACGAGGAGACCATCGAGAGCGGCTCGCGCTCCGCGGCTCACGGCGGCGTTACGGCAGTCGCCGCCATGCCCAACACCGAACCCGCCATCGACTCCGCGTCCTGGGTCGAGTTCGTCCGGACCCACGAGTCGCCCATAGAGGTCTATCCGATAGCGGCCATCACGAAGGGACGGGAGGGGAGAAACCTGACGGAGATGGCGGAGCTGGCGGGCGCCGGCGCCGTGGCCTTCTCCGACGACGGCAGCCCCGTGGCCAACTCCTGCGTCATGAGGCGCGCGCTCGAGTACAGCGCGATGGTCGAGCGTCCCATCATCTCTCACAGCGAGGATCTCGACCTCTCGGGCTCCGGTGTGATGAACGAGGGTCTCGCCTCCACGCTCGCGGGACTGCGGCCGATACCGGCAGCGGCGGAGGAGGTGGCGGTCGCCCGCGACATCATCCTGGCCGGGATGACGGGCGCCAGGCTGCACATCGCTCACGTCTCGACCGCGGGCTCGGTCGAACTCGTGAGGCGAGCCAAGAGCGACGGTATAGCGGTCACGTGCGAAACGTGCCCGCACTACTTCACACTGACGGACGACGACGTCAGGAGCTACGACACGAATCTCAGGGTCAGCCCTCCGCTACGGACCGCCTCGGACGTGGCGGCCATCAAGGTCGGCCTGGCGGACGGGACCATCGACGCGATCGCGAGCGACCACGCGCCGCACTCGCTGGAGGAGAAGCAGGTCGAGTTCGACGCGGCTCCGCCTGGGATGATCGGTCTCGAAACGCTGCTGCCGCTGACACTGACACAACTGGTGCAGCCCGGGACCGTCACACTCGAGCGCGCCATCGAACTGCTCAGCACCGACCCGGCCAGCATACTGGGGATCGAGCACGGCAGCCTCGCGCCCGGGGCGCTTGCGGACGTCACGATCTTCGACACGGACTGGGCGTGGGAGATCAGCGAGTCCTGGTTCCTGTCGAAGTCGAGGAACTCGCCCTTCACCGGACGCACGGTGAGAGGACGGGTCACGCACACCATCTCGAGAGGGGAGATAGTCTTTGAGGAGACCGCTTTCGACGCTGGCCACGCTCGCGGCAAGGGTGAGCGTGAGCCCGACGAGCTACCTCTTCGTATTTGAGTCGGAACCAGGCGTATCGACGCCGAGACCGGGGCAGTTCGTCAACGTCGCAGTCTCGGACGAACTGACGCTCAGGCGGCCGTTCGCGGTGGCCGGACTGCCCTCGCCGGGGCGCTACGAACTGCTGGTGGAGGTGAGGGGGCACGGGACCAGGGCGCTCACGGAGAAGCCGATCGGGAGCGCGGTAGAGGTCGCCGGACCGCTGGGGAACGAGTTCGCGATGCCGGAGGAGGGAGAGGTGTCCGTCCTGGTGGCGGGCGGCTTCGGCGTCGCGGGGCTCCGGCTGCTGGCGCAGGAGCTCAGGCGCGGCTACCACCGCGTGCACGCTCTCGTCGGGGCCCGCAACTCAACGGGACTGCTCCACCACATGCTCCCGGCGCCGACCGGTGACGGGGAGATGCTGATAGAGGTCGCGACCGACGACGGCAGCGAGGGTTTCCACGGGCCGGTTACCGGCCTCCTGGAGAAGGTCCTGTCAGAGGCCGGGCGTCCCGCGCGGGTGTACTGCTGCGGACCGCCCGTGATGGTCGCTGCGGCGGCCGAAGTAACGAGGACGGCGGGCGCACCGTGTCAGGCCCTGCTCGAGGAGATGATGGCCTGCGGTGTCGGCGCGTGCCGCGGGTGCGTGGTGAAGACCCGCGACGGCTACCGCACCGTGTGCAAGGACGGCCCCGTGTTCGACACGGAGGAACTGGTCCTGGAGGAACTGGTACGTGCCTGACACCTCGGTTCGCATAGGCGGACTGCAGATGAGGAACCCCGTGCTGCTCGCGTCCGGCGTCGTAGGATACGGTCCGGAGTACGAGGACCTCATCGACTACGAGACGGCCGGCGCCATTGTGACCAAGACGGTGACGCCGGAGCCGCGCGCCGGCAACGCGCCGCCCCGTCTGGCGGAGACGCCAGGCGGGCTCCTCAACGCCATAGGACTCGAGAACGTGGGGCTAGAGCGGTTCCTGGCGGACAAGCTGCCGGAGACCGCGCGGCTGCCTCTTCCCGTCGTGGCGAGCGTCGCGGGGAGGGACCCGGGCGAGTTCTCTGAGCTCGCTGAGGCGCTGGACGCGCGCGGAGAGATAGCCGCGGTGGAGCTCAACATCTCGTGTCCGAACATCGAAAGGCCCCGGAATCCCGTCTGGGCAGACCCCGGAGCGGTGTCCGAGATCGTGTCGGCGGCGAGGAGCGCCACCGGGAAGACGCTCATACTCAAGCTCTCGCCGAACACCTCGGACATCCTGAGCGTGGCGGAGGCGGGAGAACGGGCCGGGACAGACGCTCTGACGGTCGCGAACACGCTGCCGGGCATGCGCATCGACCTGGAAGCCAGGAGACCGAGCCTGGCCAACACAACCGGCGGGCTTTCCGGACGCGCGCTCCTGCCCGTCAATCTGGCGCTCGTGTGGAAGGTCGCGGGACACGTTTCGGTACCGGTCATAGGCTCCGGAGGTGTCTCGACAGCGGCGGACGCGCTGGAGTACCTGATCGCGGGCGCCTGCGCGGTGCAGGTCGGGACGGCGCTGTTCGCCGACCCTGAGGCTCCCGCGAAGATGGCGGAAGGTATCGCGCTCTACATGGAACGGAACGGCATTGAGACGATGGAGGAACTTGTCGGGTTGGCTCGAGAGGAGAGAACCGTATGCACGGGGACCGCGTGAGCAGACTGATGGTCGCGCTCGACGTGCCGACACGGGAGCAGGCGCTCGAACTCGCGTCGGAGACCGGCGACTGCGCCGGGTACTTCAAGGTCGGCAGCCGCCTGTTCACGGCGGAGGGACCCGATCTCGTACGCGAGCTCAAGCACGGTGGGAACGGCGTATTCCTCGACCTCAAGTTCCACGACATACCCAACACGGTTGCGGAAGCTGCCGCGGCCGCCGCGTCGCTCGGCGTCGACTTCTTCGACGTGCACGCGTCGGGCGGACAGGAGATGATGAGGGCGGCCGTAGAGGCTAGCCGTGAGGAGGCGGAGCGGCTCGACCTTGCACCGCCGCGCATTCTCGCCATCACTGTGCTGACGAGCATGTCTTCTACGGTCGACGAGGTGCTGGCGCTCGCGGAGCGCGCGAAGAGCGCCGGAGTGGACGGGGTCGTGTCGTCGGCCTGGGAGGCCAAGGCGGTCCGGGAGTCCCTTGGACCAGACTTCGTCATCGTGACGCCGGGGATCAGACCAGCCTGGGCCGCGAAGAACGACCAGCGCCGCGTCGCCACGCCGGAGGTCGCCATCGCCAACGGAGCGGACTACATCGTGGTCGGACGGCCAATCACCAGGGCGGAAAGCCCGGCGGGCGCCGCCAAGATGATCGTGGACGAGATGGCGCCGGCGGAGGTAGCCCAATGAGCACGACGACGATGGACAGAACGGTCGACCTCATGCTCAGGTGTGGCGCCCTGATGAAGGGCCACTTCAGACTGACCTCGGGGCTGCACAGCGACGAGTACTGCCAGTGCGCGAGGGTACTCGAGCACCCGGAAACCGCCGAGGAGTTGGGAAAGATGCTCGCCGGCTTCTACGAGGGGAAGAAGGTCGACACGGTGGTCTCGCCGGCCATCGGCGGCATAGTCATCGGCCACGAGGTCGCACGGGCGCTTGGAGTGCGGTCGCTGTTCGCTGAACGGACCGAGCGAGGGATGACGCTCCGCCGCGGCTTCCAGCTGGAGCCCGGAGAACGCGTCCTGATAATAGAGGACGTCGTGACCACTGGCGGCTCGGTCAAGGAGGTCGCCGAGGCGGTCAAGGCGGCGGGGGCGGAGGTAGTGGGCTTCGGGTTCGTCATGGACAGGAGCCGCGAGCCCCTGAACCTCCCGGCCCCCTCGAGGGCGCTGGTCGAGGGGCGCGAGATGGTGACGTACCAGCCCGAAGCCTGTCCGCTGTGCGAGGCGGGCGTGCCTATAGACAAGCCAGGCAGCCGCCCCGACAGCGAGGGCGACGACGGCGGGAACTAACACGGAACTAACAGGCCGTACAGCCGGATAGATGTGGACGCGAGAAGCGGCTTCGAGTAACATGGCCGCTTCCCGCAATACGCCGAACACAACTGACGAAAAAGCCGAATAACACATCCGGAACGAGTCCCTGGCAAGGAGGTCTCGATGGGGTTCTATGTTGGCCGTGGAAGAAAGGCGCGCCGCGCTTTCGGCTTCGACGAGGTGGCGATAGTCCCCGGACGCGTGACCATCAATCCCGAGGAGGTCGAGACGACCTGGGAACTCGGCGAGCACAAATTCCCCGTCCCGATCCTCGCGGCCGCGATGGACGGCGTCGTCAACACGAAGATGGCCATCGAGATGTCGCGGCTGGGGGGCCTGGGCGTGCTGAATCTCGAGGGCGTGCAGACGCGCTACGATGACCCCGAGACCGTGCTGGACGAGATAGCGGGCGCCGGTCCGGAGACGGCGACGCAGCTCGTGCAGAAGCTCTACGCGCCGGCCATAAAGGAAGAGCTGATCGGGAAGCGCATCCAGGAGATCAAGGACGGCGAGGCGGTGGCGGCGGTCTCAGCGACGCCGATGGCGGCGGCGAAATTCGGCAAGCTGGCGGAGGAGGCGGGTGCCGACATCTTCGTCGTCCAGTCGACCGTAGCGACCATCGACCACATCTCGTCGGCCTACGATACGCTCGACCTCGAGGCCTTCATCGACTCGATGAACATCCCGGTGATAGTCGGGAACTGCGTCACTTACCAGGTGACGCTCGACCTCATGGAGGCCGGGGCTGACGCGGTCCTGATCGGCGTCGGACCGGGAGCGGCTTGCACCACGCGAGGCGTGCTGGGCATCGGCGTACCGCAGGTGACGGCGACCGTCGACGCGGCGGCCGCGCGCGACATCTACTACAAGAGGACCGGCAAGTACGTGCCCGTCATCACTGACGGCGGCATGGACACGGGCGGCGACGTCTGCAAGGCGCTCGTCTCCGGAGGAGATGCGGTGATGATCGGGTCCGCGATGGCGCGCGCGAAGGAAGCGCCAGGCCGCGGATACCACTGGGGCATGGCGACACCGCACGTCGCGCTGCCGCGCGGCGCGCGCGTCAAGACGGGAACGACCGGAACGCTCGAGGAGATCCTCGTCGGCCCGGCGCGCACCGACGACGGCACGCAGAACTTCCTCGGCGCCATCAAGACGTGCATGGGTTCGGTTGGCGCCAAGAACATCTTCGAGTTGCAGCAGGCGGAGCTCATCATCGCCCCGGCAATCAGGTCGGAGGGAAAGGTGATGCAGGCGAGCCAGCACGTGGGGATGTACAGATAGAGGCCATCAAGGAGAACGGATGACCACCCAGCCGATGACGGCGGCAGGCTCAGGAGCAGTTGACGTGGCCGGTACGGGCAGAACACGAGTCGCCATACTTGACTTCGGGTCGCAGTACACGCACCTGATAGCGCGGCGCGTGCGCGAGTGCGGCGTCTACTCCGAGGTCGTGAGGTTCGACGCGAGTCCAGAGGAGATCGCTGAGGGCACGGGGGCCATCATCCTCTCGGGGAGTCCCTTCAGCATCTACGGAGAGGACGCGCCAAAGCCCGATCCCTCTGTGTTCGAACTGGGCATCCCGATGCTGGGCATCTGCTACGGCATGCAGGCGATGTCAGAGGCCCTGGGCGGGAAGGTCTCGCCGGGTACGACCCGCGAGTACGGGCCGATGGGGTTCTCGCCCACGGGCGGTCACCGCCTCTTCGAAGGCATCGAGGAAACGACGAAGGTCTGGATGAGCCACGGCGACGAGGTCATCGAACCGCCGCCCGGCTTCGAGGTCCTGGGCCGGAGCGCCGACGGCAAGATCGCGTCGATGGGCTCGGACGAGCGGCGCTTCTACGGCCTCCAGTTCCATCCAGAGGTCGTCCACACCGACCACGGCAAGCGCGTGCTCGAGAACTATGTCCACGAGATATGCGGCATAGCGGGCGACTGGTCGCCGGCGTCGTTCGTCGAGGAGACCATCGAGGCCATAAGGACGCAGGTCGGGGAGGGGCGCGTCGTGTGCGCCCTGTCGGGCGGCGTCGACTCATCCGTGATGTCGGTGCTCATACACAGGGCCATCGGCGACAGGCTCGTGCCCATCTTCGTCGACAACGGCGTGCTCAGGAAGAACGAGGACCGCGAGGTCATCGAGCGGCTTCGCGCGAAGCTCGGTCTGAACGTCGACATCGTCGACGCGCGAGACCGCTTCCTCGAGAAGCTCAAGGGCGTCGAGGACCCGGAGCGCAAGCGCAAGATCATAGGGACCGAGTTCATCCGCGTCTTCGAGGAGGAAGCGGAGAAGCTGGGCGACGCGAGCTACCTCGCGCAGGGCACGCTCTACCCGGACGTCATCGAGAGCGTCTCGGTCAAGGGCCCCTCGGCGACCATCAAGAGCCACCACAACGTAGGCGGCCTGCCGGAGCACATGGACCTCGAACTCATCGAGCCCCTGAAGACGCTCTTCAAGGACGAGGTCCGGAAGGTGGGAGCGGAGCTGGGCATCGACCCCGACATCCTGGGGCGGCACCCGTTCCCCGGACCGGGGCTCGCGGTGCGCATCCTCGGCGAGGTGACGGCCGAGCGCGTGCGCATCCTCCAGGACGCTGACGCGATCGCGATGGCGGAGATACGCGAGGCCGGCCTCTACGATGACATCTGGCAGGCGTTCGTCGTACTGCTGCCTGTGCGCAGCGTGGGAGTGATGGGCGACGAGCGGACCTATGAGCACGTGGCGGCGCTCCGCGCGGTCCACTCGCTCGACGGCATGACCGCGCACTGGTTCCCGATCCCGCACGAGGTGCTCGAGCGCATCTCGGCGCGGGTCATCAACGAGGTCAAGGGCATCAACCGGGTGTGCTACGACATCAGCTCGAAGCCGCCCTCGACCATCGAGTGGGAGTAGCGGGCGCACGCGCGCGGGAGCGCGCGGGGCGCAGCGGACGACACGCAACGGAGCAGAAATGATAGAGAGATACTCGCTGCCCGAGATGGCGGCCATCTGGGACGAGGAGTTCAAGCTCGGCCTGTGGCTCAAGATCGAGATAGAGGCAACCAAGGCCTGGGCGGAGCTGGGCAAGGTCCCGGCCGAAGCGGCGGAGCGAATAGAGAAGAACGCGTCGCTGGACATCGCGCGGATGCAGGAGCTCGAGCGCGCGACGCACCACGACGTCATCGCGTTCCTCAAGACCGTGGGCGAGACCGTCCCCGAGGACGCCCACCACATCCACGTCGGGATGACGAGCTCCGACATCCTCGACACGACGACGGGCGTGCAGATAGCGATGGCGGGACGCCTCATCATCGAGGCGCTCGACGGGCTGACGGACGCCGTCCGCGAACTCGCGCTCAAGCACAAGGACACGCCCGTGATCGGCCGGACGCACGGCGTTCACGCGGAACCCATGTCGCTCGGCGTCAAGTTCGCGTACTGGTGGGACGAGCTCTCGCGCGTGGGCGACGCCGTCGCGCTCGCCGTTGGCGGCGCCGCGGTCGGGAAGCTCTCGGGCGCGGTCGGCACCTACGCGAACCTGGACCCCAGGGTAGAGGAGATTGTCTGCGAGGCCTTGGGCATCAGGCCCGCGGACGTCTCGAACCAGGTCGTCTCGCGCGACAGGCACGCGCGCTACCTCAACGCGCTCGCGCTCTTGGGCAGCGTGATCGCGCGCCACGCGCTCGAGGTACGGCTGCTCGCCAGGACCGAGACGAGCGAGATACTCGAGGGGTTCGCGAAGAAGCAGAAGGGCAGCTCCGCGATGCCGCACAAGAAGAACCCGATCAAATGCGAGCAGATGTGCGGGCTGGCGCGCCTGCTCCGCGGCAACGCGCTCGCGGGCATGGAGAACATCGAGCTCTGGCACGAGCGGGACATCTCTCACTCGTCGGTCGAGAGGGTCATCCTGCCGGACAGCTCGATCATCGCACACTACATGCTGGTCAAGTTCGAGGCCGTTGTAAGGGCGCTCGACATGCGGCCCGAGAAGATGAAGGAAAACATGGAGTCCTCGAAGGGCCTCGCGTTCTCCGGCACCGTTCTCACGAGGCTAGTCGAGTGCGGGCTCTCGCGGGACGAGGCGTACGACCGCGTGCAGTCGGCGGCCATGGAGGCCAGGCGCACCGGGGAGTCGTTCAGGGAGGTGCTGTCGCGGGACGAGAAGGTCATCGACACGCTCGGCGGACCCGCCGGCGTGGACGACGCCTTCAGCATCGAGAGACATCTCGCGTCGGCGGACACGGTGTTCGAGAGACTGTGCATATCAGAACAGGCCGAGGAACCAGTGAAGGAGAACGCCGCATGAAGAAGACCAGTCCGCTCTACGAAGGCAAGGCCAAGATCCTGTGGGACACCGACAACCCCGATTACATGGTCCAGGAGTTCAAGAACGACGCGACCGCTTTCGACGGAACGAAGCACGAGGTCATCGAGGGCAAGGGCGTCCTGAACAACACCATCTCGTCGCACCTCTTCTCGAAGCTGAAGGACGAAGGGATCCGTACGCACTTCATCGAGAAGATCTCGGACAACGAGATGATCGTCGAGAAGCTCGACATGCTCAAGGTCGAGGTCGTCGTCCGCAACGTCGCCGACGGCTCGATCGTCTGCAGGCTCGGCATCGAGAAGGGCACGAGGTTCGACCCGCCGCTCGTCGAGTTCTACTACAAGGAGGACGCGCTCCACGACCCGATCATCACCGAGGACCACATCCGGGTGATGGGGCTCGCGACGCAGGACCAGGTCGACCAGATGAAGCGCGACGCGCTCACGGTCAACCGGGTCATGAGGGAGTTCCTCGAGCAGCGCGACATGATCCTCGTCGACTACAAGCTCGAGTACGGCACGAAGGACGGCGAGCTGGTGCTCGGCGACGAGATCTCACCGGACACCTGCCGTTTCCACGACGCCAACACCGGCGAGGTCCTGGACAAGGACCGATTCCGCCAGGACATGGGCGGTTTCATCGAGGCGTACAACGAGGTGTTGAGCAGGGTCTCCTCGTAGAGGAGCATCCCGCATCGGGGCGGCTCGCAGCTCGAACTGCCGACCGGGGTCGGAAGGTCGGCGAAGGGACGTAATCGTGTGGCATGAGGAATGCGGGGTGTTCGGAGTCGTCGGCAACCCGGACGCGGCGCGTCTGACCTACCTCGGGTTGTACGCGCTGCAGCACCGCGGCCAGGAGAGCGCAGGTCTGGTCACCTGGGACGGCGAGACCACGCACACTCACAAGAAGATGGGGCTGGTCAACCGGGTCTTCCACAAGGAAGAGACCTTCGAGCGACTGAGGGGCAGCGTAGCCATCGGCCACGTGCGCTATTCGACGACGGGGCAGAGCAGGCTCTCGAACGCCCAGCCCATAGTGGTGCAGTTTCGGGGCGGCGTGCTGGCCGCCGCGCACAACGGCAATCTGGTCGACTCGGAGAACCTCCGCGCGAAGCTCGAGGCCGACGGGTCGCTCTTCAGGACGACCACTGACACCGAGACCATCCTGCACCTGATAGGGAAGTCGTGCGCGAAGCACCCGACCTGCTCCGTCGACGACTTCCCAGAGGTTCTCAAGGAAGCGCTCGCGGAGGTTCAGGGAGCATACTCGCTCGTCCTGATGATGGACGGGAAGCTCTTCGCGGTGCGCGACCCTCGGGGCTACCGCCCGCTCTGCTTCGGCCGCATCAGGAACGGGGGGTGGGCCGTCGCGTCCGAGAGCTGCGCGCTCGACATAGTCGACGCCGAGCTCGAGCGCGAGGTGAGGCCGGGCGAGATCGTCGTACTCAACGGGCCGGACCCGGAGTCGCACCTGCTCGAGGGGGCGAACGGCCCCAAGAGCTTCTGCATCTTCGAGTACATCTACTTCTCGCGCCCCGACTCTTTCATGGGCGGCGTGTCCGTGGACCACGTCCGCCGCAATCTCGGCCGCAACCTCGCGAGGGAACACCCGGCGGAAGCGGACATCGTTATCTCGGTGCCCGACTCGAGCAACACGGCGGCGATGGGGTACAGCGAGGCGTCCGGCATCCCGCTCGAGATCGGCCTTATCAGGAACCACTACATAGGACGCACGTTCATCCACCCCAAGCAGTCGCTGCGGGACCTGAACGTCAGGATCAAGTACAACCCTGTTGCAGAGACTCTGGCGGGAAGGCGCGTGGTGGTCGTCGACGACTCGATCGTCCGTGGAACAACGAGCCGGAAGTTGATGCGCATGCTGCGCGACGCGGGAGCGCGCGAGATACACCTGCGCGTGGCGAGCCCGCCCATCGCGTTCCCGTGCTTCTACGGCATCGACACGCCCACGCGCGAGGAACTCGTCGCGTCCAGTAACAGCGTTCCCGAGATCGCGGAGTTCATAGGCGTGGACTCGCTCGGATACCTGTCCTTCGAGGGGCTGCTCAGATCGGCGCCCCCTCCGAAGGAGAACTACTGCGTTGCCTGTTTCGACGGAAGCTACCCACACGAGTGCATCATCGAGTCCGGCGCGGTCAAGGCCGGGAGGAGCAAGTGCTGATGAGCATGCGACGAGCATTGGTCAGCGTGTCTGACAAGACCGGCGTCGAGAGCTTCGCGAAGGCGCTGCACGAGTTCGGGGTCGAGATCGTGTCCACCGGAGGGACGGCTCGGATACTGCGCGCGGCGGGAGTGCAGTGCCGAGAGGTCTCGGACCTGACCGGAGCGCCGGAGATCCTCGACGGTCGCGTCAAGACGCTGCACCCGCGCATCCACGGCGCGATCCTCTCGCTGCCGCAGAAGGCTAGCCACGTAGCGACCCTGGAGCGCGAGGGCATAGAGGCCATCGACATGGTCGTGGTCAACCTGTACCCGTTCGAGAAGATAGTGGCGCAGGAAGGCTCGACACTTGCCGACGCGCTCGAGGAGATCGACATCGGCGGGGTCACGCTGCTGCGAGCGGCCGCCAAGAACTTCGCCAACGTCGCAATCGTCTCGCGCCCCGACCAGTACGACTGGGTGCTCTCGCTGATGCGCGAGAACGACCTCGAACTGCCGGAGGAAGCGCGTCGCAAGCTGGCGGTAGACGCCTTCTCGATGACCCGAAGGTACGACAAGGCCATCCACCGCTACCTCTCGGAGGCGACCGAATCCGACGAGAGCTTCCCGACGCTCCTGAACCTCGAGTACGAGCGCGTGGCGGTCCCGCGCTACGGTGAGAACCCGCACCAGTGCGCCGCGGTCTATCACTCGTGCAGCGGCCACCCCGAACCGTGTGTGGTCAACGCAGAGCAGCTGTCAGGCAAGGAGCTGTCGTACAACAACATGATGGACCTCGACGCGGCGCTCGCTGTAGTCCGCGAGTTCCCCGAGCCCGCCGCGGCCGTTATCAAGCACTCGACGCCGTGCGGAGTGGCGTCTGCCACGACCGTAGCGAAGGCCTACGAGCGCGCCCTTGCCTGTGATCCGATGTCGGCCTTCGGCAGCGTCATCGCGCTCAACCGCACGGTCGACATGGAGTTGGCGCAGCTCATCCACGACACGCACTTCGTCGAGGCCGTTATCGCTCCTGACTTCTTCAAGAACGCGCTCGAGCTGATGAGCAAGAAGAAGAACCGTCGCCTGCTGAAGGCTCACTTCCCGGACCTCACGCACTACGAGATCCGTCCGCAGAAACAGATGCGCTCGATGTTGTGCGGCGGCCTGCTCGTACAGGACGTCGACACCGATGACGTCCGGGAGCAGGACCTTCGCGTCGTGACGGACCGACATCCCACCGACGACGAGATGGAGTCGCTGCGGTTCGCGTGGCGCGCCGTCAAGCACGTGCGATCGAACGCGATCGTGCTGGCCAAGGGCAAGCAGACGGTCGGCATCGGCGCCGGTCAGATGAGCCGCGTGGACGCGAGCGTTCTCGCCGTTTGGAAGGCGGGGGACCGGGTCAAGGGCAGCGTGCTCGCATCGGACGCCTTCTTCCCGATGCGAGACGCGGTGGACGCGGCGGCCGACGCGGGCGTCACAGCGATCATCCAGCCCGGCGGCTCCAAGGGCGACGAGGACGCCATCAAGGCCGCCAACGAGCGGAACATCGCGATGGTGTTCACTGGGATGCGGCACTTCAAGCATTAGTGCAGGGCGGCGGGCCCTCACCCCGCCGCGAGTTCCCGCGCGCAAGCGCGGGGTGTCTGAGCGCCGGGGTGAGGGCCCGTCGACAAGAACGCTAGGGACTGAAGCGAGGAGACCTACATGGGCAGCAACACCAAGCCGCTCGTTGCCATACTCATGGGGAGCGATTCCGATCTTCCCACAATGAGCGAGACTGGGAAGATGCTCGACCGCTTTGGTGTTTCGTACACCATGCGCATCACGTCCGCTCACAGATCCCCGGGGAAGACGCACGAGCTCGTGAAGACCATGGACGAGCAGGGCGTTCAGGTGTTCGTGGTGGGGGCGGGGCTAGCGGCGCACCTGGCGGGCGTCGTGGCAAGTCTGACGGCGAAGCCGGTCATCGGCGTGCCCATGGGCGGCGGCAGCCTCCAGGGCGTGGACGCCCTGTATTCGACCGTACAGATGCCCGGCGGCGTGCCGGTCGCGACGATGGCGATAGGCAGGCACGGCGCGAAGAACGCGGGCGTGTTCGCGGCGCAGATCCTCGCGCTGAAAGACGACGAACTGAGAGACAGGCTCGCGGCGTTCAAGACGGAACTAGAGCGCTCGGTCGAGGACAAGGACGACAAACTGACGTCCGAGCTCAAGGACGCCTCCGAGGCAATCGCTGAGCTGACGCGGGGAGGCGACAGATAATGAGCGGACTGGTAGTTGTCGGGACCCAATGGGGCGACGAGGGCAAGGGGAAGATCACGAACTTCTACTCTGAGCGCGCGAACATGGTCGTGCGCTTCCAGGGCGGGGCCAACGCGGGCCACACCGTGAGCGTCGCGGGGAAGAAGGTCGTTTTCCACCTGCTTCCGTCCGGGATATCCGTACCCGGGGTGAAGTGCGTCATCGGCCCGGGGGTCGTCATCGACCCGCTGGCCCTCGTGGAGGAGATGGAGTACGTGCGCGGGAGCAACATCGAGGTGGGAGAGAACCTCCTGATCGACGTGGGCGCGCACCTCGTCATGCCCTACCACAAGGCCGTGGAAGCCGCCGAAGAGCGTTCGCGGGGCGACGGCGCCATCGGGACGACGTGCAGGGGCATAGGCCCGACCTACGTGGACCGCTACTCCCGCGAGGGTATCAGGTGCGGAGAGCTGGCGTCCTTCGACGACTTCAGGAAGCGCCTGGAGTCGCGGGTAGCCGCCAAGAACAGGGTCCTGACGAAGCTCTACGACGCCGAACCGCTCGACGCCGACGAGATCGCAGAGAAGATGCGAGCCGCGGCGGACGTCATCGTCCCGCACCTCGCCGACACGCCGCGAATCGTGCGTGACGTCCTCGCATCCGGCGGCGAGAACGTCCTCTTCGAGGGCGCCCAGGGAGCGCTGCTGGACATCGGGTTCGGGACGTATCCGTTCGTCACGTCGTCCCACACGACGGCGGCCGGCGTCGCCCCGGGCACGGGCGTGCCCCCGACGTGGATAGGGGAGGTCGCCGGCGTGGCGAAGGCCTACACGACGCGCGTGGGCGCCGGACCGTTCCCGACCGAGGCCGAAGCGGAGCCGGCGGGACTCATCTGCGACCGCGGCGCCGAGTACGGCGCCACCACCGGACGACCCCGCAGGTGCGGGTGGCTCGACGTCGTCGCGCTGCGCTACTCGCTGGCGCTCTCCGGCGTCGAGAGGCTCGTCATCACCAAGCTCGACGTGCTCGACCCCATGCCGAAGATCCCCGTCTGCGTCGGGTACACGATAGACGGAGAGCGCGTGGACGTGTTTCCGCGCGACACGGGGACGCTCGCGAGGGTCCGTCCCGTCTACGAGGAACTGGACGGTTGGGAGGCCGATACGAGCGCGGCGCGGACGCCCGAGGAACTGCCGAAGAAGGCCAGAGCGTACGTCTCGCGGATATCGGAGATGGTGGGCGCGCGGGTCGCGGCGGTCTCAGTAGGGGTTGCCTCCGACGCGATAGTGGAGTTCGAGAGGCTCCTGTAGCTCGCCAGGTCCCCGCGCGACCGGCGCACCGCAGTCCCTTGCGCCGGTAGGGCCGGAGTGCTAGAGTCCCGGGTGACGGGCTCGCCGGACCCTGATACGCATATGCTGTAGGTCTCCCTCAGGGAGGTGCGGCATGCGCGCTGTCATCACGTTCGACATCCACCTCAACGACAGGCCCGGGGACATAGTCACGTGTCTGGACCGGCTCGAGGCGGCCGGCTGGCGCGCGACCTTCTTCGTACCCACGAGCATGCTCGGACTTCCCGAGTTCAGCGGCCCTCTCAGGGAGCTCGAGAACCGCGGATGCGAGCTGGGCACTCACGCACACCATCACAACGGACCTGAGAAGGCGGCGCTCAGGGGGGACGGCGACGCCGGGCTCGGTTTCCTCGCGCGTTCGGCGGACGCCTTCGCCCAGTTCTTCGGCAGGGCTCCTCGCGTCTTCAGGGCGCCATGCTGGGCGTACCTGTGCGAGCCCGCGGTCGACGAGCTCGAGCGCCTCGGCTACCGCGTCGACTCGAGCCGTACACCACAGCGACCGGGAATACTGAGCTCTTTCCCGTACGACAACCGACACATGGTGAGCGGCCGCGCCCCGCACTTCTTGCGCCCCGGCCTGCTCGAGGTGCCGACCAGCACGATGCTGGTGCCGCTCGGCTGGCCCACGTTCTGCACTCTGCGCAGGCGAGGCTCAATGGTAGTCACGCGAGCGCTGGCTCTCGAGGCGAAGCTGCGGCGGTCGCTCGTGCTCGTCGGGCAGTTCCACGTTTCGGACCTAGCTCCCGGCGGCGACAACATGACGCAGCGCACGTTCCGATGGAGCGACCTGATCCCCAGGGCCGACGGCGGCATCGCCGCGCGGCGCTGGCTCCGCATGACCGACAGGGGACGCGTCGCCGGGATCTCCCTGGCGGTCATGACTCGAATGGCCAGCGGCGAGCTCGTGTCGTTCGCCGAGGTGCTCGCAGCGATGGCGCCCGAGCGCAGCACCGGGCGTGCGGGCGAGGTGGACGCCAGAGAGGACCGAGGGGCGATGCACTCACCAGCAAGGCTTTCCGCTTGACGTCCCCGCCCGCACGGGACTAGGCTTGCTCCACACTATCCACACTCCCGACCCTCTCAAGACGCCCCAGCGAGGCGCCCGCAATGGCGAACATCCAGGACAGCCGCGACGACCGCGAGATCCCGCTGGACCGCGTCGGCGTCACCGGTCTCAGCTACCCCGTGACGGTGCCGGACCGCACGAACGGCACGCAGGCCACCGTGGCAACGGTGGCCCTTCTCGTCGAACTCCGCGAGGAGTCCAGGGGAGTCCACATGAGCCGTCTGCTGGAGGTCTTCCACGAAGAGCGAGACTCTATGACGGCCGAGCACATCGAGGCGCTCCTTGCGAAGCTCAAACAGGCAGCCGGGGCGCCGTCCGCTCACATCGACCTGGAGTACACCTACTTCATTGAGCGTCGCGCGTCCGAGTCGGGGGCGACCAGCCTTCTCGGCGTCCCCGTCTTGATCGAGGCGTCGCTAGGGGACTCGTTCGACCTGGTCCTGACCGCAGAGACGCCGGTGATGTCGGTCTGTCCCTGTTCGATGGACGCAACAGGCGGCCCGGCCCACAGTCAGCGAGGCCACGTGGCCGTCTCTGTGAGGTACGATGGACACGTGTGGGTCGACGAGCTGGTGGAGATCGTTGAGGACAGCGCGAGCGGACCGGTGCTACCGCTGATGAAGGGCGAGGACGAGCGCCGCGTCATCGAGCAGGCGTACGAGCAGCCCGTCTTCGTCGAGGATCTGGTGCGCAACGTCGCAGAGCGGCTCGACTCAGACGTGAGAGTGCACTGGTACCGCATAGAGGCCGAGAACCTTGAGAGCGTCCACGCGCACAACGCATACGCGTGCGTGGAACGCTCCAGATAGAAGCACCGAGGGAAGCGCGGCGCCCCGTGCGACGCGCGAGTGAGAGGAGGATTGCGTGGAGAAGAAGGAAGTCGGGCGCGTCTCGCACTACTTCGGCAAGCCGAAGGTCGCGGCCATCGTCCTGAGCGACGAACTGAAGGTCGGCGACAGGATATCGATAGAGGGACACACGACCGACTTCGAGATGGTCGTGCAATCCATCCAGATCGAACACGACTCGCTCGAAGTGGCCGGTGCCGGCGACCAGATAGGCATAAAGGTCCCCGAGCGCGTGCGCGAGCACGACGCCGTCCTCAGGATCATCGAGTAGGCGGAAGCCCCCGGGACTACACCATGTTGATGAACAACACAGCGGCCGCTCTGGCCGTCCGCGCACATCCGCGAGGAGGCGTCCCGTCCGCGGACGAGGAGGCCCTCAAGGCGTTGAGGGGCGCCGCGGCGGCGGCAGCCAGCGACCCGGAGCTCCTCTCGGGGCCGTCCTCGGTCTCGCCCGACGGTGTGCTCCTTCTGCCATTGGGAGACGCGGCCCGCGTGCTCGACGCGATACTGAGGGTGGCAGACTCGCTCAGGCCAATGGGCGCGACCTTCTGCGGCGCCGTCGCAGACGGCGCTCCAAGTGAATCGGCCTCCGGACACGTGGAGTCGGCCCTCATAGCAGCAGAAGCCGCGGCATCGCTAGCCCTGAGCGGCATCGAGACCACGGACGCAAGGGAGCGGCGCGTGTGCCTCCTGTTGCCTGAACAGGACGTGGTGGCGGCCGCCCTCGCCGGCCTGGTGCTCGCGACCTACGACGACATGACCGAGCGGCAGCGCCAGATCATCGAGCTGACCAAGGAGAGCGACACGCAGCAGCAGGTCGCGTCCCATCTCGACGTAACGCGACAGGCGGTGAACCAAAGCCTCGCGGCCGCGGGGTGGCCGCACCTAAGACGCGCCGAACAGGCGGTCAGGGAACACCTGATCGCGCGCGCAGGTTCGTCGAGGAGGAGAGGATGAGCCGAACCGCGGGAGCTCTCGTCGCCCTGTGCTGCGCGGCGATCGCGGGGTGCGCGCCGACAGCGACGTTCGTCTCGCCGGACCCGCCACCGGGTGTCACGGTCGAGACGGTGTTCGGGAAGAGCGTTCCGGCCGTGACGGCCGCTTTCGAGAAGGCGATGCGCAGGACGGACGTGACCCTCCAGCAGCGGCCGCCTGGAGGCGGCGCCGTGGTCGGTACGAGGCAGCAGGTGCCGTACGTGGGAGAGGGGGTCGACGTGCCCGCCCCCGGCGCACTGCCAGTCTACAGGGTCACGGCAGTCGTCACAGAGAGAAGGGACACTCGGGTCAGAGCGAGCGTCGATGTGATCTGCCCCGCGTGCGACGGCGTCACGCCCTACGAGTGGGAGTACCCGACGAACCTGCTCAGGGCCGTTGTGGAGAAGGCGCGGGACATCCTCCAGGAACGTGGCCACCAGGTCGCGTACCCGCCGCGTCACAGACCCGCGAAGTGGCGGCCGGCGAAGCACCCCTAGACCGGGCCCCGTCGGACGCAGAACGCCCTTCGGACGACCTCCGGAGGGCGCACATACGTCAACTTGGCAAGATTGACCGGACGACGAAAGACGGCCTCTCAGAGGGGTCGTTCCGGCAGACACCCAAGCACACCAAACAGAGGTTAACGTGCTACAGAGAGTGAATTTGGGGCGCTGGAGACACGCTGTGAAGGTGTTTCGAACCCTCGTGCGCGGC
>Ga0180436_10000226_pt1 | contig 59703 bp, 47 predicted proteins | sample SS_ome_2_FD_132434 | JGI IMG/M metagenome (GOLD analysis project Ga0180436, IMG submission 132434) | Hypersaline lake sediment archaeal communities from the Salton Sea, California, USA - SS_3_S_2 metaG | ecosystem: Environmental > Aquatic > Non-marine Saline and Alkaline > Hypersaline >...
CGCGAAAACGTCCGCTACCTTCCTGCTTCAGGGGCCAAACGAGTTTATATAATCGACGAAGTCCACCGCTTGTCCGGCGCGGCTTTCGATGCTCTTTTGAAGACACTCGAAGAACCGCCCGAACATGTGCTGTTCATATTCGCCACCACCGAGCCCTCCAAAGTTCCGGAAACAATCCTCTCCCGAACTCAGCGCTACGATTTCAAACGGGTAGCCGCGGTCGATCTGGCCAAACATCTGCGCCATATCGCCGATCAGGAACAACTGGACATCACCGACGAGGCGCTCAACATCCTGGCGAGAAAAGCTGACGGTTCGGTGCGCGACTCCTTGTCGCTGATGGACCAGATTGCGGCCTATGCCGGGGAAAAGATCGGCCAGGAGGAAGTAGTCGGGGCGCTGGGACTGGTCGATATGCAGTTGCTGCTCGATTTCACCGAGGCGATCGCCGCCTCCGATGCCAAAAGCACTCTGGCCCTAGTCAAGAAGGTTCTCGACGGTGGTACCGATGTCAAAGATTTCGTCACCGAACTATTGGAGCACTTCCGCCTGCTCATGATCGTCAAAGCGACCGGAGCCAAGTCGGAGTTGCTCGAACTGTCCGAGGCCGACATTGCCACCCTGGCCAAGCAAGCGGAGTTCTTCGAGCTGGGCGACTTGATCCGCATGACCAAAATCGGCGCCGACTTGCTGACCGATCTTCGTCAGACCGGCCTCGATCAGCGTCTGCTAATCGAAGTTGCCGCAGTTAGAATGTCCGAGTTGGAATCGACGGTCAAGCTGGAACAGGTCCTGGGCTTTCTCAAGGAAGGCCAATCGGGCCAGCCTAACGGCGGTACCGACCTCTTCGGCGCACCCGAAAAAAAAAAGGATAGCCCAGCGCCGGCTCGAACAGAGTTGAAGCGTCCACCGGAAAAAACGCCACCACCTCCTCCTTCCTTCCCAACCCGAAACGTCAATCTCCCGACAATCCAATCCGGTTGGAAGAAGTTCCTGGGCTTTCTCAAGCAAAAGAACGTGATGCTTTCCTCCCAGTTGGCCATGGCCGAGGTCAAGTCGGTCCACGACAACAAAATCACGGCTGTGTTCGCATCTTCGGGCAAGGTGGCCCGGCAGGTGGTCGAGCGTCAGGACAATTTAAACTTGATAGCCTCCTGTCTCAGAGAGCATTTTGGGGCCAATTTGACGATTGGCTTCGAGGTTGATATCAACCACAAGCCCAAAGAGACGCCCGTAGTTTCCGACGAACCGCGGGCACAAGTCTCCGAGCTTGTTAAGAACTCACCCCGACTGAGAATGTTACTAGAGAAGGTCGAAGGTGAGATTATAGGCGTAGCAAAACGAAAATAACCATAGCAAGAAGGAGTTAGTCATGGCAAAAGGTGGCATGGCCAACATGATGAAACAGGTTCAGCAGATGCAGGCCAAGATGGAAAAGATCCAGGCCGAACTCGAAGAGGCTGAAGTTGAAGGAAGCGCCGGCGGCGGAATGGTCAAAGTTACGGCCAACGGCAAGCAAGACATTACCGGCGTGGTAATCGATCCCGAAGTGGTCGACCCCGAAGACGTCGAGATGCTGCAGGATCTCATTTTGGCGGCCGTTACCCAGGCTCGTGAAAAGGCCCAGGAACTGCAGTCCGAGAAGATGTCGGCAATCACCGGCGGCCTGAACCTTCCGGGAATGAACCTCCCCTTCTAGAGGTCAGAGACTAGATGTTTGAATCGGCAGGATCGGTAGAGCGCCTGGCCAATCGCCTGGCGCGTATGCCCGGGATTGGTCGCAAGTCGGCCAATCGGCTGGCCTTCCATATTCTTAAACTCTCGCGTGAGGAGGCCATTGAACTGGCTGATATAATCCGCGAAGTAAAAGACAAAGTCGGATTCTGCTCGGTTTGCAACAACATATCGGAGACCGATCCCTGCCGCATCTGCACCGATCCCAAACGTCGGCAAGACCTGATTTGCGTTGTCGAGGAAACAGCCGATGCGGCCGCACTCGACAAGGTCGAAGGCTTCGGCGGTCTGTTCCACATTCTTGGCGGACGGCTCTCCCCTCTCGACGGCGTGGGGCCGGACGATCTCAAGATCAAAGAACTGCTCGATAGGCTCGGCAACGGCGTAACGGAGTTGGTGATCGCCACCAATCCCAATGTCGAAGGCGAAGCGACCGCAATGTACGTGGCTAAACTGGTCAAGCCACTCGGCGTAAAGGTCACGCGCATCGCTCGAGGTTTGCCGGTCGGTTCGGATCTCGAGTATGCCGATTCCGCAACCCTTAGTCGCGCCATTGAAGGCCGTCAGGAATTTTAGGCGGGGGTGCGTATGGGGCGCGAAAGAATCGCGTATACAGTTCTCGCGTTGTCGATTTCATTTTTCATTGCCGGACGCGTCTTCTACGGCGCCTACTTCGTCAACAACTGGTCGTTCGACCACTGGAATCACATATCCACGAGTTATCTGATAGCATGGGTGATCGGAGCTGTTTTGGTCCTGGCTGCTTTGTACGCGGCCGGTGATCGTCTCGCTCACATTCTATCCTCACGGGTTGCCGCAATAGCCGGAGGTACTATCCTGGGCTTGTTGTTCTTTGCGCTGCAATTCGATTCCTTTGTCTATGCCGGGGGCAACTTCCGAGTCGCGCAGCTGGCCCAGGTTCCGTTGATTGTTTTCAGGTGGTACGAGTTTGGCGCCACAGCCCTGGCGGCTGCCTTCTTCAGCCTTTTTCTCTCTCTGGTCGAGACACCAAATCTAGCTGGCTTCTTCGCCTGGAAGTATCTGGCCCTGTTCTCGACACTGGCCTCATTGGCAGCCTCGATTCTGATAGCGCGCGAACTGACGAGCAGCATCGAACGACGACTTCTTCTCTTCCTCATAGTGTTCTTTGGTCCTCAGACAATTCTCTATTTCGGAATGACTGGACCGGAACCTCTGATGGTAGCTACCACGCTATGGTTTTTCTTGATGGCGATAAGGAACGTCAACACCCCTTCCTTGAAGTCGCTGTTCGGGCTGTGGATCGTGCAGCTGGTTGGGATCAGTCTGCACATCTCAACGGTATTCTTACTACCGGCCACTATCTTCCTGACTTTGCGATCGATCGGTATGGGATCGATTGCCTTTTACATCGGCCTGGCGACCTATCTCGCAGGTCTGGCAGGCACGTACATGCTGGCTTCTTCCGACTTTGAGATCGTTCAATACCTCTTGATGCTCGACGGTAAACCTCCGTTCGGAGATTACAGTCTATTCTCAGCCCGTCACCTGGGCGATATGCTGCAGCTGTTCCTCCTGGCCGCGCCGGCGATTCTCTTCACAAAGTACATCCTCGTTCGCAAGGCCAAAACAGTGCTCGGAGACGACCTTTCGCTGGCCGGCGTTCTCCTGGCCTTGTCCGGGTGCACGGTGGCGTTCATAAGCGACCCGGTCGATTCGATTGTTCTCGACTATCCGCGACTGGCTGCCTATCTGGCACCGATCGGTCTCCTCACTGCCGCGCTTCTTCGCAAACCTGTGGAAGAAAGCGGCTATAGCCGGAAAATGGTGGCCGTAGTCGCGACGCTGGCGATTGTCGCTCCCATCAGTGTAGCCCCCGTCTACGTCAAAATCGATACGGCCTCTCCTTATGCCGAAGCATATTTCGAGAATCACGAGCTGAACTATATGCGCGGATGCTACGCTTTCCGCGACTCCTATTTCGCCAAAGGTGATCTCGATCAAGCCAACTCCTGGGAATGGAAACTGCCGACTGCCTCCTCGGACTTCCTCGATTTTCGCGGAGCCAACGATCTGATAATGAACGGCGACGAAGCCGAAGCCCTAAGATTGCTGCAAAGAATGCAAAGCAAGAATCCGGTCTGGGTGGATGTCCGTATTCTGGCCGCCGGACTGCAGATGAAAGCCGGTCGTCCGCAGTTGGCGCGAGCCGACATCGATACCGCCCTGATGTTGGAGCCGTACCGCCGCGATGTTCTGATGAACAACTATCTCTGCTATCGCGACCTGAAGAAGTACTACGAGGCGCGTATCGCGGCCGATCACGCCGCCTCAATCTTTCCCGGCGATGAGTACATCGTAGTGGATCGGATGATCATGAATCACCACGCGGGCGAGTTCGGAGTTGCCCGGACCGTCGCCGACTCGCTGACCGCCGCCGACTCGACCCTGCCCCAACCTTACATGATCCGCGGAATGATTTTCGAGCAGGAGCGCAATGCCCAACAGGCACTGATCAACTATCAGCACTTCCTCCGGAGAGCCCCTTCCACTCCCGAAGCCGCCACTGTGCGGCAACGCATCCAGGTCTTAAACAGGATTCTCGGTCAGGGTTGACCTTACATGCCTTGCTCAAGGCGTGAGAAACCATCCATCGCGGCAACTTTGTAGGCTTCCGCAAGAGTTGGATAGTTTAGCACCGTGTCGGCGAAGTAGTCCAGAGTACCGCCGTGGGTCATGACGGCCTGGCCGATATGGACCAGCTCAGTGGCGCGATCGCCGACGATATGCACGCCCAGAATGCGCCGTGACTCGCGATCAAACACGATTTTCAGAAGACCGTCGTGGTCGTTGATGATCTGACCTCGAGCAAGCTCGAAATACCGTGCGACTCCCACCGAATAGGGCGTACCGGCCTCAATGAGTGATTCCTCGGTCTCGCCGATAAACGAAACTTCCGGGATTGTATAAATGCCGTAGGGGATCAACGTATTGATGCACGACCGGTCATCACGACGGAAGGCGTGGATTGCAGCCAGTCGCCCCTGGTCCATAGACGCCGAGGCTAAGGAGGGAAAGCCGATGACATCACCGACCGCATAGATATTGGGTACTTTGGTAGCATAGAGATCGTCGACCGCTATCAGACCGCGCTTGTCGGTTTCGATACCAACGTTCTCCAGGCCCAGATTCTCTGTGTTGCCGATTCTTCCCGCGGCATAGAGAAGCCGATCCGAGACAATCTTGCGACCTCGCTTGGTTACGGTAACCACCTGGTCGTTCTCGGTATTCACACTAAAAGGACCGTCGCCCAGATTCAGATTGATACGATACTTGCGCATCAAATACATGAGGGCATCGGCGATCTCACGATCGAGGAATGACAGAAGCCGTTCGCGGCTGTCGACGATTGTTACGGCAACTCCGATATGGGCGAAAATACAGGCGTATTCGCAGCCGATGACACCGCCGCCGATGATCGTCAAAGACTTGGGAAGAACATCGAGATCTATAATAGTCTCGCTGTCATAGATGTACTTGCTGTCGAAGTCCATGTCCTCAGGATGGAAGGGTCGGGTGCCGGTAGAGATGACGATATTCTCTGCTTTGATTTCGCGGGTTCCCTCATCGCCTTCAACACGTACGGTGTGAGCGTCGACAATCGAACCTAGCCCCTGCAGAACCTCGATTCGATGCCTGGCCATGTTCTGCTGGATGACATCGAGCTCCTCTTGAATTACCTGGTCCTTACGATACATCAGCTCACGAACCGTGACGTTCGGTTTGACGCCGCCCATGAGACCATATACGGAGCGTTGTCGCAATCCTGAGATATAGAGAACTGTTTCACGAAGAGTCTTGGACGGAATGGTGCCGGTGTGAATGCATACTCCACCCTGAACCGAACGCTTCTCGATGATAGCGGTCGATTTGCGCATTTTGGAGGCTTCAATCGCCGCCTTCTCGCCGGCTGGGCCCGAGCCTATTACTACCAGATCATAACTCTTGTCGTCCACAAGGTCTCCTCGGTTTCCCCCAATAACAGATATACCTATGCCGAGTTTCGTAAATACGTACTCAAATTATCCAAAGGAGTGGTTGGGTCAATGTTTATTCTGAAATCAATTCGATCAGAAAAGCGTATTCTGCCCCGATTCTCCTGGATTTTCCGTGTCGGAGCCGGAGCCGGGCTGCTGGAGACGCGACAGATCGGTCGCCATGAGAGTGGCTTCCTTCTGAGAGCGATCCAGGGCATTTCCGATATTGCGATGCGACGAAGCGATTCGCTCGTGATGCTTCTTGAGCTGTTCCAGAGATTTCACCAGTCTTTCGACTGTGGCCATCAACTCTCTCCCCTGCTGAGAGAGGTTGCTCTGAGCGTGAGTGGCCCGCACCGTACACAAGAAGGCGTAGAGATTGCCGGGAGAACTGGGAATGACCTTCTGGGAGAGGGCGTATTCAAGACCTTCGTTGTCATCTCGCGAGATGAAGCTGTAATAGACCGCCTCCGAGGGAATGTACATGACCGCGAAATCGGTGGTGCCTTCATCCGGCCGCAGGTACTTGTTGGCAATGGCATCGATGTGCTTTCGCAGATCGCGGGTGAAGGCCTTGGCAGAGGTGTCGTCAGGCTCGTCCTGCCATCGTTTGAATGACTCCAGAGGGAACTTGGAGTCGATCGGCATCAGTCGGTCACCAACTTTCACGGTGGCATCGACCCGCTGTCCTCCCGCCATGGTGACCTGGGAATCGTAAAGCGCTCCCGGGAGGATCTGTCCCAAGAGATTCTCAAGTAGGATCTCCCCAAGGGCGCCTCTCAATTGCGGCGGTCGCAATAGTTCTGAGAGAGATTGAATGTTGGCGCCAATCTTCTCGATGTTCTCTGTCTGTTGTGAAAGGCTGCCCAGACGGTTTTCGATCTCACCGAACAGCTCCAGACGTCGATCTAAGGTCTGGTTGTTTTCGGCCAGACGTTGCGATAGCTGGCTGTTGGCCGAGTCGAGTGACTCTCTCAACGAAACCAGCCCATCCATTTGCTTTTGAATCAACTCAGCCTTGAGTTCGGTAAGGACGCTCTGCACGTCGCCTGCCGAGTCCTTGCCTGCTCGTCCTCGGAGCCCTATCACCAGCCAGACGAGTACGGCCAGGACCAGGCCCAGTCCGGCCAGGAGAACTATTTCTATAGCCGCCGTTTGCGATTCCACCCGATCAATTGTCCAGGAGTTTGATTTCCTCTACTTCAAGCTTCTCAAGATCTATAAGCTCGGATTTGATGCGGAACGCAATAACATTCTGCTGTTGGTTGTGATATTCTTCGGAAGGATTCAATCCCCAGATGTACTTGGCGACCAGCAGATTAGTGGCGTAGTCATATAGTCCGGCTTCGTTTTGGTCAAATCGTACTCCCCAACGGTGTCCCTCATAGTCGGTAGCATCAGGGTATTGCTCCAGGTACATGCTCGAACCCGATTCGGCCAGAATTTCGCTCCTTCCGAACAACATATTCCCCGAGGAAGGACTACCGGAGCCGTAATTGAATTGGAATCCGATCCAGTCACCGTCACGGAAAGCTCTTATCTTAGGGCTCTCTAGTACCGACTTTCCGCTTCCGTCACAACCGGGCAGCATTGTCATTTGGACTGACTCGGAGGTCTTGAGGAATCCATCAAACTTGCCGATCAAGTCCGACCATGATTCAGCCTTAACAGCTCTCGCGAGCTGGCTCTTGACCTGATCGGGTGTCATGGCATAGGTATTGTCGAACTGACCACTCAGATCGCGATACAGCTGCAGGTATGAGTCGGTGCCCAGGGCATCGAGCAGAAAAAGATTGAACAGACCGGATACGGGATAGGCGATATTCTCTGTAGCGCTGTTCTGAAACTGCTTCATGGTCAGCAGTGAGTCGATCTCAACCAGCTTCTCTCGGTAGAGGAACTCGCCCAACTGCATCAGAGCCTCGGGAGTCTTGCCCCAGCGGCCGCCAACGGCAACGGCGAGACCCTCACGAATGATCGGTTGGGTGTAGATCGGAATGGTGCCCAGTTTGATATTTACCAACAGGTGAGTCATCTCGTGATAATGTGGGAAAAAGGCGCTGATGATATCGTTGGAGGCCAGATCCATGGTCCCCTTGACCAGATGCCCGGTGATCTCCAGTACCGTAGAGTCCTTGGCGCAATAGAAGTACTCGATCTTCTTCTCAGCGATTTCCTTCAGCTGCTTCTTGGAAAGACCAAGCTTCTTCCCCGCGTCACGAACGAACTGGTCGGCCGACTCCAACGCGAGCGGGCTGGGTGTGGTCGCTCCCGGATCAACATGCAGCCGCAGAAACTCAGATTCAATCACCGGCCAGGTGCGGCCGTAATAGTCCTGAGGATAGACCAGCCAGAAGTACTCCCCATCGTGGTGGATATAGTAATCATGCTCAACCCGGACGCCGTCGACCAGGGGCGCGAACTCCACTCTTGTATAGTCATCGTCGAGTTCCACCAGCCGGCTGACCGGGCTGATCAGATAGGGTCGCAATCGTTTGAAGTCACGAATGGCGGGAGAGACGCAATCGATCTTCAGGAAGATGTCGTTGTACTCGATTCCGAATCGCTCGCCGCGTTCTCTGGCCGGCGGCCACCAGAGGTCAACGGCAACATCGGCATTTCCCGAAACCAGGAGGTCGAAGTACTCCCTAAGAGTACCCACACTTTCGTCGTGAACGCCGGCCGCGGACGCGGAGAACGAAACTAGCATGAGCAGGAGCCCTGCCAGCAATATAGCCTTGATCATAGATTTCATATAAGCACTCCAATTCACACACATTTCTTAGAGCAATTAACTCTTTGTACCGGCTATGTCCAGTTTCGAAACAAAGAAAAGGCCCCCGCAAAAGCAACGGGGGCCACTGATCGTATAGTGCAATCGATCAGAATGTGAACCCGACAGAGAACTTCTGGCTGTCGTTGAACCGACCGAAGTCCTGCCAGGCGTAGTCTATAATCAACGTGGTACCGCGAGTTATCTCAGTTCTGAGACCTGCTCCCAGAGAAAGTCTCTCTTCGTCATAACCGAACTTGTAACCGGAACGAAGGAAGAATTTCTTGGAATAGCTGTACTCGGCGCCTAGAGCGCTTTGCTGGGTCATGTCGTTGGGATGTTTGACTTCTCCCGAAAGCGTCAGGCTCGAATTCTGCTGGTTGTAGATCTCGTAAGAGGCTCCAAATCTAAAAGCCATTGGCAACTCGTAGTCGGTGGTCTTGAGAGTCGCCGGATAGCTGTCGTTGTCCTGATTGGAACCTTCCGGATCGTAACCCACGTCCAGATCCGTGCCGGTGAACTTCATCGACGGACCCAGATTGGTGATGCTCATGGCGATCGTCAAAGACTTGAATCCGGTATGCATCCGCGTACCAAGGTCAAATCCAAACCCGGTAGAGTTGACCTTATGGATGCGCTCGCCCACGTACTTGAAGGTCGCACCGAAGGCGAACTTTGCCGTCAAGTTGCGCGCGTACGAGAATCCCACCTGGTACGAGGTCGCAGTATAGAACTCACCGGTCCGTTCTTCGCCGGCCGGGGCCGAGACGGTGATTTCCTGGTCGCCCATGGAAAGCACAGTCGCCGAGAGAGCAAAAGTACCCACGTCCTCATAAGTCTTGGCCAGACCGAAGTGGTTTAGGTCGACATCCAGCAGCCAGTTGACGTTTGTGAATCCCACCGACCAGTTCTCGACATCGGCAAGACCGGCCGGGTTCCAGTAAGCGGCATAGACGTCGTTGACCATGGCTACCGAAGCATCCCCCATTCCCTGATACCGCGAACCAACGCCGATCTTCAGGAACTGGGCTCCACTGGTCCCTACCTTCGAGACACCGGCAGAGGCGGCACCAGCCATGATCAGAATCAAAAGAATCGTAATCAGCTTTTTCATCGTGCTCATCCTCCTCACTTGACCACCGAGAATCGACCCAGGTGCTGACCGAAATCCGATTCTACATGGAATAAGTACACTCCCGAGGCCACCTGTTGGCCGTTGGAACTTTGTAGATCCCATCGGATATCGCCCGAACCACTGTGGTTAAGAGTCTCGACCAAGTCTCCGGCGAGACTGTAGATTCGCACAACGCACTTTTCAGGCACGTTTACGAATCGCAGTACCGACTCACCGTCTTGCCGTTCTATCATAGGGTGGTTGTATGCGTAGTAAGGATTCGGGACTACCAGGATGTTCTTCAAGGCGTCGCCGGCCATGCTGGCGTTGACTCCGTCAACAGCGAAGCTGAAGGCGTCATCGGGACCGTTCAACGGGGCACCTTCGATCTGGAAGACATCGCCGACTTGCGGATTGAAGCCTACCGTGTCGAATTGCACCAGCCAACCGTAGTAGTACGGGAAGGCTTGCGGTGTGACCGACTGAACCGAATCGTATGCGTACTCGATGATAGCGAGATCATCGTGGATATCCCAAACATCATTGGCATCGTAATCCCAAACCGCCAGAGACACTCGCTGGTTGGTCGTGGTATTCCAGCACTCAAAGGGTACCCAGTAGATGTAATCGGTCTCGTAGTAGCCATCGAGGAACCACGTGGCCCGAGTGGAATCACCGGTGTACCGAAGCTCATAGGTCGGGCGGAAGGCTCGGTTGCTCCAGATTTCCGGAACGCCGCTGAATACTGCCGGGATACTGGGTCCGTAGAAGTTCATCACCGGCATAGTCGTATCTACACCGGCAAACTCGCTTTGACCGTACGATCGCGGAACCGGGTCGCCGTCGCGGACCACCACTCTCAAACCTTCGGCGATCGGATACAACTCCGGATCTCCGGTAAGACGAGATTGGTTGGCCAGCACCGTATCACCCGTAATCGAGTTAACCAGGTGCCACACGGTGGCCGTTACCTGATCTTCAAACGAAACCTCAAAGTCTGCGCCGGTCAATGCAGCACGATCAAACACCATGGGGAAGATCTCGCCGTCAGACGGAAGATCCGGTCCGGTGTAGCCGTGCTCGACGGTGCCGGCCGCATCGTAGAAGCCGGCCGGATCGGACTCCGGAGTGACTGTGACACAATGCGGTGATTCGCCCGCCACGCCAAAACCGGTCTGCAGCGGATCGATGCCCTGCGACTCATCGCCGCCATCGAAAGCCACCAGACAATACCAGTAGTCGGCTCCGTTGATCAGGCCCTCGTCGATAAACGAATGCGAAACCGGATCGCCGGGCGTGTTCACAGTAAACTGAGCCAAGGGCTTGTAGTCTAGATCAAGACAATCATTTCCGGTGTTATAGATCGGGTTGCCCCAGGTAGCACCGCGGTCGTCGCTACGATATAGCTTGTAACCGACGAAGTCCGGACTGCCGGTCATCGGATCGGGAGAAACTTCGGAAGTATCGGTCCAGCTGAGGTAGACCTTACCATTACCCGAGCGAGCCGTAAGAATCGGCGGAGCCGGCGGCTGCGGGCCTATAAAGTTGTTGTCGTAGAGGCTCTGGGCTAACTGAGCGTTGTCCTTGAAGTCCTCTTCGTCTTCACCGGCAACAATAGCGTAGACAATCCGCACGGTGCGACCGGCGGTCAGATTGATACCCCGAGTACATTGGATATAGAACTGATCCGTAGGCGGCAGCGATTCGTCGTACTGATCGCTGGCGATCCATTCGTACATTCCGGCGTCATCGAGGTCGGTTATCTGTTCCCAATAACCGGTGCGGAACGAGGTCATACCGATGTCGTCCGGGGTCTCAATATATTTGGTGCCCATGACACCGGTAGTGACGGTCGGTCCCCAACCGGGATCGTAGGCGTCCTCGTCGTAGGTCCAGGCCAGATTCTCGGAGGAATCGGAAGCCACCAGGTCGCCCAGGCGGCCGTTTTCACCGGTACCGTCGGGACCACCCACGTCGATATCGATATACAGCCCGAATGCAAAGTCGGCATAATCGACATCCGAAGTGTTGGTGATCTCCAAGACCACGAACGTGAAGTTTTCGTTGTAGCAGTAGTTCCACTGCATACAGGTATGGGTCAGTTCCAGACCGAGAAGCGGCTCGCCGCTGGCGATATCCGCGAAACGGTAGAATGACTCCTGCAACGACGTAGGCCCACCCGGCTCGTATGAAGTCGAAAGCGGATCCCACGTGGTATTGAGTACGTAGTCGTCCTGGGTAGCATCCCAGACTCTCCAGCCATTGGCCGGATTGCCGGTTCCCAATCCCACCGTATCAGTCGGATCGTAGCTGAAATACCGACTGGTATCTGTGGACAGGTAGATCTTGTGATCGTCCGTGCCGTTAACGGGCATCGGAACACCCTGGAAATCCTCGATGCTGTTGGCAACAAGGGTGTCGCCGCCGGGAGTCACGGCTCCCATCCAGTAGCGCAGTTCTCCGATATAGTCATGTCCGGAGTTGCGCGGCCATTCTCCGGATGGATAACCATAGTATTGGTAGCCACCGATGTATCCCCAGTTGTCCAGCGTGGTAACGATGTTCCCCACGTTGTGAGTGATCATATCGATGGTGGTTGGCTGCGGTACCCGATCCGGTCCGTTGTTGTGACGCGGATCGATAGGTTCGACCTTTTCCGGCGCTCGCGCAGCCACCTGGGCCGCGCAGAGGATCAGCGCCAGGAGCAAGAGCCGTCCCAGAATTCGAAGCGCTTTTGTGGATTCCATAGCTTACTTCGCTCCTAGCTTAAAAGTTAATCTCCATGCCGAACCTGACGGTCCGTGGCGTGGAGAAGTTCTGCGGATTATGGTCGTAAAGATCGTCGAGTTCGGCGATCAAATCAGCATTGGTAGCAAGTCCACCCTGGAAAGCCTGACCGTCGTCGTCCGGACGGCCGGTACGAGAGTAGACATTGAGTACGTTGCGTCGGTCGAACAGATTGTCCACTTCGACAAAGAAGCTGGTCAGATAGCGACCGCCGTTGAACGAGAAATCCTTGTTGAAACGGAAATCAACCGTATATGTGGCCGGAAGACGGCCTTCATTGCGCTCGCCCAAACGTCTGCCCTGGGCATCGGTCGGGGAATACGGAAGTCCTGAGCCATAGTGACCAACCAGATTCACGCCCCAGGCGTCGGGAAGCGGAACTCCGAGGAACTTGCCGCCCCAGCCGCCGGGGATTCGAAGATCGGCTACCGCCGTAACGGTGTGACGCTGGTCGAAGTCGAGCGGATACTCGGTCACCGGCGCCAGGCTGTCTTCAGAACTGCCCAGGTAGGTGTAGTACGGTTCTTCGGCGTAGGAACTGTTGCCCGTCGCGATCAGGAAGCCATAAGCAAGCGAACCGCTGAAGTAGCCGTTGCCTTTGAGCTTCTCGAACGACAAGTCAAAGCCCTTTACTGTTCCGTAGTCGCCGTTGTCGAGAATCACGGCGGAATTGACACCGTCGACTTTCTCCAACTCGCGAGTTGTCACCAGATCTTCAACGTCCTTAGCAAAAGCAGTGATATCGACTTTGAAGTCGTCCGAAATCATGTGGTCCAGACCGAGCTCGTAGGAGACAGTCTGTTCCGGATCGAGATCGGGGTTGCCAAGAAGCGGCCGTCCAGTGGTAACGTCGGCCTGAAGGTTGGTGTACAGGTACTGGAACTGAGGGATCTGGTAATAGAGTCCGTAGTTGAAATGAAGCACTGTAGCCTTGGCCACCGGGAATGAGATACCCAATCTCGGCGACAGACGTGTCTTGGTGTCAGACTGCTTATATAAGGAGACCGAATCCAGGGGCGTGGAGTTGTATGAGATATCGGAGTCGCGATAGTCTAATCTCATTCCTACATTCACGATAAGATCCTGGAATTCCATCTTGTCCTGGACAAATGCCGACGCGATGAGGGGACTGGAGGTGTATTTCTCGCCGTAGGGATTGCGATTGTAGAACTGCTTGAAGTCCCAATCGATATCGTGACGACGAATCTCGAACCCGGCTTTGGCCTGATGAGACTTATGCCACTGGGCCAACAAGGAGGTCTTGAACGAGTTGTAGATCGACTCCCGCCTAGAGAAGGTCGGGTTCCAATCACCACCGCGAGTGTATCCGGTGGCCTGATAGGGATCGTCGTAATCGATGTACCCGAGGTAGTTGTCCTCGTGGATCGTACCGTTGTACTTGCCTTCGACGTCCTCGGAGTATCCGGCCCATTCATCCCAGTAGGTGTCCATGTACTGACCCGGGGCTGAGTGCGTGTAGGTCCGGAAGCGGCTGGCCGTAACCGACCAGATCATTCGCTCGTTGAAGTTGTAGTTCACGGTCAACCCGGCCAGATACGACTGTCTCTCTATATTAGGGAGACCGTCCAGATTGAAGTCGTAAGAACGTCCGTTGACATCACGATGATTGTAGATCTCACCGTCCTGACGATACAAGCTGAAGTTGGAGTTCATCTTGATCTGCGCCGTAGGCTGGGCCGTCAGTTTCGCCGACCACGTATAGGTCGTTCGATCGTTGTGCGGCAGCGAAGTGGCATTGGCCAGGTACTCACCGGCGGTGAAGAAGTTGAATCGCTTGGCATTCATACCGGGAATCGGTCCCGACAGATGGAAGCCAACCGATCGATTGTCTACGAAATCGAGATCACCCCAATCACCGGTGGAGACATCGTACTTGTGCGTGGCGCCTTCGTACATCTTAAGCCCACCGTGGTAGACGTCGCTGCCTTCGCGCGTAACCGCATTGACGATACCCGACATAGCTTCGCCGTATTCGGCCGAGAACCCGCCCGAAGAGAGCGACAGCTCTTCCAGGGAGGACGGCATGATACGCATTCCCATAGTGGAGAAGAACGGATCCTGGATTGAGAATCCATCATAGTAGTAGGCTACCTGTCCGGATCTGCCACCGCGGATATGCAGGTCGCCACCTTCCACCACTACACCGGGATAATTGGTTAGGACCGATTGTACGGAGACAATGTTAGGGAGACTCTTGAGTCTCTCGGCTGTAAATGTCACACGTGATTCGGTCAGGTCCTGCTGGATCGTCGGGCGGGTTGCATAAACGACAACCTCCTGCCCCAGCTCAATCGTTTGGCGGTCCAGCGTAAAATCAACGGGCGTAGTTAGGTCGACAAGAACCCGCACTTCCTTGTGCAGAATTGACTCATATCCCACCGATGTAACTGCTAGGTCGTACTTACCCACCGGAATATTAATGATGAAGAACTCTCCATCATCGTCAGTCCTCGTCGCCAGATTAGTGCCCATTACCCGCACGGTAGCCCCCACAACCGGTTCCTCTGACTCTTTGTCTATTACCTCACCGGACACTTTACCGGTAACGCCGGCATAAGCGGCCATGCTCAGCAACAGAGCCAAGATCAGAGTGAGCAGGAACAACTTTGGTAGTTGTTTACACAAGGCGACTCCTCCTCAACATGTAGTCCAAAATACTCATATTCTCTTTTTAGGATAAAAATCCAGTCATCGATTGCACGTCTATAGTATCGGCGTCCCATGTGAAGTCTTAACAACAAAAGGACTGTTCGCAGACGAACATGTCGACTCTTTTTAAGGGATCTCAAGAAATCGGAAATTGCACCGATACACAGAGAAGTGCAGCAGAATGCTCATTTGGGAGTAGGTGCGTAGTGCACCATTTGCGGTTTTCATCATTGAGAGGCTGTGAGCATTAGAAACATGGCTTTGTGTCGGTTGAGGCAATTGGTCGTGGCGGCAATTCTTGTCGCCGGCTTTGTCATGCCCGAAACAGTCGCTGCCGGTACCGACATCGCCGTCTTCATTCGCGATTCACTCACATCGACAACCAGAACGCTTCGTGGTGCTAAGAAAGTAATCAAGCGCGAACACCCCGATGTGGTCTTCCACAGCTTCCTCATTCACAACGAATCCGATCGCAACCTGGACGTCGTGGACTCACTCGCCAAAGTGAAGCCTCGTCTTATTCTGACCGTGGGATCAGCCGCCACCGAATTCGCTCAGAGCAACTTTCAGAATATCCCCATAGTGTTTGCGGCGGTGAAGTATCCGGTGCTCTCCGGATTCGTCGAATCGATGGCTCGACCGGGCAGCAACAGCACCGGGGCATCGTTGAATATCCCGATTGATGTGCAGTTCAGATATCTGGGAGAGATTGTCCCCGACTTGAAACGAATCGGTGTCTTCTATACCGACAATACTGCCGGGCTAATCACCCAAGCTAAGATTGTGGCGAAGTCGGTCGGCAAAGAGCTGGTTGCGATTAAGATCGACGACATAAAAGATGTCCCCCAGGCACTGGATTCCCTGGCCGCTACCGCGCAGGCCATTTGGACCGTCGCTGATCCTAAGCTGTTCGATCCGCGTTCGACGCGATATGTGCTTCTGAACGCGCTCCGCAAAGGTATTCCATTAATGGGCTTCTCTCGACACATCGTCGAATCGGGAGCCCTGTTTGCATTGGATTTCGATTATAAGGCCATCGGCGTACAAGCCGGTGGAATCGTCAATCGTGTCGTCGCGGGAGCTGATCCCGGCTCGATCCCGGTTACTATGGTCGACGCTCTCTGGTTCCATTACAATGAGAAGACGGCCGAACGGATCGACGTCAAGATTCCGGACGAGTTGGTGGCCGTCGCCAAGGAGGTATATCGATGATAGGCCTCTGGCGACGCATAAGCAGTCTCAGTCTCAGGACCAAGTTCGTCCTGCCGGTGTCGATCATCATGGTGGCCGGCATCCTGGTCATCGCTACCTATCTCATCGAGCGACAGTCGGAGAGCTATCGCCGCGAACTCGAGACCAACGGCGAAACGATGATTCGCATTGCCGCGCTCCAGGCTGAGAGCGGCGTCCTCTTCGAACTGGACTACGAACTCGAAGAGCTTCTTAAGAAGTTCGAGACCTTCGAAGACATCGAGTGCATCCAGATCTACAACAAAGAGGGTGTGCTTCTCGCCGGTATCGGCGAATGGACCAAGGACAGTCTCAAAAGAACGAGAGACGTGGAAAACGAAGATGGAGCCGACGACGTTGGTTGCGACGATTACTATGTGCTCGATTCGGAAGGGCAGGAGTTCATTATTCTCAACCATCCGGTGCTGACTACCTCCGAAGAACTCGACCGCGAGAACCTTGGAATCACCGGAGGTATGGCAGGCAATCTCCAACGCACTAGAGTCGTCGAGGAGATTGGACAGATAAAGATGGTCCTGAACCTCGAGGGCGTCAAACAAGCCATCCGCTCAGCCCAGACGGCAACCATTGTCCTGACTCTGGTGGTCGCCATCCTGGCCGTGATCTTCATCGCCTTCTTCGTCCAGTTGGTGACCAAGCCGGTTCAGAGACTGGTCGAAATCACCGACCAGGTAAGTCGCGGTGACCTTACTCAGCAGGTGGTCGTCAAACAAGATGACGAGATTGGACGGTTGGCGACGACTTTCAATCGGATGATCGAATCCCTTCGTTTGTCGCGCGACGAAATCGAAGAGTACAATCGCAATCTCGAAGAAAAGATAATCCAGCGCACACTCGAACTGGAACAGGCGCAAGCCCAGTTGGTGCAGTCCGAAAAACTTAGTGCAATCGGTCAATTGGCCGCCGGCGTAGCCCATGAACTCAACAATCCTCTCGGAGGAATCTTGGGCTACGCCCAGTTTGCGCTGGAAAAGATGAAGAAGAAGCACGGCGACAAGCCGGAGTCCAAAGAGATGGCTACTTACGTGCGCTATCTTACTGATGTCGAGACCCAGGCTCGCCGCTGCAAGGCGATCGTACAGAACCTGTTGCGCTTCTCCCGGTCTTCCAAGGTAACCGACTTTGAAGATATCGATATCAATACCGTCATCCGCGACACGGTGACGTTTGTCGAGCACCAGTTGCACATGAATCAAATCGAGCTGGAAGAGGCTCTGGATAGCAAGGTGCCAGTGATTCGCGGCAATGCCGGGCAGTTGCAGCAGGTGTTCACCAACTTGATTCTAAACGCGATGCATGCCTCGCCACCGGAGTCGCAGATTACCGTTTCCTCCAACTACAGCCCGCCTTTGGGTGAGTTTGGAGGCGCTATCGAAGCCTCGGTCAGTGATCACGGCAGCGGGATTTCACCCGAGAACATAAATAAGATCTTCGAGCCTTTCTTTACCACCAAGGATGTCGGCAAAGGTACCGGATTGGGACTGTCGGTTAGCTACGGTATCATCAAAGAACACGGTGGCGAAATCCGGGTAGAGTCAGAATTAGGCGAATACACTACCTTTACGATCATTTTGCCTCTTCAGAAACCCACCTCGGTTTCCGATACTCATCACAAAGAGTATGCAGTCAACGGATAAACCCCTATCTGACAGAAGCAAATGTCCGACTCGGAAAGAAAATCTATCCTCGTTGTAGACGATGAGGAAATCATCCGTGAGTTCTTGCACGAAGTTCTGAGCGAGGACTACGATATCACAACCGCCACCGACGGCGACGAAGCGATCGAGAAGATCGGCGAGTCCAGTTTTGATCTCATCATCACCGACATGAAGATGCCGCGAGTCTCCGGTGAAGAGGTGGTGAAGTTCGCAAAATCGCACAATCCGAAGTTACCGGTGATTGTTATTTCCGGTTACTCGACCCTTTTTGCTGTAAGTGAATCCGTGAACCATGGCGCTTGTGCCTTCCTTTCGAAACCGTTCAGTATTACGGAGCTGCTTAAGACCGTTACTGACAACCTCGAAGGAGCGGCGGCATGAACAACCGAATACTGATTGTCGATGATTCACAAGTAATCAGGGATCTGCTCAAGGAGTACCTGGTCGACCAGGGATTCGATGTGGAGCTGGCCGTCAACGGCCAGGAGGGCATCGATATGGCCCTGGAGAACGAGTATGCCGCGGTCTTCTGCGACATTCATATGCCGAAGAAGAACGGGTTTCAGGTATACACCGAAGTCTCGGACCAAAAACCGGAGATGAGGTTCATCATGACCGATTCGCTTCCGGATGAACTGGCCGAGAAATCCCAGGCAGCAGGGGCCTGTTGCTGTCTCACGAAGCCTTTCGATTTGGACGAGGTTAGTCGTACGCTGGAAGCGGTTCTTGACACGGCCAAAAGCCATGAGTGAACCTAAAAACGAAGACATCAGAGTCGTAGTCGCCGATGACGAGGAAATCGTACTCTCGTTAGTCCGTGACGCCCTGGAGGACGAGGGATACGCCGTCCAAACCGCTTCTTGCGGCGAGGAGGCCTTGGAAATCGTCGCCGACAGCGGCATCGACATGATCATCACCGATATTCGTATGCCCCGGATGGATGGCATCGAACTGGTGAAACGAATCCGAGAGAAGCACTCCGATGTCGTCGTGATCTTCATGACCGGATATGCCAACCTCAACTCGGCTAAGGACGCCATTAAGATGGGCGCATCCGAGTACATCATGAAACCGTTCGAACTCAGTGAAATACGTCTGGCCGTCTCCAACGCTGCCGACAAGATCCGGCGGATCGCCTCCGACAAAGGCACCGACCAGCAGCAGCTCGACAAGCTCTCCAATCTCAGTCAGATGCTCTACACAGTCGCCGACCGAAAGTCGCTGGCCACGCTCTCGCTGCAGTTTGCCATGATGCATTGTGATGCCCGTTGTGGATCGATTCTGTACTGGGACAAAGAGCAGACGGTCTTCAGACTAATATCGATCGACGGTGAGCACTCTGACGACCGATGGCTCGAGGCTGATCCGATGATCGGTGCTCTCGACGCCACCGACCCGGCGCTCCTCTGCCGACCGTTCCATTTCGTCGGTATCGAAGAACACCCCCTGTACAAAGTAAGCCAGGATTCGCGCCTCTCAGAGTTTCTTCTCCCCCAGTGCATCGACAAACTCGAGTGCTTCACGACTGTCCCGATCATGCGCGCGAAGGAACCTTCGGGCCTGATTACGATCGGTTTCGCCGACAACGATTCCAAGGTTAGCGACGCCGACCTGACCTTCCTGTCGATTACCGCCAGCCAACTAGCGCTGTCGCTGGAAAACATCCAGTTGCTTGAAGAGTCTCAGGAAGCATACTCCCGGCTCAAAGAGCTGCAGGACGAAACGATTCAGTTGGAAAAAATGGCCTCCAGAGGCGAAATGTCGGCCGAGATCGGCCACGAACTAAACAACTTCATGGGTGTTATTGCGGGCAATGTCCAGTTGCTGGGATTCCATTTGCAGAAGCAAAACTACGAGCAGCTCGACAAATATGTGGCAGCTATCTCGGACAACGTCGAGAAGGTCAAACGATTCACCAGCAACCTCATGGACCTCACACCTATATCCGGTAAGAAAGACATCGTCTGCTTCAATAAGATTCTGCGGGAGGTTATCGACTATCTGAAGCCGCAAAAACGGTACGAGGGTGTCAAGATAGTGTACGCGATACCTTCAGAGGAGATTCCGTTCAAAGCCGATGGTGTCCACATCCAGCAGTTGCTATACAATCTTTTTAACAACGCTGCCGATGCCATGGTCGACCGCGATACCAAGAAGATAACCGCCTCGCTAAGGGCTGGTGAAGACAATACCTTCCGATTGACCATTGCCGATACCGGCGCCGGAATAGAACCGGCCCTGCTGGAAAAAGCTTTCAACGAGAAGTTTACGACCAAGAAACACGGTCATGGATTTGGTCTGTTGGTCTGCAAACGGATCATCGACAGTCACAACGGCAAGCTGAACATCGAATCAGCCCCCGGCGAGGGAACCTCGATTCACGTCGACTTCCCGCTGGCCGTCAACGAAGAGGCTGAAGTCGCGGGAATCCCCGCTCCCGCTTGATAGACTAGTCTAGAACTTGCGGCTACCTCGCTGCGTCAGTTCTTCTCCCCTCGCACATATAGGGCAATCATCCGGCCCCCAGTTGTTGGCTTCAACACGGGCCACCGGTTCATAGGGATAATCAAAGGTGACCTTGCCGTTGGAGCGATCCAGCATGACGCTGATTCCCACGATATCGGCTTCGTAGCTGTTGGCCAGATCGATACACTCGAATACGGAGCCACCTGTTGTCAGGACGTCGTCGACAATCACCACCTTCTGCCCCTTCTCGATCGTCTGTCCCCGCTTGAGGACCCGGCCTTCGTCGCCCGGCTCGGCATAGAGGGCCTCAAGATTTAGATAACGCGCTACGTCGTAGGCAATCATAAGGCCACCCGTGGTCGGTCCCATTATCGAAACGGCTCCAAAACCCTTGACCTTGTTGGCCATCTCTTCACAGATCCGGGTGCATATCGCCGGTTGGCGCAAAAGAGTGAACTTCTCGTAATAGATATCCGAATGACGTCCTGATGAGAGCTTGAAATGGCCCGTAAGCAGGGCCTTGGACTCCTTGAACAGGTCCAGCAACTCCTGTTGATTCATTGTTCCTCCTGAAAAAGCGCCATGGCGACAGCGTAATTGCGTTCGTGACTAATCGAGATCAGGCATTCAACTGCGCCCAGCTTGCGTGTAATACCATGCGGTAGTCTGATCTGAGGTCGGCCTGATTCATCGCGGAGAATCTCGATCTGCTTGTAGGGTGGGCGGTCGGTTAAATATCTTCCGAGGCCCTTTATCACAGCTTCTTTGGCGGCGAAACGTCCCGCCAGAAACTGGGCCTGGTCTGCCCGTGAGGCCAGAATATCCTGCTCAGCCGGGCTGAGAATCCGGTCAATGAACTTTTGGCCGTACTTCTCCAGATCCTGCTCGATACGGGATATTTCCGTAATATCTAAACCTATGGCCTGGATCAAGTTGCGCTCCCTACTTTGGTTGGCCGCCCTATCTTACTGACAGGCAACATACAACGATAGCCGGCCGTTAGCAACAAAGCTGAAAAAACTGTTGCTAAAAGTTTGTATACTTGGGATATTTCACGTAGAAAATATGAGGAGAGAGAGCCATTTGAAAACCTCTAACACCGAGCTCATGAAGGTTGTCTCTTACGTTCGCTGAGTGGACGCCGTGACCCAAGCAATTGGCAGCGAAAACAAAACGCGGCAAGTGACTATAAAAGCCCTTTACCGTTTCTAACGGTGAGCGTTTTCAAATACGATCTCTCTCCCCAAACTAGAAAGGCCGCCTGCAAAGGCGGCCTTTTTGTGTGGTCTAAATATTTAGATCGCTTCTCATCACCGCGGGCAGATGATCGACTTGATCTCTTTCTCGAAATCAGTATCGGGGTCTTCTCGCTTGACAGTAATGAAATAGCAGTCCCGGCCGGCGGAAGCGTAATAGACACGGTCGTACTCGATCTCACAGACTCCCGACTCGCGAGCCGGATCATCTCCCTCAAGCATCGAGAAGATACTCATAAGTTCCGGTATGCTCTTGAACAGCTTAGAGTGGCTCTTCTTGAACAGCTTCTGCGAGGCCTGGCCACGGAAATTCCCCTCGGCGTCGAGATGGAAGACATGCTCCAGTCCGGGGATCTCACGTAATCTGTCGACCAGATCGGTCTTGGTGCTGTCGAGCTGATGCTCATTCTCCGGGGCAATGCCAACCGCGGTTGAAGAAGCCGACTCCAGTTCGGCCAACCGTTGCTCAACCGCCTCCGGATCCTCGTGGGTCTCCGAATGAACGGTCTTGACCGCCGGTCCTTCGTGGACTTCCGGAGCTCTCTCGGTCACCGAGCCTTCGATTGTGCGCACAATATCCGAGTGCTGCTGACGCATGACGCGCTCCAGGCGTGATTGCTCCTCTTCCGAGGCCACTGCCCGCTTGAGTTTACGCTCGATCTTGTGAACAACCTGGCCGCTGTTCGTGACGGTAGTCGCGATGCGGGCATACGGGTGAGTCGAATACTCGGTCTGGATTTGAAGCCTCTCGTCTTCGGCGGAGACTACCAGCGAAGTCTGACCCAGGGGGATGTATTGGTTTTCTGCCATACTCTATAAGACCTATCTCTAGGGCTTGTATCGGCAGAATTAGCAGTTAGAATAACCGCAACTTGTACAATAGAAGCATCCAGACTCCAAAATCATGAGAGAACTGCATTCCGGGCAAATCTCTCCGGCGTGTCCCTGGGGACCCGAATCGGTCTCAGGTGAGCCAAAATGACGCTGAAGAACCTGTGCAATAGCATCTGGAATCGAGGAAACCTTACCACCGTTGGAGAATACCGGGCTGGCTCCGCCGATTCCCCGCAACTGGCGGAGTACCTGGTCAACCGGAACGCCGGATCTGAGAGACAGCGAAATAAGACGGCAAATCGCCTCAGTGTCGGCCATGGTCGTATATCCGGATTTGCCGATCTGAGCAAACACCTCAAACGGTCTTCCTTCGAGTGTATTTACGGTGACATACAGGTTGCCGTAGCCGGTTCGAATCTTCTCGGTGATTCCGGTCAGAGAAGACGGCCGTTCGGCCACTTTGAGGGGAGCATCTGGAATCTCTCCCCTGTCTGCTTGGCCGGAGCTTAAGACCTGGTCGGGTCGGGAGTTGTCTCGATAGACGGTGACTCCCTTGCAGCCGCGATCATAGGCCAGACGGAAAGCCAGGCGAACTTCCTCACTGGTGGCCGCTTCCGGGAAGTTGATGGTCTTCGACACCGAAGAATCGCAGTTCTCCTGAAACACCGACTGCATTTTTATATGTTCGTCGGGCGAGATATCAGCAGCTGTCAGAAAGATCTCCTTGAGATCATCCGGGACATTCTCCAATTCAGACAGTGAGCGGACCTGAGCGATCTCGCGCATAAGTTCCTCGCCGAAAATGCCACGTTCACGAGCAATCGCCTCAAACAGAGGGTTGGTCTCAACCAAACGGGTACCGTCCATAACGTTTCTTTCGAACGCGACGGCATAGTATGGTTCGATTCCCGATGAGCAGCCGGCGATGATGGACAGGGTGCCGGTGGGCGCGATCGTCGTCACTGTGGCGTTGCGCATGGCGATGTTTTCCTCGGCATACCGTGAGTTCTCCCACGAAGGAAACTTACCACGATTCTTGGCCAGCTCCGAGGAGTGCTTGTGCCCCTCATTCTGGACAAACGACATCAACTGCCGGCCCAGGTCATAGGCCGAATCGGAGTTGTACGGCAGCCCCAGGCGAGTCAACATGTCAGCCCAACCCATGACCCCCAGGCCGATTCTCCGGTTGCTTCGGGTTTGCTCGGCGATCTCTTCAATCGGATAACGGTTCTGATCTATGACGTTGTCGAGAAAGTGCACGGCCATTCGAACCGTTTGCCCCAGACGTTCCCAATCGACTCCGGTCTCCGGGCGGGCAGGATCGAAATCATCGGGCCGGGGTAGTTTTGCGAAGCGACTGACGTTGATCGAACCAAGGTTACAGGAATCGAAGGCCGGCAGAGGCTGCTCGCCACAAGGATTGGTGGCTTCGACAGTCTCGTGAGGAAAGGTCGGATTGAGTCGATTCATCCGGTCGAGAAAGACGATTCCCGGTTCACCGGTCTGCCAGGCACGCTGAACAATCATGTCGAAAACTTCGGCGGCAGGTAGTCGTGCAGGGCCTTCTTCGGTCAAGTATGCCTCCCCGCTGCGCGGATCTTTCAACTCGTAGGTCGAGTCGCTTTCCAAAGCCGACATGAAGGCATCGGTGATTCCCACCGAGATGTTGAAGTTGGTGATCTCGGAGACATCGTCCTTACAGGTAATAAACTCCTTTATGTCGGGATGGTCGACGCGAAGAATGCCCATATTGGCGCCGCGTCTCGTGCCGCCTTGTTTGACCGCCTCGGTGGCCGAATTGAACACGCGCATGAACGAGATCGGTCCGGAAGCTACCCCACGGGTCGAGGCGACCACGGAATTCCGGGGACGCAATCGCGAAAACGAGAAGCCGGTTCCTCCGCCGGACTTGTGAATCAGGGCCGCATCCTTGATCGCCTGGAAGATCTCCTCCATCGAGTCACCTACCGGCAAGACAAAACAAGCCGAAAGCTGACCGAGTGGACGCGCGGCGTTCATCAAAGTCGGAGAGTTGGGAAGAAACTCCAGTCGACTCATACTCTGCAGGAAAGCTTCCCTGGTGCGTCCGACTTCTTCGTCGGTAGCCCCGTAATTGCGGTCGGCGTCGGCAATGAAACCAGCCACGCGGGCAAACATTTGGTGCGGTGTTTCGACGATTTCGCCCTGGTCGTCGCGGGCCAGATAGCGGCGCCTGAGCACCGACAGGGCGTTTTGAGTGAGCCGTGATTCGGTTCCTTGTGACATCAAATCTTCCGTTCAGATTCAGGTGTACGACACCCACAAATTGAGGAGTCGTTAAACGAGTGTACTAATACTATAACGCTTTTAACCGGGATGTGGATCACATAAGTTGATCACAATATCGCCTTTGGGGACGAGTCGGTCAACGATTCACCGGCGAATGAATAAAGCGCCTCGCTGAAGGTATTTATCGAAAGGAAGGAGGAAGTGCATGCACCTCAATTTCACGTGCCCCAAGTGTTCGTCCAATCAGTACGAAATCGATGAGTTCCGCGCCGTGGGTGGAATCTGGACCAAGTTCTTTAATATCCAGACCAAGCGATTCTCTACTGTATCCTGCGCTCGATGTCACTATACCGAGATCTACAAGGCCGAACAGTCGGCACTAAGCAACATCTTCGATTTCTTCGGGAATTAGGCTGAACGACTCACTCGCTACTGGGCAGGCAAGTAATCGGGATCTGATTGGCTGATCATCTCGATATAGCCCACTCCGCGAGTGCCGAAATAGGCTTCTTCAGCCTCATACAACTTGTCGGCAAGCGCTCTATCGAGCGATATGAACTTGTAGCCATTGTCTGAAAGGGCTTGCAGGAGTTCGTCGAGGACCAGGGCATTCAGTTCGCTGGCTCTGAGCGGGAGAATATGACGACACTGACGATGGAGTACCATCGTCGACAGCTTCTCGGCGGCCTCCACCTGCTCCATGACATGTTCCAGGTATTGGATTCCAATCAGATCGATATCAGCCGAATCAGGTTCGTCTCCGAGTTTCTCCAGCGACAGATTGTAGAGATAGTCTTCCACTGTAACCGTGGTGTGGGCCACTTTGACCGCTTTATTGTCCAGATACAGCTGAACTTCCCGTTTGGCTTCCATGGTATTGCCGTAGTGTAGAAACGGATGGCGGAAATAGCGCTTCTTCTGACCGAATCCGGCCAACATGGTCTCCAGGACCTCCCCTCCGGACATAATCTCTTTGATGTAGTTTTCAATGCCGATTTCGTGCAAATCCTGATGGGAGAAGGTCATATTACCGAGCACATGGCCCTGATTAAGCCAGTTACCCAGCAGATCGTAGTCGCCTCCGATATTCTGGCCAACTACGAACCCCGCAGCTTTGATTTCGTGTTTCTTGAGAGCTTCCAGAATCTGATTTGTCACCGCAACACGATCGACTTGCTTGAAGGAGCTGTCTACCGGCAGGTGATCAAAGGTAATGCTAATCTCTTTGGTTTTCTTTGACTTACCCTTCTCGCTGGCAATAAGCTCGGCATCCTCCGGCGAAAGGAAGATGGCCGCGGCCAGGAATGCGATAAGAATGTAGGCCAGAGTCTTTCTCATTCGGGTTCTACCTGGTCCAATCTCGGAGCCGAAGGCCGGTTCTTTGTAGAAAGTCTGTATATGCCCGGTACGACCGGATTTTCGTCCTCTTCAGCCTAACCGAGACAGCAGAATCAAGCAACTAAAAACGAATCGACTCTTCCAAGATTTGGCGAGATGAGGGATTATCATCTTAGGCGACAAGCGTTTGTAGCGAGCGTTTTCAAAACCTTAACTTTTTTGGGCTCAACCCTTTATTTCCTTTCTGGAATTCCTTATATTGGGTGGGGACTGGTAGCCAAGCTATATGGCCCAGTCGACTGTACGGCTTATGGTTAGTGTAAAGGTGGTTCGTTTTTATGAACAAAAAGGTAATTATCGCCGCCAACAACATGATTTTCACCTCTAAGATAATGACGGTGCTAGACGGCATGGAAGTCGAAGGTATCAAAGCCATCCGTTCTGACGACATTTTCTCCAAAGCTCAAGAGCTAAAGCCAGATCTCATCATCATTGATCTTAACCTCAACGGCATTGAGGCTCCCTCGCTCATAAACAAACTACGCTCCTACGGCGCGACTCAAGAGATCCCGATTGTGTGCTACTCACCTCACACGCTCAAGGATCAAATGAAAGCCGCCCGTACGGCCGGTGCTACGGAAGTCTTCCCCAACTCTCGAATGTCTTCCAAAATGAGCCAGATTTTGGGTAAGTATATCCATAACTGATTCCCACGAGACAAATTGCCTAAACCGGGCCCAATAGGCCCGGTTTTTTCTTTGGGCTACGGTTCTTCCAAAACCAACCGATACCTGATTAAACCTTTCTTTTAGGTCACCGATGATCCTTGATTGTATGAGTTCTGAAGGATTTCACCGGAGAAAAGGGTTGAGCGAATGAGATTGATGTTACGCGCCACACTCGTACTGTTATTGCTGGTTTCGACCGCTGCTACTTTTGACTTGGACTCGCTGCTGGTTGAATCGGTAGGCGGCCCCCAGGCTCTGGAGCGGCTCTCTCGCATGGAGAACCTGGTGCAGGAAGGTCGCGTGGTTCTGAACGGGATTGACGGCAGTTCGAAGGACATTTTCGCTCCGCCGGACAAGTACTTCTCACAGATGATTCTGGCCGGAGTCGAGTTCAGTATGGTCCTGGACGGCGACAACGCATGGAAGACCGACATGAACGGCAATGTGACCGAAGTCACTGGGTTCGAGCGCGATGAGGCCCTCTCGACTCTTTACATCGGTTCCTATGCTTATATCACGAAGTCGGGGATTCCGGGCGACGCCCAGTATCGCGGTATCAAGCGAAAAGACGGCCAGGACCTCCACCAGGTCACCCTCTACCCTATGCTTCGAGATACCGTAGAGGCCTTCTTCGATCCGACAACGGCCCGACTGGTTCGCTACGAGGCCAAAATGAGTGAAGTCACGGCCGATGTGTTCTTGTCAGATTACCGTCAGGTCGAAGGCGTGTGGATAGCCTTCAAGTCGAAGATCATAGCCCAGGACGCCCCTCTGATTATCGAAGGAACCATCGAACGGATAGAGTTTGATGCCAAGCTGGGTCCTGACGCCTTCGCACGGCCCGGAAGCAGTGAAAGCGCGGTCGATTTTCCGGAGAAAAGACGCTCGGTCAGTGTGCCCATGGACTATCGCGCCGGCCACGTGCGCGTTTTGGTGACAATCAACGGCAAAACCGGATGGATGATACTCGACACTGGCGCCTCGACAAGTATGATCGACCAAGCCTTCGTAGCCGACATGCAACTAGAGTCGGCCGGGGCCTTGCCGGTGAAGGGGCTGTCCGGCTATCAGGAGGAAGTGCAGCTGAAGCGAATCGATTCGATGCAGCTCGGGCAAATGACATTGCGCAAGTCAGTCGTCGCCGTGATCGATTTGGAGGAGTTCCGCATTCACGGACCGGGCGAGCATCGTTTCGCCGGTATTCTGGGATATAACTTTCTCAGTTCGCTGCCAATCATGATCGATTATCAGGGTGGTTCCGTGACGGCGTTCAATCCCGACACTTTCGAACCGTCGCCCAATGGTTTCCCGATTCCCTTTGAGTACACCATGAACATCCCGACCGTCGAGGGATCGGTGTTGGGCATACCCGGGAAGTTCCTGGTCGACCTGGGCAACCCTTATGGCCTGATTCTCCACGGCGCGTTTGTCGACGAGCACAACCTCATGAACAAGCTGGACGATGTCAAAGACCACGACCTTGAAATGTCGGGAGTGGGCGGCAAGACAGTCAATCGAACCGCTTTCCTTTCTACCTTCCGCATGGGTGACATTCTGTTCAACTCGATGCGTGTAGTTTTGGCCGAGTCCGAGCAAGGCGTATCGGGGAGCGAGCGCATTGCAGGAAACATCGGAAACATGGTTTTGGAGGGATTCAGAGTCCTTTTGGACTACCCCAGAAGTCAGATCGTGGTCTACAAAGGTCAAAATTAGCGATGAATCGAGAGTGACATACCATACTTGCAACTTTTGCACCGCAAAGTTGTTGGAGAAGAGCTTGACACTGGCTAAGTAGCCATGATACATTCGGAGACCCCGAGCGCGTATTGCTCTCGGGACAGACACGGGAGCCAACTGTGAGTTACCCCAGAATTGCCTTTCTTACAGCACTTGTTACTGTAATCGCAGCATCAGCATCGGTCGAAGCCCAGCGCGAGATTCCGGGATTTAGCCAGCGCAACCAGGCCGGAGTAAGGCTCGGTGTGTGGGCCGGTCAGGGAGACGATGCCCCTGAACGCGGCGACCTGTTCGTTGACGGCGAAGCCACCGGGACATTTGAGACTTCGATCAGCTCTTCAGCTTTCTATTTCGAGGCCTTCTACGGCCACCAGCTCGGTTCTGGATTCATGGGCGAAGTGTCGCTGGGAATGGTAAACCGAGGTTCGGTTACACTTCAGGAAGGATCTGCCCAGGATATCGGAAACATGATGGTCTACGGGCTTCAGATCTCGACCAAGTACTACCCCGACTTCCTCAAGGGAGGCAGTATTTTCCCGTACCTGCAAGCCGGTGGCGGAGTGTATATAGGCCATCGCACGGTCCAGTTCACCAATGCCGGATTCTCTTACTCCAACTGGGAGGAAGAGACCGGGTTCACAGCCAATTACGTTGTTGGTGCCGGTGCCGATATCTCACTGGCTACCAACATTGGTATGGATATAACAGCCAAGTATGTGCCGATAAAGTTTTCTAAGGCACTGGTAACTATTAAAGATTTTAGTACAGTCACAGTCACGGTGGGCGTCAAGTACCTGATCGACCCTAAGTGAGACGAAACCGCAGTTAACGGAGGAACTGATGAAAGTTGGAATCAACGGGTTTGGACGAATCGGCCGCCTGGTATTCAGAGCCGGCCTCGACAGAAACTTTGATTTCGTGGGCATTAACGACATTACCGACGCCGCTACCCTGGCGCATCTTCTTAAGTATGACTCCGTTCACGGCAAGTTTCCCGGCGAAGTCGAACATGACGACAACAATCTGATTGTTAACGGCAAGACGATTCCGATTACGGCCGAACGCGATCCGGCCAATCTCCCCTGGTCCGATCGTGGTGCCGAGCTGGTTCTCGAGTGCACCGGTCTTTTCCGGGCTCGTCAGGATGCCCAAAAGCACATCGATGCCGGCGCCAAGAAGGTCTTGATCTCGGCCCCTGCCAAGGATCCCGATGGTACCTTCATCACCGGAATCAACTGCAAAGGATACGACAAGGACAAGCACCATATTGTGTCGGCCGGATCATGTACGACTAACTGCCTGGCTCCCGTAGCCAAAGTGTTGCATGACAACTTCGGAATCGTCAAGGGCTTCATGACCACAATCCACGCCTACACCGCCGGCCAGAAGATTCTCGATGCCCCGCACAAGGATCTCCGCCGTGGCCGAGCCGCTGCCCTGTCGATGGTTCCCACCACGACCGGCGCCGCACGGGCGATTTCGCTGGTCATGCCGGACCTGAAAGGCAAGATGGACGGTTGCGCCATTCGCGTACCTACTCCGGACGGCTCAATGGTTGACCTCGCGGCTGTTCTCGAAAAAGAAGTCACGGCCGAAGAGATTAACGCAGCCATGAAGAAGGCCTCCGAGTCCGAGGGCCTGAAGAAGGCATTGGAGTACTGCACCGATCCGGTCGTCTCGATCGACATCGTCGGCAATCCGCACGGATCGATCTTTGACTCACTCATGACCGCTGCCCAGGGCAACTTCGTCAAGGTGTTCAGCTGGTACGACAACGAGTGGGGCTTCTCCAACCGGATGCTCGACCTGGCCGAGATAATGCTCTAAGCCAAACTGGAGAATTACATCGATGAATAAAGTCACTGTGGCCGACCTGAATTTCCGGGACCGAAGAGTCCTGCTTCGGGTCGACTTCAATGTGCCGCTCAACGACCGCCAAGAGATCACCGACGATCGTCGTATCAAGGCGGCCCTCCCTACGATCCAGAAGATCCTGGGCGATGGCGGCATCTTAATCGCCTGCTCCCATTTGGGACGCCCCAAAGGCAAGCCGGTGCCGGAGATGTCTCTGGCCCCGGTGGCCAGGCGACTGTCGGAACTTCTCGGACAGGAAGTCCTCTTTGCCGAGGATTGTATCGGTCCGGAAGCTTCCAACATTGTCGGCAAGATGGAACCGGGCCAGTGCCTGCTTCTGGAAAACCTCCGCTTCCACGCCGAGGAAACGGCTAACGACCAGGAGTTTGCTCGCAAACTGGCTTCGCTTGGTGATATCTTCGTCAACGATGCCTTTGGTACCGCCCATCGGGCACACGCATCCACTGAGGGTGTTACCCGGTATTTCAACCAGTCGATCGCCGGTTACTTGATCGAAAAGGAGATCAAGTACCTGGGCGGTGCGCTGGCCGATCCCAGGCGCCCTTTCGCGGCCATCCTGGGCGGAGCCAAGATCTCCGGCAAGATTGATGTCATCCAGAACCTGATGGACAAGGTTGATATCCTGATAATCGGTGGCGGCATGACCTTTACCTTTGCCAAGGCGATGGGCTATGAGATCGGCGACTCCCTTCTCGAGGAAGACCGAATCGAAATGGCTCGTGAGCTGGTGGCCAAGGTTCAGAACTCTCGCGCCAAACTGTTCTTCCCCTGCGACGCCGTCATTGCCAAAGAGATCTCCGATAACGCCGAGACACAGGTGGTCGAGATCGATAAGATTCCGGCCGGTTTCAAGGGACTGGATCTGGGTCCTAAATCGATCGAGTTGTTCCGCGAGACATTGGCCGATGCCAAGACGATTGTCTGGAACGGTCCTATGGGCGTGTTCGAACATGCCCCGTTTGCCGAGGGCACGCTGGCCATCGCCCGCTGCCTGGCCGAGCTGACCGACGCCGGTGCGACCACCATCGTCGGCGGTGGAGATTCGGCCGCTGCCGTGGGCAAGGCCGGACTGGACAAAAAGCTCTCGCACATATCTACCGGTGGCGGAGCCTCTCTAGAGTATCTCGAAGGCAAGGATCTTCCGGGAATCGCCGCACTCACCGATCACCCTTCCGTGGAGACCGCTTGATATGCGCCAAGTAATCATAGCCGGCAATTGGAAAATGAACTGCGATATCAAGGAGACCGAGGAGCTTATCCAGGGACTCCTTGACGGCGAATCTCAAAACGAGAAGGCACAGGCGGTAGTATGTCCGCCATACACTTCGCTCTACCGCGCCGGAGAGATGCTCGGAGGCACTCATATCGCTCTGGGAGCCCAGGATATGTCGGTCGAATCCAAGGGAGCGTACACGGGTGAAATCTCGGCTTCCATGCTCTTGACAGTAGGAACCCGATATGTTATACTTGGCCACTCTGAGAGGCGGCAATACCACGCCGAGACCGATAAGTTGGTAAACGCCAAGGCCAAAGCGGCGTTGGCGGCCGGCTTGACTCCGATCGTTTGTGTTGGTGAAACGCTCGAAGAGCGCGAAGCCGGCAAGACCAAGGATGTCGTCGGAACGCAGGTCGAAGGTACCCTTTCAGGGTTCGATGCTGATATGCTGAAGAAGACCGTGATCGCTTACGAGCCGGTCTGGGCAATCGGTACCGGAAAGACCGCGTCCCCTGAGCAGGCTCAGGAGGTGCATGAGTTTATCAGGGCACAGATCGCGCAGAAAGACCAAGCGGCTGCCGATGTGATGCCCATTTTGTACGGAGGCTCGATGAAGCCGTCCAACGCTGCCGAACTGATCGGCAAGCAGGATGTGGACGGCGGCCTTATTGGCGGCGCTTCTTTGAAGGCGGCCGATTTTATCGGGATTATTAAGAGCGTTTAACGGAGGTAAATTCCTTGTTCTATGCCGTGGTCGTGTTTCATGTAGCAACCTGTGTTGCGTTAGTACTGGTAGTACTAATGCAGGCCAGTAAGGGTGAAGGTCTGGCTGGCTCCGCTTTTGGCGGAGGTGGTATTTCCGGAGCCGTATTTGGAGGCCGCGGCGCGGCGACGTTCCTGTCGAAAGCGACGAAATACCTGGCCATTCTATTTATGGTCAACTGTCTGGCATTGGCACTGATGTCGGCGACGACCACCGGTGGCGGCGCCGCCGATGGCACCGGTCGCTCGGCAATTTCGACCCAGGCCCAACAGGAGCGGGATGCCGTTCAGCAGCAGCAGCAGGCCGTACCCCCACCGGTCGACACTTCGGGAGCCGCGGTCAATCCGCTGGAGAACATACCCAATACACCGTCCGGCGATACCTCCGGCAACTAAGCGATTGAGAGATTTCTTGCGGAAGTGGTGAAACCGGTAGACACGCTATCTTGAGGGGGTAGTGAGGAAACTCGTGCGGGTTCGAGTCCCGCCTTCCGCACCAGATACGATCACGGCTCGGGTCTTTGACCCGGGCCGTTTTCATTTGGTACAAAGAGAAAGGGCCGGGTTCTTGGAACCCGGCCCCTGTGGCAGGCTGCGTGCGGATATAAAGAAGATTTTTAATGCAGCGCCTTATTCCGGCTGTGGGTTGCTCCCGTCGCTCGGGAGGTTCACCCTGGCCAGCATCTGGTTGGTCTCGACGTGAAGCTTCTCAACCAGTTTGTCATGACGGAGGACATCGCCCTGCTTCTCAAGCCACTCGCGCAGGGTCAAGAGCCTCTGGATCGTCTCCTCACGGACCTCGGGATAGTCAGTCAGGAACTGCGTTTTCAACTCGTAAAACTTGTCAATCATTTCAATTACCTGCCGGATCTCCATTATCAAGTGCTCCTGTCATTCAAGGATGCGAGAACCGGAGCTAAAACCTCGTCGGAAAGTGGTTTCTGGATAAAGGTTGGTTTATCTGGCGTTGAGTCATAGTCGGTCAGGTCGGTGTCCCCGCGGGTCCCGACAACAACCGTTCTGGTGCCGTTAGATCGACCCAATAGGGACTTGGTATAGTGCTCGCCAGAGCGATCTCCGTCAATAATCAGCAGGCGATATCGACCGGGATAAGCCGACAATGCCACCAACGCCTCGGAAGGACTGAAACGGATATCCACCCCGATTCCCTCAGACTCCAAAATGAGCCTGGCTTGATTTAGAAGGGGGGTGTCATCACTCACAATCAGGGCCTGAGTCGGGGTCCCCATCGAGGCTATGGCAGGTCTAGGTTCCTGGACCTCAGAGCGTCCCGCCGGCAATACGACACCAACCGTAGTCCCGCTGCCCTCTTGACTGTGGATGTCGATACGTCCCGCATGCTTGAGGGCAATCTCTCGGGCGACCGTGAGTCCGAGGCCAAACTCACCCGTCTCCGTCTTGGTCGTAAACAGAGGAAGAAAGACCTTGTCGAGATTATCCGGCGAAATGCCTACTCCCTGATCGGCGATCTTGACGCGCAGCTGAGTTCCGCCGGAAGACTTCTCTTCTTCTGCGAGACTAACTCTCAGTTGGCCTCCCGATGGCATGGCTTCGACCGCGTTGACGATCAGGTTTTCGATCATGCGATGAAGTTGGGCCGCATCTCCCCTTACGCCGGAAGCCCGTCGGTCAAGTTGCGTCTCCACCGTGATGGCGGCGGGCAATCCGGTGCTCAGGGAATCTAAGATATCCTCTACCAGTCTTCGGAGATCAATCGATTCCTGGTGTTCGGGACGACTGTCCTCGGCAGCTATGATCTTCCACACGAGGCGGCGAGCCTCTCTGGCCGAGTCCAGAGCTTTGTAAAGATGCGGACTGTGAGACTTTTGGCCGGCGAGATCTCTCACGGCCAGTTCGGCAAACGCTAGAACTTGCATCAGGCGATCATCAAGGCGACTGGTGGTGTCGCGAAGTCGCATATCACGAGACAGGCTCGGTGCGGCGCCTCCTGTTGCGCCGGTGTCGATCTCCCTATTCTCATGCTTTGTCAAAGCACCGAGACTGTCCCAATCCCGCCTGACCCTCCTGGCCCTACCAGAAATCTTTCTAAGTTCTCCTGGATCTTTGGTTACAACCGCCAGAAGACCGGCCTCTAAGCCTGGGATGTCATTCGCGTCGGTTTCGTCGTCGACGAGACCAATCAGAGGCGCGGTCATCTTGTCGCGGTTAGACCTTGCCAGGCGCCAGAACTGGTCCCCGGAAAGAGCGTAGTCAACGATTATCACGTCGGGAGGCTCTTTCTCCAGTTGGCGCAAGGCCTCTGAGACATTCGCGGCATGGCTTAGAGAAGGTTCAGATGCCCCCATTCTGAACGCATCCTTTACCTGCGCAAAGGTCTCAGAGTTCTCAGTAACCAGTAAGATTTTGGATTGCACTTCGGCCATTGTGTTCTTCTGTCTATTGTCAGTTTTGACAGGCGACCCGCCAGCGGGCCCCTCGAACCACGAGCCAAGGTGAGCGTGCTAGATGTCGGTGATCCGGTTTCCTGTTAGCCGGCGGGCCGTGCCCCACCAATTTTGGTACCTTGTTTAGGGACGGTCGCGATCTCTCGCAAGTCCGCGACCATCCGGGGGTCCACAAATATCAAAGGCTACGTGAGTTAATTTCGGTATTATTTGAGATTCGACAACCCGGATTTACCGGGTAGATAATGGGTATAAGGTGGTCTAACGTTATCTATTCTTGAGATATGAGGCGAGATTGATTTCTTTGTTGCTAATCTGAAGTTTTCGCCGAATTGCGGTCCGGTGCTTCTCCACGGTCTGGGACGAAACACTAAGTGTATCAGCGATTTCCTTGGTCGAAAAGCCGTCACGAATCATGTCACAAATCTCGATTTCGCGCGGCGTGAGTTTGCTGTAATTGTCGGCGAATTGGTGAATATCCTCGCCCACTATCGACTCGATTGCGTCCTCCAACAGACCCATGTCACGTTTGCTGATCTGCCCACTGGAGTTCTTGACACGCTTGACGATCGGCCCCAGGAGATCCTTGACCGAAGCGGCAATATCGTGCCTGAACTCAAGCTTGTCCTTCTCCATGTGCTCGAGAATCTCGGTCAAAGCAGTATGTTTTTCTTTCAGAGCGGCTTGTTCCAGCTTGAGTTTGCGGGCCGTTTCCTCTAAATCCTCCTGGGCCTGCTTGGCTTCGGTCACGTCGGAAAAGACTACGACGCCGGCGACGATTTCCCCGCTGAGATCCGTAACCGGCGCGGCGTTGGAGGTCACCCACCGTTCGCTGCCGTCGTCCCGCCTGATAATCATCTCCACGTTGGTGGAAGTCTCTCCCTCCATGATAGCCCGGGATAGAGGCAGCTCGTCGACAGGATACAGTTCCCCGCTCGGCAAGTACGTCTGCCAGTTTTGAGGATGAAGGTCGAGTGCAATCTCGACAAGGGGTGACGGCGTTTCGCCTCGGATTTCCACGGCAGCTGAGTTGGCGATCATGATCCTTTGGTCGGATGCCTGAGCAACGAGAATTCCTACCGGCGACTGCTCAATCGCCGCCATGAGAAGAGCGCGACTGCGGCCGGCGGCTTCTTCGGCCTCACGTTGAGCCGTGATATCGCGACCAACGCCCTGAAACTCGACCAGATTGCCGTCCTGGTCAAAAACCGCCCGGTAATTCCAGGTTAGCCAGTTGACAACTCCCTTCGCCGAGAGCGCTCGGTAGGTAATGGCGTCCTCAAGTTTGTCCGGCGTAAATGAACGGAAGAAATCCAGTACTGCGATCTGGTCCTCTTCGGGAATCTGATTCAGGAGCCGAGTACCTACCATCTGGGATTGACGTATGCCGAAGTATCGACAGAAGGCGTCATTGACAAACGTTATAGTTGTATCGGGAAGGCTGCGGCAGACAAAATCGGCCTGGTCTTCGACCACCGCACGATACCTCTCCTCACTTTCTCTCAGGGCCAGTTCGGCTCTCTTGCGGTCAGTCACGTCGGTGAAGATACCGTCGAGTCTGACTTTTCCCCGATCGTCGTGGGTCCGGTAGGCCCGGTCGTGAAGCCAGATCCACTGACCGTCCTTGCGCCGAACCCGATACTCCAGGTCGTACATGGTTCCGGAACCGGTCAACTCGTCCAACGCATTGCGAACACGGTCAAAGTCCTCAGGGTGTATTCTTCCTCTCCAAACTCCCAGGCCACCCTCGTAAATCTCATCAGGAGTGTAACCGTTGACCAGGGCGACATTGGGACTGACGAAGGTGATTTGCCCGTCGGCATCGGAGGTCCAAACCACGCCCGGTATGTTCTCAACCAGGGTGCCGAAGCGTTGTTCGCTCTCTTGTAGTTTGTGTTCGACCCTTACCCGTTCGGAAGTGTTCTTGACAACTGCCAGAAGGAGCGTTTCGTCCTCCAGTTCCAGACGGTTTAGAGCTACCTCGGCGTCTATGGTGTTGCCGTTTTTGGTTAGATGCTGCCAGCTGAATACTTGCTTCTCCCCTTTGAGAGCAAGGTCTATCAGACGGCGTCCCTTCTCCTCGGATGGCGTGCCATCCGGTTGGATTCGGGGCGAGAAATCGATCGGTGAGAAGCCCACAATATCGCTCAGATGACTGCACTCGAACATACGGAGCGTCTCATGGTTGCAGTCGCGAAACAGTCTGTCGTCCATCAAGAACACGGCGTCGGTTGTGGTTTCGAAGAAGGTTCTATACGTCTGCTCGGCCCGAGAGAGTGCGCTCTCGGACTGCTTACGTTTGAGAGCACTGGCGAATATCTCACCCACCAGTCGCAATCGTCTGAGATGCTCGTCTGTCCAGGCGAAGGTGGCCTCAAAGGAAGCGGCTCCTACTATCGCAGCATACTCCCCCGAAACATGAAGTGGTATCGCGGCCGCCGAAAGGGGTCCGTTTTTCGTGAAGAACTCCCGTTCCGCTTTCGCCTGGGCGGGAATGTCTTCGACCGACTCGTAAGCGACGGTTTCGCCTCTCGAAAGCATATCGGTCACCCACGGCAAATCGTGCTGGAAGGTGTCGATCGCACTCTGACGGTATTCAGGTTTCTTCGCCCACGTATGTGTCACGGCCGGCGCAGACTTAGAACCCATCGGCTCCACCAGGATGCAACCGTCGACACCGTAGTGCTGGACTATCCGGCGCAACCACTTCTCGATCTCCATATCGATTTCGTGAACTGGTACGCGTACGAACGAAGCCGACAGGTCGGAAACCATTTTGTCAAAGTCTATGCGATCGGCTAGCAGTCGTTCCTGCCGGCGCGAATCTGAGATAGAACTCTCCAGGCTGGCGATCCGCTGCGTGAGCGCCAGTACTTGAGATACGAGTTCCTCTGTCGAAGCTTTCTTTTCGTTCATGTTATGTTATCAGCGAATTGGTCAAATACGCCGCCGCCCCGTAGTGTGCCACAACATAGCACACCCGTCGCGTGGTTTCAACTTGATTTCTTTCCCGGTATGCTCGGCACAATTGCTCTTCAAGTTGACTTCCTCCCGCTCGCGGCTATCTTTTTCGGTTATGCGCGCTCTGGACAAACTGGTTGGATTTACTCCCGACTGCCTGGTTTTTGACTTCGACGGCACCATCGCCGACAGCCGACGCCATAGACTGCGATCCTGGCAAGAAACTCTGGACCGGTTCGGATTGGACTACAGCTCGACCGATCTATATCGCGCGGTGAATCAGGGAATGGACAATCTGGATATCGTAGCCGCCGCTTGCCGGACGAAACTGGTAGGAATCAGCCCCAACGACCTATCGCGTGCCAAGGACGAATGGCGTCGAGAACACCTCGGTGAAGTGGCCCTCTTCCCCGAGGTCCCACAGGTGGTCCGCGCCTTGCGAGAGAATTCGATTCGACTGGCCGTGTGCTCTCGCAATATTGAAGCCGTCGTTCGAGCAGTGCTGGCCCGCGAAGGAATCGAGCAGGACTTCGAGTATGTCGTGGCGCGTCTCGATTGGTCGGACCACACCCGCCACGAGATCCTCTTGCAGCGAGCCCTGAGTGAACTTGAAGTCAAGGCCGACCGGTGCCTCTTCGTGGCCGACACTATAATGGATCAAAAGACGGCCCGCTCCCTCGGTGTGCCGTTCGTTGCCGCCGTGCGAGAAAAGGGCGAGATCGACTTGTTCATGACGCCTCGCATCACATCCCTTCTTCAATTAATCGACTAGGTTCGTCTTCACGCGGCCGAAATGTGAGAGTTGTGTTAGGGCAAGTCGCGTCGAGACATGCTTCTGCAAACCCAAGTGCGATAGCATACTATGCGAGCATCGGTTTTGTCCTCGATGCAAGTCGAAAGACTTCATAGCTTAAACCATTGGTAATGTGGACCGCATGCATTCCCGCGTGTGGTTAATATTTGCACATTCCTTCCGACAGTCTTAGAAAGGTGGGGCGTAAACGATCGTTAATCGTAAGCGACGATGCGGTCACGTATTGACACCGACAAGACAAGCTGGTATTATAGAAGTTGCTCCGAAATACATCATTTTGAAGGTCGGCACACTAATGGCAAAAAGTGGTACTTTGGTAATTGATATCAAGCGCTGGAATCCCGAAATCACGGACGATGATCTCCAACGCTATATGTCCATAGTTACCTTTGATCTAACAGCGGAACAGCGAGAAAGAATCGAAACGCCCAAAGCGGTATACGCGATGCAGGATTCTGTCCTGGCACTTCACTGGCATCCTGAATTCGTCCCAATGGAGTGTATCCGAACCCGCATTGAGGCCACTTTCCCCAATAGCAACCTTGAGTTGATCATCCCTACGCAGCACAATCAGTTGGTGTCGTACGATGACTACACCGGCGTCGAGATAGATACGTATTCCAAAGGTTTCAATCTCAAGGTTCAGCTGCTGGCGCATTTCTCCAAGGATCGCTTGTCGGATGCCGGCGTGTTCAAAGACATGTTGGCTTACACCTTCAAGTACCGCTCCAGTCAGCTCGAGGAATTCATAGACAGTGTGCTGGAACCGGGGTACCAGGAGCGCGTAAACGAGGCCGCAGCCAAGACCGGCGCTGAAGATACACTCGTGAACTTCGTGCGCAACGGTGTGACCAAGCTAAAGAAGCTGATGGAGATAAAATTCTCCGAGACGCCCGAGTTCATGCGGCGTAATAAGATTATCCAATTATACTTCGACAGCCTCCGCGGCGAGTACGGCGATAGTCACATCGACCGCGCCCAGGTGTTCCTTAAGGCCGTCAAGAAGATTGTCAAACGACGCTTCTCCCCGACGCACTTCTACGAGACCGAAGAGATGATTGCCGAGATTCGCTCCCTTGGTGGATGCATTGTCGTGCCGCACCCGGAGCAGTTTTGGCCGATTCTGCTGGCCGACTATGATGTGGATGCTTACGAGGTGTGGAATCCACAGTCGCTGGAATACACGGACTTCCTGATCAACGTGGTGAGTCGTCAGAACTCGAGACGTTTGGCGGGCGAACGTCCGCTGTTGATTACTATGGGCGACGATTGCCACATGGGCGAGAAGACAAAACCGGTGCATCGTCAAAACCTGGCCAAGGCTAGCCGCGAAATCGGCGTACAACCTGCATGGGAAGATCTGCAGGTTAAGAAGAGCCTCATTCTGGCCGGCATGGATCGTCGAAAGACGATCGAAGAGTATAAGAGCAGATTAGGTTGAGTTTCCAAATACCCAAGGAGTAGGTGATGGCACCACCCAAGAACGAGTTCAAACACGAATCGTTACAGGACAGTGAGTCGATTGTGAAGTATCTCCAGGCAATTGGAGAGGGCTTTACCAACGGCCATCTTCGTCTGGCCAACGGTGATAGTCCCATCGTCCTGGAGCCGTCCGGAATGCTGAAGTTCGATGTCAGAGCCAAGCGCAAGGACGGACGCATGAAGTTAGTTCTGAAGATCACCTGGAGCGAAGAAGAAGAAGAGGCGCCGGTAGAGCGCGCGCTAAAGATCGATCCTAAGGCAGGTTGAGGGACAGCTTGCCTTTTCGTTCAGCCGCCCAGGAAAACTTCAGATTCCTTCTCTTTGAGGTCACCTCTCAGATCGAGGGTGCCCTCGCGACCTTGCGAAATCCCGACACCGCCCCGGTAGAGAAGATCGCCGAGCGGGATGATTACATTGATAATCTCAAGGGAATAATCGAGAACAAGTGTTTCTCGCAGATCTTCGAGGTCAAGGAAGACGACAAACGCACTGTCGACCTTATGAAGGCAACGATGGTGGCCTCTACCAACCTGGAGCGAATTGCCGACTACGCCGTCAGCATTGTGCAGCAGGTTGAGTATTACCGCGACCGCCAGTTCATACATCAATTCGACTTCGAGCCATTCTTCAAAGAGATCAACCAGGCCATGGAAATGGTGGGCGAAGCCATGGAAAAGATCGACCTGAAGCTGGCGCTTCGCATCTGCCACTCCGAGTTCGCCATCGACGATCGCTACAAGGCCGTTCTCCAGGAAATCCTCCAGAAATTCAAGGAAGGCGACCAGGCCGAAGACTGTCTGACGACAGTGTTCGTCTTCCGATATCTGGAACGAATGGGCGACTGCCTCTTGAACATTGGCGAGGCAGTTATCTCGGCGGCCATTGGTGAGAAACTCAAGATTCACCAGTTCCATGCTCTTGAGGAGACCCTCGAAGGCCTCGATCTGGGTAAGAGTGTCGAGGATTTGACGATACAGTCCTTCTGGGAGACCCGCTCCGGGTGCCGCATCGCACGGCTCGAGAACTCCTCCGGAGAGGCCCAGACCACCCCGGTTCTATTCAAGCAAGGTTTAGCCAGGAAACTGGACGAAGAGCGAACCAGTATTGCACGCTGGGAGCAATTGGCGCCAGGCTTGACGCCCAAGGTCTACGGATTTGAGCATCATGGTAAGAATGGTCTGCTCTTGCTCGAATACTTGTCCGGACGGACACTGAAGGACATGTTACTCAACCGCAAAGATACCATGCTGGAAGACGCCCTGATAACTCTCACCAGCACGCTTAACGGCATCTGGACCAGGACAAAACAGGACGGTAATGTAAATGCCCACCACTTCGGCCAGTTATTGGAACGGCTGGAGACGGTTCATCGCGTCCACCCCGAGTACAAGGCTGCGGGCGATCAAATCGGCTCGGTGGCAGCGCCGTCCCTGGAGGATCTGATCGCGCGTGCACTCCCCTTTGAGGAGCATCTCATGGCTCCCTTCTCTGTTATGATCCACGGTGATCTCAATGTCGACAATATCCTCTTCTCGCCCGAATCGCAGCGGGTGCATTTCATCGATCTGCATCGATCCACCGACAGCGACTATGTTCAGGATGTCGCCGTATTCATGATTTCAAACTATCGCATGCCGGTTCATGACTCTTTGTATCGGGGTCGTCTAAACTGGATGATCAACGAGTTTTATCGATTCGCCGCAGACTACGCCCGTCGCAACAACGATACCACGTTTGAAGCCCGCCTGACCCTTGGCCTGGTTCGTTCCTTTGTCAGCTCGACTCGATTCGAACTCCAGGAGGAATTTGCCAACTCGATGTATCTACGGGCGCGTTTTCTACTTGAGAAGATGCTGGCCCACGACGGTCGTCCGTGGAACGAGTTTTCACTTCCCCAACAAGCTCTCACTCCCTAGCTTGGGTTCGATTGACAAGGAGGTTGTCTCTTGGATAAATTCAAAATCGGTGTTGTAGGTATATCCGACGGTTGGTCAACACAACAATTGGCCGAGCGAGTGGAAGCTCGGACCGGATACAACTGCATCATCGAGATGAAAAACGTAGCTCTTTGTAGTAGCGAAAAGAGGGTCACTCACGGAGACACAATCCTGAACGACCTCGACGCTCTGATAGTCAAAAAAGTCGGGAGAACCTATACTCCTGATTTCAACGACCGCCTCGAGATTCTTCGATTCCTGAAGCATCGAGGTGTGAGGATCTTCTCGGATCCAAGAAGCATGGCGGTTGCCATCGATCGCTTCAGCAACACCGTCACATTGCAGTGCGGGGACATTCCCATGCCGGCCACCGTTGCCACTGAGTCTGTAGATGAAGCCAAAATGGCCGTCAAGAAGTTCGGCAAAGCCGTATTCAAACCGCTGTTTACATCCAAGGCCCGAGGGATGGAAGTCATCGAGGACGGAGACGATACCGAGGACAAGATCCGGGCCTACAAGCAGGCCGGTAACCCTTTGATGTACATCCAGAAGATGATGAAACTGCCCGGCCGCGACTTGGGCCTCGTCTTTGTTGGGGGTGAATATCTCGGAACCTATGCCAGGGTCGGAAACGGCGACTCCTGGAATACAACGACTCATTCCGGTGGGCATTATCAGGCCCACGAACCCTCGGAGAAACTGATCGAGCTGGCCCGAAAAGCCCAGGCACTATTCGGATTGGACTTTACTTCGGTGGATGTCGCCGAAACTTCCGAGGGACCGATCGTGTTTGAAGTCTCGGCTTTCGGAGGCTTTCGCGGTCTCCATGTTGCCTGCGGAATCGACGCCGCCGAGCGATATGTCGATCATGTAGTCAATCAGCTCAGGGCGGCCAAATGACGACCATCACCACAAGCATAGACGACTGGCTGGCCGAGTACGGCCAGTGGACGACTCCTGACCATGAAATGTATCTTCTTCTGGGCGGGTGTCTTCTGTCGGTAAAGGCCAACCATCCTCGGATAATCGAGGAGGCCAGGGATTACTTTGCCTTCTTCGTTGCCGAACCAGGAACTCCCGATATCTCCATCGAGGTGTTCGAGAACGATTCCCTACCCGTAAAGCATGACTACACCGTCAAGCAGCCCGATCCGGGCAAAATAAAGTGCAAGGAAGAGTTTCTGGAGCTGGACAACGGCCGGGTAGTGCGAAAACGCCTGACGGGAATGGTCTTTGCATTTGGTGGCAGTCGTCACGTCGCTGTCGGTCCCTGCCTGTCCAATATGAATCAGGTTGTCAACTTCATCAACAATCGCTACATCCAGTGGTTGTTGCACCGCGGCCATTTGCTGGGACACGCGGCGGGAGTTCGATCGGAGAAGTTTGGTTTAGCTATGGCTGGATTCTCCGGTATGGGTAAATCCACCCTGGCCCTGCACTTGATGAGCAAAGGTAGCACTTTCGTAAGCAACGACCGCTTGCTGGTGGCTAACGAAAACGGTCAGCCCGTCATGCGTGGCGTACCCAAACAACCGAGAGTTAACCCCGGAACGATTCTGAGCTTGCCGGAACTGGAGGGAACCATTGACCGTTCCGACGTGGTCTGGCTTCGGAGCCTCCCTCCCAAGGATCTCTGGAATCTCGAGCAGAAACACGACATCATAATTGAAAGTGTATACGGTGACGGTCGTTTTCAACTGGAGGCCCCGTTCACGGCGCTGATCCTCCTCAACTGGAAGCACGGCCATTCGGGTACGGAGGTCAAGCGTGTCGATCTCGAACAACGACGAGATCTACTTCCGGCCTTTATGAAAGAGACCGGCCTTTTCTATCAGACCGATGGGACGGGACCGGCCAACCGCTCGGAAGAGGATTATCTGCAGGTACTGTCGAACTGCAAGGTATACGAAGCCTCCGGGCAGATCGACTTCGAGTATGCATCCCGAGTAGCGCAACGGATCCTGGAGACCGGTGATGTTGAAGGCTGAAACAGTGAATGACCTTCTTCGCAAATCCTCTCGACCGAATCAGATCGAACTGACCATGACCGTGCGGAAACGGGTACCCGATCCGCTACAAGTGTCGCGCTTTCGGCGCACGCCTGAGTTGGGTCCGAGTATCCTGTTCTTTAGTGGCGGCACAGCCCTCAATGGGCTGAGCCGAAGCCTGGTGGAGTACACCCATAACTCGGTCCACCTCGTGACGCCTTTCGATTCCGGCGGCAGTTCTCGCGTGTTGCGCGATGCTTTCGGAATGCTCTCGGTTGGCGACTTGCGAAGCCGCCTGATGGCCTTGGCCGATACGTCAGTCAAGGGCAATCGCGAGATATACAACCTCTTCGCCTTCAGAATGCGGAGCGACGCTAGCGATGTGGAGCTTCGTTCCGAACTGCGGTCGATGGTCGAAGGTCACCATGGACTGGTTTCGGCGATTCACGATCCGATGCGGAAAATCATACGCAATCATCTTCGGATAATCTATCAGGCGATGCCCGAATCGCTCGACCTTCGCGGAGCCTCGATTGGCAATCTCATCCTCGTAGGGGGCTACCTCAATAACGAAAGTCACATAGATCCCGTGGTGTACATGTTCGGCAAGTTGGTGGAGTCGCGAGGCGTGGTACGAACCATCACCAATGCCAATTACCATCTGGTCGCGGACCTTGAAGACGGAACGCAAGTAGTGGGGCAACGCGAACTGACGGGCAAGGAAGTTCCTCCGATCCAGTCGCCGGTTAAAAAGTTGAGTCTCAGCCCGGTGGAACCACAGGACGCGGTAAACGGTTTGGGAATTCGCGAAAAGACTCGAGCCTTGATTCGAGACGCTAATCTTATTGTCTTTCCCATTGGAAGTTTCTATTCCAGCGTCGTCGCGAATCTGCTTCCTCATGGTGTGGTTGAGGAGATTGCTTCGAATCCTTGTCCCAAAGTCTACATTCCGAACATGGGTCACGATCCGGAGCAACTGGGCATGTCGGTGGCGGACTGCGTGGACACACTGCTGCAGTACCTCCGTCGCGGCGCCGAACCGGGTATCAAGGACGAACAGCTTCTCAACTTCGTCGTCGTTGATTCTTCACGTGGAAACTACGCCTCTCCGATCAACGTCGAGGCCATCTCCAAGCTTGGTGTGCAGACACTGGATCTACCGCTGGTCACAGAAAGATCGCAACCATTGATTGACGATCAGTCTCTTATTGCTATATTGTTGTCACTTGCATAGCGGGATTATCATCGCACAGGTCTAGTCGCATGAAAGATATAGAATAACCTTATGATATAGGGCACACGTTATGGGAAAGAAAGAAGTAGTTTACAAGGCTCGGTTGGAGAACGCCAAGGCCATGGATTACCTCAAGAAGATTCTGGACAGCCTGGATAGCGGCACTTGCTATCTTCAGTCCGATGATTCGGTGGTAGCTCTTGAGCCGGCCGAGTTGGTCGATCTTGAGGTCGAGGCCCTCGAGAAACGCGACAAAAAGCGGCTGACTATTGAGTTGAGCTGGTATGCACCATCGCCGTCCTCGGAAGTACCGGATCTTAGGATCACGACCGAGGCCCCGGAAGTAGTACCAGCCCCAGAACCGGAAGAGGTCGAATAGCTTAGACTGACCCAAAGAGTTCTAGAGACGACTTCTCGGAGTCGTCTTTTTTAGACAGATCTGACTCGATTTCCGGTCGAATCCTCTTGCCAAGACTCCCGTTTCCCCTTTTATTGAGGGCTGCCCTTGAAAAGGCAGAATTAGACTCGTCGTTCAGTCCGACTGGATTCTGACCGAAGAGTTGAAAGAGCGGCGACAGGCCGCCTGATAGAAGCGAGAAAAGAACGAACTTCGGAATAAGGACGCAGCTAACATGGCCAAAGCTGTAAATCGGGTACTGGTGAAACTGAAAAGCACCGAAAGCCCGTACATCTATTACACCAAGAAGAACAAGCGCAACAATCCGGAGCGCATCGAGATGCGCAAGTATGATCCGGTTGCTCGCAAGCACTGCTTGTTCAAAGAGGCTCGCTAGAAACGGCTGAGCCAAAAAGCTTAGGGCGCTCCCGCACAGGAGCGCCCTTTCTTGTATAGTGAGCAGTCCACCGAGGCCGCCAGCCGACCAGGATGTCGTCAGCTGGACCTGTGGCCATCATTCATCTTACAAGCGTCAGTTTCTTCGTGCGTACCTCGCTGTTAGTCCTCAGCCGATAGAAGTAAACCCCGCTGGCGACTTGCTGACCTGACTTGGAGGTACCATCCCACAAGATACTGTGACGACCGGCCGCGAGGGGCTCGTCGATCAGCGTCCTGACTTCCTGTCCCAGGACATTGAAAATGGTGAGAGTGGTGTGAGTCGCGCCCCCAAGATTAAACGATATCGTCGTCTGAGGATTGAAGGGATTGGGCCAGTTGCTGAGCTCAGAGACCGCCGAGGTGTCGCCAAACTGGAAACTAACCACCACCTGGGGTGTGTTGTCGGCCCCCAGGACATCCAGGAAGACCGTGTCCACATAGGTGCCGTACTCACTCAACCTGGACGCATCGACCCCAATCGGGATGCTGTCCAGATTGGTGACACCGACCGTGTCCTGAAGGACGATGAACGACTCTCCAGGATTGCTAACACCGGCGCTGTACACGGTCGACCCGCCCGACGAATAGAGATACACATTGCGGAAAATGGGAGACAAGGAACCGTCGGGATCATAGAAGACAAGGTGCTGAGGCACGACCAGAGCGGTGGCTCCCCCGGATCCCTGAACCGTCATAGTGAACACGACTTGAAGCGGTCGGTTTTGCACGCCCAGTACCCAGAACTCGAGAGTGTCAGTGTAGACGCCCACGGGGGTTGACGCATCCACCTGTACTCCAACACTCACCACGGCATTGGTCTGCCCTACGCTGTCAATCAAGTAAAGCAGATCGTTGTCTTGGGTCAGGCCGATCGTAAAGGCCGCCGGCGCGTTGTCGGAAGTGATTTCGATCTCGACCACATGAGAAGTATCGAACCCGGATTGAAAGCTGAGCTCAACCAATTCTAGATTGGTCGCTGCAAGGCCATCACCCGACCAGGAGTTCACACGAAGCAGGACGGGCACGTCGATCGGGCTGTTGAGTGCCCCCGGGACAGTAATGCGAATCGTGTCCAGATACACACCAGGTTGTAGCAGAGAGCCATCGACGGTGAAATCGATAACGCTGTTGGCCGTCCCCCCGCTCTCGACATAGTTGATGAACTGCCCTCCCCCTAGCACCTCGGTGGTATAGCTGAAGGGATGATTGGCGTGAAGGCCGATTCCTCCCAGCTGGACAATCTCTGTCGCTTCCATCTGTTCGAACGGACCGGCCGAGTTCGTGGTCACCCAGGCGACATCCAGACTGTCGGGACCACTCTCTACAATCAAGGTGATGGGATACTCATGGGGACTGTTGCTGCATCCCGCGACGTGATAGAGCAACGAATTTTCATAAACTCCGGAGGCCAAACCCTGGCCATCGACTTCGAACGATGTTGTCCGGCCGGTGGTCACCTCCTGTTGGTGAGATTGAATAAAGCGGGGTTCACCGACAATCTCGACCGCGTACCAGGCCTGTTCGTTGCTGGAACGAATGTTCAGGTTGCCCCTGGTTCGAGCGTTGGTTCCTTCCTGCATCCAAAGGTAATTGGACCCTGAGGGGTTGTCGACCCAGGCGTATTCATCCCAGCCGGTTGTATCGTAGAGGTGCAGGACGACTTCCCGGCTCTTGTTGAAGGGAGCGTCGACCTCGAACTCGATGGTGCTGGAATACCACCCGGCCGACGACAGTGCCGAGAAGTCGGCGCTAACAGTCATCTCGTCGGGAGTCGTTCCCGAGACCGGACTGAGCGAGATGAACTCGGTTGACGGCGCATTAACGGTCGCGGAGTAATCTAGCCCTGCCTCGTCTGACAGAAGTTGCATCAGCCGAGACTTGATGTCCTGCGTACCGATGTGATCGGCAAAGCGGATTTCGGAAGGATTGGTCCAGAAACTGTTGGGCGCTACCCCCGTCTGCACACAAACCACGAACTCAGCGTGAAGCTCAACGTCGTCCACCCAGCATTGCACAGTGTTGTAGTGAAGACCAAATTGATTGATCGGTCCACCGTAAGCCATGAACCGCAGGGTGTCATCGGTGAAACCCTGAACATGCTCGAACCAGAGGAAGAAATCATTGGGATTGCCCACGCCGTACAGAGTGAAGGCGGAAGGAGCGTTGCTGGAGCTTAGTACCACCTCACCCTCAGGATACTGCCCGATGAACGGCACATAGTTCAGGAAGACGGTATCTGGTTCCACCCACGAGGTTGGCGCCAGGTCGACTATTTCCAACTCCACAACTAGTTCCACTGGATCCAAGACACCTTCTACGTAGAACACGATCGTACTGTAGTAGACTCCCACCGGCACCGTTTCACCGGAGGGGAAGATCTGAATGCGGGCATCGGTCAGGCTGTCATCGACCGGGAACGCCAACAACGATTCGAAACCCATAATTTCCCAAGTATAAGCGGCCGGTGCATTCGTGGAGGTAAGATCTGCGAAGGCACTGGGCATCGCCACGTAAGTTACCGCCAGATTGTACTCTATTCGTACCGTATCCGGGCTGACCTCGGCCGTGGGCGGGTTAATAACACTGGCCACCGCCTGTTCCGGTACCACCATTCCCCCGCCGAGTAAACCGGCATGACCGGGATTGATGTGATCGATGTCTCTTCCGGTTGCGCGAATGACGGAGTTGATCCAGTCTGGTGTAGCAGCTACATCGGCGGCTTTGGCGAGAGCTGCGACTCCGCTGACAAAAGCAGTCGAGAAGCTGGTACCACTCCACCAGGCGTAGCCGCCCGAATGGAAAGCCGAATAAATGTCCAGGCCGGGAGCGCACACATCAACTCCGGTTCCGAAGTTGGCAAAATCGGTGAGCGAGGTATCCAGGTTTACCGCTGTCACGCCGATGACATGCTCTTCCGCAGCCGGGTAATCGGCCGCCGCCTGGCCATCGTTACCGGCGGCCGCGACTATGACCACTCCCTGCGACGAGGCGTAGTTGATGGCATCCCTCACCGCCAGGTGGCGTTCGGTCAACACCAGGCTCACGTTGATTACGTCACAATTGTCCACGACTGCCTGCTCAATAGCCTGCGCCAGTGAGAAGCCATCTCCGAACCCATTGGCCGAGATAACGCGGTATGAAGTGATCTCGGCATCGGGAGCCATAAGGTTCACGACACCGGCCACGAATGTGCCGTGACCATAGGCATGACCGCCCGGTTCCTCAGAGGCATCCTGGTCGAGGTCGACATAGTCGTAGCCCGAGACAATGCCCCCTTCGAAAACCTCATGACTCATCTCCACGCCGGCATCGATTATCGCCACCCGAACCCCCGCACCGGTTGACCAGGTGTGGGTGCCTGTCAGATTGAGCATTCCCGCAGCAGGCTGCTCCTGATACTCGCCCTGAAGGTTCTCATCCGGGAAGGGGTAAGAACCCTGCACGGCATGAATCTGAACGGTGGTGTAGTTCGGATGAGCATAGTGAACCTGCTCCTGCTGCTCCAGCTCACGAGATACCTCCTCGGGATCGGCCGAAGGATCGATACTAATGAGGTATACTCCCGAGTATCCCAGGTAGGAAGTGCCGGAGGCGACCAGGCTCGGGTGTGAGAGGTCCTTGGGTGTCGCGTCGGGCGAGAACTTGACGACTACCTGCCCGTTGACATACGGAAGCTCCACTTCACCGCCGGCGACTCCGGTGTTGCCGCGGTCACCTACAACATTGCCACCGAAATCGGCCACGACCATTGGCGATAGAAAGACAAGGAGGACTGTCAAAGTCACGACTAGTGTGATTATGCTGTTGCTCGTATCTGGTATCTGCTTCATCGTATTCCTCGCTATGCTCGATTCCCCTACGGACTAAGGCGCGCCATGTGCCGAAAATGCCGCCCAGTGATAGGCTGAGCCGTATTTCTCTCTGGTGGCCAGGGACGCTTCCTGCACCGCTTTCGCGGCGATTTTATGTATCCGAAAACCTTTGTAAAATTGCCTCATCCAATGTGCGGTAGACTCATCGTGCACCGCCCAGTTTCCCGCTACGACCGTGCGGGCGCCCATCTCAAGAAACGAACGGACCAGCCCCGAGACCTCTTCCGAGGGCAACCCGGTTTGTTGCCCGGTACGACAAGCGGCCAGAGTCACGAGTTTCACCCGATTGCGACGTACCCTTAGATCAGCGGCAAACAGCGGACCATCCTCCAACTGCAGAGATGAATAGAAGGGATTCTCGACACGCAACGACGCATGCCCGGCGAAGTGCCAGGCCCTGAAACTAGAGTCGATCGGCCAGTCCTTCCGTCGGCACGGCCTCACGGTTTTGGTGTTCTTGCCGGCCATCTGAGATTCTACCGCTTCGATTTCCTGGTTGAGAAAGGGCAGGCCGGCGGAGTCGCCCACAAACACTCGCACCTTTTGCGAAGATGTCCGGACTGCCATCGATTGCGCGAAATGGCGGATGCTCGGCGCCAAAACCACCCTGTGGCTTTCTCCCAATGCTACTCCTGCACTGCTGGACAACGCCATCCAGGGAAGACTCCAGAGCTGCCCTTCGGGAACGATCAGCAAGTTTTTTCGTCGGCTGTTAAGTTCGAGAGGCCGCAGTATCCACTCACTGATCTGGTGGAGAATGCGGTTTTCATCGGCACGTTCGGCGCGGGCCCAGCGTCCTCTGCGCACCGGGAGGCATTCGACCATATATCGCCACTGAGCCGCCAGGTTCCGTAGTTTGGTCACACCTTCCCGGTAGCGCACAGAACGACACTCTCCCCTGTCGTGTATGAATGCAATGATATCGGTATCGCCCACATACAACTGCAGAATGGGGCTTGTCTTCGAGACTCGTTCTATAGATTCGTGTACGGCCTCCTTGGAAGAGGGTAGTTGCCCTCGTTCGACGCTGGCCAATGTCTGTCGAACCACTTGGCGCATTTCTTTGACACCCGCTGTCGTCTTCTGTGGCCCGAATGATCGCTGTTTGTCATCTTCCGGGATCCGATGGCTGAGTGCCGCCACTTGCTGAGCCAGTACCGCCAGGCTGTCCTGTACCCGCTGACGAGTGGGCGGGATCGAATCGAACAACTCTGCCGACGACCACAGTCCGGCTGTCTTCAGCCGCTCCGACCAGACCGCAGCTTCTCGCGGTGAACTGCTGGCCTGAGATTCGACCAGATTTTTGTAAGGATCGCTTCGTGAAGTTAGAAAGGCGCTGCGCAGTTCGACCGGCGGCAGCTTGGCCCGCACAGCATCGAGAACCTCGGCCGCGATAGTCCAATGTCGGATTGCCTCCTGATTTCGGTTGGAGGAAGCATGCCGGTCTCCCTTCAGAGTGTGATACCTTGCCAACAGATGGGGAACCGCTTTCACCGCCGGATTCCGCGACAGTCGAGTCATCGCTTCCTTGCTTCCTTGAGGAGAGGTCGCGATTTGCAGATCACAGATCGCCGCCCACAACGGCAGTTGAGCCTTCTGGAATCGCCTGTGAGCCTCTCTGAACTCGCGAGTCCGATCGCCAGAGGCTAATCCTGAGCGGGTAAGATCGACCGCGCCCAGAAATCCCTGATTGTTGATGGACGAGAAGCAGTCGCGGGCCGTCTTCAGCGGACGGTGTGACTCGCGCACGCGGCCAAGTCCTGAAAGTGCCAACGCCTCGAAGAATCCGGCCTTACCCAGCTCGTACTTGATGCCCAACTCAGTTGCACTGGCCGTGGCCTGGCGGGCCGACTCGAGGGCATCGCTGAAGAGATTGAGCCCCAAATAGGCTTCGGCACGGTCGAGTTCGCACAGCAACTGCTCACGAGGTTGCCCGCCCTCAGCATATTTGGTTTCGCATTCGTTCAGTTCCTTGAGTGCCACGTGAAAATCACCACGCAGCATATGAAGCCAGGCCATCCCGTAGAGACAGGAAGTGGCCAGGAGACCGAAGTCATAGCGAAGGCAGATCTCCCGCGCCGTGGAGTAGGCCTCGGACGCAGCCTCAAAATCAAAGAGCTGCACATGTGTATTGGCCTGATTGTAAAGACACAGGGCGTAGGCCGGTTCGGGTCCGTGGTTCTTAAAGTACTTTGTGGCGCTGGTGTATCTGCGATGGGCCTCGCGATGCCGGTCAAGGCGGTGCAGAACATTGGCGTAGTTGACATTGGTCTTGGCGATGTCTGAATCGGCGCCAAGCTTTCGGAATCCGGCCAGAGCCAAGTTAGCCCGGCGCCGTGACTCTTCGAAGTTGCCCAGATACATGTATACATCGATAAGTATACGGTCGATCTTGGATCGCTCGGCGACATCCCGCCTTAGGAGACTGCGCGCTTCCAGATATCGCTTCTCAGCCTCTTTGTATTGACCGGAAACCTGGAGAGCCCAGCCCAGAGCCCGCAAAGCAATAGGACGAGCGAAGTCGCCGAGATCGCTTGAACGCTCAAGGAAACTTCTGGCCATGGCCACGGCTTCGGGGGCGGACTTCTGAGTCTGAGTACGCACCAGACGGCTGCAGGCATCGGCCAAGCTCTTCGCCGACCATTCATGCCGATTACCGTTCTTCAGAAACCTTAGGATATGATCGGTAGGGATGTCGTTACCATTTACCATGAGACATCCTCAAATTCCAGGGTACGGTTGTGGGAAATCGCACGCAGCACTCGAGGAACGTGCAACGAGTTCCAGACGAAAAAGCCTCCGGACTGACTCATCAGGCTTCTGCCACCCACCTTCAGCACGAAGTCGTGAACTACGCGCTCGCGTCTGTAGATGCGAGCCGTGAACTCCCATCGCTGATCTCTCTTCTCAGCCACCATCTCGATCTGATAGTCTCCGGCGCGAAGCCGCAGCTTTCGTATGTGTCCGTCAATTCGGTCACGAAGCGGTACCGAAGGACCCTGAGACCAGGAGTCGTAGCTGACGCGACCGTCCACCAATCGAGTGTCAGTGGGAGGATCGAACAGGAGAGGGATTGATCCGCAACGATCCAGCATGTCCCCAGGTGCAGAGTCGAGAGACTCATCGGCGTCGAAAGACTCCATCGCATCGGCGAGTTCGCGCCCCAACAGATCGAGTTGATCGTCGAGAACTCTATCTCTTGATCGCCTGTTTTCCCGCGAGGAGTTTCTCTTGTTTGGTGACATACGTTCTACCTTCGATCTATGCGATTTCTGTACAAAGGAGCACGTAGAGACGGATTTAGTCCCTCCGGAATCCCATTTTTACCATAATCTTTTTGAGTTTTCGCAGACAGCGGACACGCAAGGGTCCGAGCGAGTTCGGTTTGATGCCCAGAATCTCGGCCAGTTTGCGATACGATTTCTTCTTGTCAGGAAAGTACAGAGCCGTCAGCAGCTGGCGACATCTGGGCTCCAAACGGGACATGGCATTGGCCAGAATGGCCCGTGATTCCAGTCTCTCGACATCCTCGTCAGGAAGCGCCTCGGCCGAAGTCTCCCGCGTCTGATCCAAGTCCGTTGATTTGACGGCATGCCGGGCTACGTAGATGGCCCTTCGGTGCGCCGTCCGAATTAGCCAGGCCGGGAGGCTCTGCGCATCTCTAATCGACTTTCGCCGTCGATAAAGGGCCAGCCATGTGTGTTGCGAGCAATCTTCCGCATCCGGCACCGACAGGCCGGCACGCGTCGCCACACTGAACACCAGCGATCCGTACAGGCTGACGAGCTTTTTCCAGGCTCGATGATCGCCCTCCAACACCAATTGCCAGATCTTGTGAATGTTGTCAGTCATGACATTCGATACCGGAACGTGCGTTTGTCTTCTCGATTGATGACGGAACCGGGTGCTTCATTTGTTTGCCGGGACATCTAGAGTCTTCGGATGTTCACCGTTAATATAGTCACGTTTTCCGATTTCAAAGAAATTTCTGTCTCACGAAGGACGGAACACAAAAAAGACGACGAAGCTATCTCGCTCCGTCGTCATGCCTTTGTGGCCTGTTGTCTTCAGGTTAGTCGCAGGCGACCGGTGGATCGCCTCCTGAGAACATGTAGGCTACGGTATAAACCAGGTCGGCTATATCCGGGGTATCGCTGCCGACACCATCGACATTGGCCTCGCCTGCGCAGACTGGTGCCGCTCCGCCCTCAAACATAAAAGCCACCAGCGCCACCAGATCGGCGATATCGATGGCCATTTCACCGGGCACGCCGTCAGCGGAGAAGTCTCCACGGGCGGGAGCAATGCAACAGAGCGGGTCACACGCGTCGCCGATTCCATCGCCGTCGAAATCAACCTGCGACGTATTGGCGACCGAGGGGCAGTTGTCGAAAGGATCGGCCACGCTGTCGTTGTCCAGATCGGGATCGTCCACGACCATGTACACCGAGTACAGGAGTGTGTCGGTTTCGAGTCCGACCGGATCGTCAACTATCAACTCGATGATCGCCTCCAGGCGGGTGTCGGGTTCAAGATGTTCGATCGTCTCCGGGAAAAACTGGAGTTCTATCTGGACTGAATCACCGGGAGCTACCGAGAATGACGCCGGCGTCATTTCTGACCAGTCAGTTTCTGCCGTCGTATGGAAATAGGCGAAGCTGAGATCGAAAGTCCTGGTCTCATCAAGATTGTAGAAGGTTGCCGTATCGACAAAAGCCGGTTCGTAGAACAGCGAGTAGGTCTCATAGCCATAGAACTGGGTCGCGATCGAACGCGCTGGTGTCTGCCAGAGATTGCCAACTTCGTTCATGAGTAAGATATTGGACGGATGATAGCGGTTTATCAACGCCGGTACTTCATCGAGACTCGGCCAGAACCAAGGGCCCACCTCAATCAACCAGGAGTAGACCTTCTTCTTGGTGAACTGCTCTCCATAGGTCCAGTCGTAGGCTGTGCCGTTGGGGCCGGTGTTGGAGAAATAGCCGTACGGGAAGTAACAGAGCGACAAGGCCTCGATATCATAGGCCAATTGAACCTGTTGAAAGTGCTCGATGTTCAACGGGGTATTAAAGAAGTTGAAGGGTATATTCTGGAAATCGCCGTAGCTATGGTAGTGCACAGCGATGACAAAATCGCGTTGGTTGAAGAAGTCTCTTACGACTTGGGCCTCCGGCTCCGAGAACGGACCGGTTCCTCGGTAAATCTGCGATTCCCCGTCGGTGGATGAGCCCACATCGTTGGCACCCCAGCCGTAGCCAAAGTTGCGATTGAGGTCGACGCCGAAGGTACCATCGCCGTTGTCACGAAGGTTCTTGCGCCACATGCCGCCGCCGTCGGGGTTAGTAAGTTCGTTGTAAACGAAGCCATCGGGATTGATGACCGGAACGAACCAGTTTTCGTTGCCGTTGATTATGGCCTGGTGCGCCGGCAAGGCGTGAAGGAAGAGTATCTGCTTGATGGTGTGGAGAAGGAGTTCCGGAGTTATGACTTCGCGGGCATGGATTAGACCGCCGAAGAAGATTTCCGGTTCGTCTTCGTCAACATGAGGATTGTCAGATATTTTGAATGCGAGGATGGGGCGACCTTCGAGGGAATAGCCGATAGTGTCCAAACGAGCGATATCGGGATGGACAAGGACCAGCGAATCAAGCTCTTCCTGGACCTCGGAAAAGGTTCTGAACCCGCCCATTGGCTTAGCCGCGCCCAACTGCTTGCGGTTGTACTCTTCGCAGTTTTCGATTAACACTTCGGCCCTGAAGAGGGCTTCCAAATCGGATCTCTCCGAAGCTACTGCGACCACTTCCAGACTTCCGTCCTGGCGATGTTTGACGACGTCGAAGCCAAAGGATGCGAATCGGCTTTGAGCCTCCTGATCCAGAGGTGGTACCAGCATAAGAGAATGGTCCTCGTAGGGAGGAATGCTGTCGGTGCGGGCGGTTTGAGCGGTGGCGGGTGAGGTACTGATTAGGCAGAGAGCAAGCAAGGCGCCGAAACAAGCGAGTACCCTGCGTCTCTCACTGAAATAAGACATCATAGACTGAACTCCCTGGCTAGGGTTCGTTGTGCGCGTATGGCGTTGCGTGCACTTCGAGTGTGGGTGGAATCGACGAGGTTAACCGCCGAGGTCGCACGTGATGTCTGGAAAAATCGGGAAACAGAACTCAGAGAGTAGACCTTATCTCTCGTGTCTGCGTTGCTTTGTTCCTTCCAATAATCTGAGACGTTCAGGACCGCCTGGTTGTTTAGAGGTTTGACGGGTAGCGGGAAAGCAGACAAATCCACCTTCTTTCATAGATTACGCCCCAAACTGTTTCATTGTTTCATTTGATGCCTGAAATCTGAACAGTCCCAGACAGTACACCAACATCCTCGACGCCGCGGTCGTTATGTGAGTATGAACTCAATCGCAGCCCTGCTCAGCCCGCACTCTCCGTTTGTCAGCGTCTCTCAGAGCGCGATTTCTGAAACCCGCGAAGGCAATCCTATTCGCCCAGTCGAAACTGCCACGCCGGGCAATGCCTCGCACAACGGACCCCGGCACTCCAGGCAAGCAGTAGGTGACAAAGTAGAGATCTCGCAAGAGGCACGAAAGCTGGCGCGAAATTCCCTAAGTGCTCAGGGGGATGACCTGAACATTCGCGAGCAAGCCCAGATTAGGAAACTGCAGGCAACCGATACTCGCGTGCGGGCTCATGAGCTGGCGCATCTGGCGGCAGCCGGCGGTATCGCTCGTGGCGGAGCCAGCTTCCAGTACCAGCGCGGTCCCGACGGCCAGTTGTACGCGGTTGGCGGAGAGGTGTCAATCGATGCCTCACCGGTTCCCGGGGACCCGGATGCTACCCTTCGAAAATCCGAGCAGATTCAACGGGCGGCTCTGGCCCCTGCCAACCCGTCGCAGCAGGATCGGGCTGTAGCGGCCAAGGCAGCCGCGATGGCCAACGAAGCCCGTGCTGAGAAATTGCGAGAGAAAGAGGATGCCGATTCCCGTGAGTTGGCTCCTCGAACCGGGATCGAGGGGAACGACCCTGAAGCGAGTGCGCCCGGCGACATCCTTGATCTTCTGGCCTAGTATTCCGCAAAGAAATAGCGGAGAAGGTGGTACCTTCTCCGCCGAGCACCAGGAGGTGCCTCCGAACCGCCAGGTTCGCTAATTCTTATCGTCCTTCCTTTCCGTCCTGCAGCCCCTCCCCAGCTTCGCTGACTCAGTTACGGAACCACCAAAACATAGAGCCGTGAATCAGTTTTGGAGGACAGAGATAGCTCATCTGCAGACGGAAGGAATAAGACGACGGATCATACTGAGCAGATCTATGGTAACCCATACGGATCGGCTGCGACTGCCCCTTTCCAACCATCGCTGAAATGGGAGCGATCGCACCGAAGTAACTACACGCGTTTACGGTCTGAATTGACACAATACAACCTTGGCCAGTAAATCTGTCGCTTTTTGGAGACAGCTTTCGTATCAGCAGTCCTAATCCTGATGTTTGGCGTCCCCTTCAAATCTCGCATAGCTCAGCAAATATTGCGTTTTTTCTTTGGATAGGGAGAATCTACCGATTAACCTTGGTAGAATGTGTGTAACTCTTCCCCGCTGCTGTTTATCGGAGGTATGATTTGGATCTCGACCGCCTTCTACAAAGGGCGCGGTCCGGGGACAAGTCTGCAGAATCTGAGATTCTAAAGTATTTGTCTGCGAGATTTAGACTGTTGGCCGAACGAAGAGTAGAGAGTAGGGAGGTTGCCGAGGACATTGCGCAGACCGCTTGCGTGGCAGTTCTTGAAAACTATCGTACTGCCGTGTTTGACAAGGGGTTCGCACCGTGGGCTCACGGTATTTTGCGCATGAAGGTCGGCAATTACTATCAGAAAAGGAAGACGCTTCGCTCTACTGTGACCAGTGGTGTGGAAATTGAGGGAGGTTCTGGATCCTATGATCCTGACCCTGAGTTCATGCGCAAACTGATCGCCTGTCTGAGAAAGCTGTTCCGGGCCAACAAGAGATATGCGAGAACTCTGGTATTGGCATATCAGGGGTACTCGGTAAAGGATATCTGCAAGAAACTGGACGCCTCGCGCCAAACCCACTATTCCAACTTGCACCGGGCGCGTAGTCTCCTCAAAGAATGTCTTGAAATGAGTTCAGAGTAGACGTATGAGCAAGTGCACAGATCACAAGATCGGGCGACTAATTCACGCTTACGAGACCAATACCATCCATCCTGACGACCTGGAGACGTTTGAACTCCATCTCTTGAAGTGTGACTACTGCTTCCAGGAGGTGTCGCTCATGACCGAAGCCAGCCGAGCGATAAGGCACAGTGAGGAAGTCAAACGCGAGGCCCTGGCCGCTGTCGGCGAACCCAAATCCTGGGGATCCAAGTTGATTAAATGGCTGTGGCCCGACACCCCAGTAGCCTTCAGGCCGGCCTTGAGTATCGCCCTGCTCCTCCTGATGCTTTACCCCGCCTATCTGGGTCTGTTTCCTGAGCCCCAGGAACCGGTGTCTGCTGTTGAACGGCTGAATCTCTACCCTACGCGTTCAGACTCTCCCGCCGTCTCATCGGGCTCGAAAATACTCGTGTCTTTTGTCGTGGAGGGGGTTCGTTCCGACGGCAAATACTTGGTCGAGATCCAAAACTCAGACAACCAGACGGTATTCAAGGAATCTGAGTTCGACTCATTTGACGACTATGAGACTGGTCTCCTGGTTATTGGAAAAGGTCTCCTCGCACCGGGCACCTACAGCCTGGTCATCAGCGACGCTGGTTCCGAGGACTCGGAGATACTCGAATCCTATCGTTTTGTGCTCCTTCCTAAGCAATAGTCCGCAAATCGTCTCCCCTCAAGCCCAATTTGCCTTTGAAAAACTAGGTCCGACCGCTAGATTCTAAGCATCCGCCCTGAGCCGCGGTGCAAAATCAATATCCAAATGGGCTAGAGGAGTGCAGTGTGTTGAATCTGTGGTTGAATGGAATGTGTCGTACGGGGATCTTCTCGCTAATCATCTTGATGTCTCTGGGTCTCATGGGGACGGCCGCGGCATCGCAGGACTATACTCGGGCAGATTGTCAGAAGTTGGCCGACAGCGCCAACAGCCGATTCGACGCCCGTGACTTTCGCTTTTCGGCAGATATCATGGAGGAGGCGGTGACGGCTTGCGAATCTACTACCCTCCCGGATGACACGGTCCTACTAGCAAACCTCAACAAACTCTCTTTTACCTGCTACGTCATTGGAGAATATGAACGTGGCGAGAGGTGGGCTCTGCGCTCACTGGAGATCTCCGATTCATCCTTCGGCCAAAACCACATTCAGTTTGCCCGAAGCCTAACTATGGTTGGTCTACATGCCTGGAGCCTTGAGCGATTGGACGAAGCAGTCAAACACTACACTCGGGCCATCAAGATTTTCGATACCCAGGGGGATCCGGACAGTGAAGACATAGCCAAGGCATCGCACAATCTGGCCCTGGTATACTGGAAGCTAGAGGAATACGACTCCGCCCGAACCCGGACCCGGCGTGCCCAGGAGATATGGGAGAAAGTGAAAGGTCCCGACTTTGCCCATATCGGTGCCAGTCTGAACTTGCAGGGAATTCTCAGTTCGGAGTTGGGAGAACATGAGGAAGCCGAAGTGGCCTACTCGAAGGCTCTTGATTTACGCGAACG
>Ga0180436_10000228_pt1 | contig 59689 bp, 45 predicted proteins | sample SS_ome_2_FD_132434 | JGI IMG/M metagenome (GOLD analysis project Ga0180436, IMG submission 132434) | Hypersaline lake sediment archaeal communities from the Salton Sea, California, USA - SS_3_S_2 metaG | ecosystem: Environmental > Aquatic > Non-marine Saline and Alkaline > Hypersaline >...
ACCACAGATCGTATTATCGACTATGTTGAGGGACGGGAGGATATCAGCCGCGGCATCGTAAGAGCAATCGGCAACCCCTCCGAACGCTTCCGCGAGGACTATCTGCGCATGCTGCGAGCCGTTCGTTTCGCCGCCGTCCTTGACTTCGAGATTGAACGCGAAACCGCAGCCGCCATCCGCCACCATGCGCCGCTGGCCGCGTCGATCGCGCCGGAAAGAGTGCGCGAGGAGCTGACGCGCATTCTGGTGGAATCGCCGCGCGCCGGCGATGCGATTCGCCTTATGGAAGAAACGGGATTGCTGCGCGTGCTACTGCCGGAGGTCGATGCCATGAAGGGCCAGGAGCAGCCCCCGCGGTTTCATCCCGAGGGCGACGTGTTCGAACACGCCGTGCTGATGCTGAACCTGATGCGCGAACCGTCGCCGAGGCTTGCCTTCGCGGCCCTTCTGCACGATGTCGGAAAGCCCGGCACGGCCCGTCTGGACGGTGACCGTATTCGTTTCAACCGCCACGCCGCGCAGGGATCCGAGCTGGCGAGCTCGATTCTGAAACGCCTGCGGTTTTCGAACGCCGATACTGACGCAATCGTCCACATGATCCGCAATCACATGCGTTTCATGGACGTCCGGAAGATGCGGCGTGCGACGCTGCGACGTTTCGTCGGGCAACCGACATTCGATCTCGAACTGGAATTGCATCGCCTGGATTGTCTCGCCAGCCACGGGCAACTCGACAACTACGATTTCCTGCAGGCGTACAAGCGGGAACTTGCCTCCGAGCCGGTCCTGCCGTTCGCCTGGGTATCGGGACGAGACATCATAGCGTTGGGTCTCGCCGAGGGGCCGGCGATAGGGCGATGGAAGCGCATGGCCTACGACGCCCAGATCGAGAATCGGTTCAAAACTCGGGGAGAACTGCTGCAGTGGCTGAAAACGAGGATCGAATCCGTCGAATCCGGGGGAAACGCCAACGACGATCCGCGCCGGGGGGATCCGGCCCGCATCAGGAAGCCTTCTTCAAGGCCGAACTGAGTATTCCCGCGCCGGACAGCTCACGATGAAGCATCGGTTTGGTGATCCTGACGGCGCCGCGTTTCCCGCTGCGCGGCGCCTCGAACATCACCTCCAGCATGATCTGCTCGACTATCGATCTCAGACCGCGCGCCCCCGTGCCGCGCTTCAGCGACATGACGGCCAGTTCGCGCAGAGCGCTGTCGGTAAAGGACAGTTCGAGGCCTTCCATGGCCAGGAGTTTCTGATACTGCCGCACCATGCAGTTTCGCGGCTCGATCAGGATGCGCACCAGATCGTCCTCGGAAAGGTCGGCGAGGCAGGTTACGATAGGGAGCCGGCCCACGAGCTCCGGGATCAGGCCGTAGCGCACGAGGTCTTCCGGTTCGACGGGCAGACCTGAGACCGCTCCGCGGTGAAACGCAGTATCCTCGTGCGTTTCCACAAAGCCGACGGTCTTGTGGCCGCGGCGCCGGTTAACTATATCGTCGAGGCCGACAAACGCGCCGCCGCAGATAAACAAGATATGCGACGTGTCGATGGTAATGTATTCCTGCTGGGGATGTTTGCGTCCTCCCCCCGGCGGAACGCGCGCCAGCGTTCCCTCGAGAATCTTCAGCAAAGCCTGCTGAACACCCTCGCCCGAAACGTCGCGGGTCAGCGAGACGTTCTCGGTCTTACGCCCGATCTTGTCGATCTCGTCGACGTAAATGATCCCGGTCTGCGCCCGTCCTACGTCCATGTCGGCGTTCTGCAAGAGGCTCAGGAGTATGTTCTCGACGTCCTCCCCCACGTAGCCCGCCTCGGTCAGAGTCGTGGCATCCGTAATGGCGAAGGGCACATCAAGCATGCGGGCCAGGGTGCGCGCCATCAGGGTCTTGCCCGTGCCGGTGGGTCCGATTAAAAGAATGTTGCTCTTTTCGATCTCGACGTCGGAGAAATTGCTCTTGCCCGTGCCTGCCTTCTCCTGCTTGAGCCGCTTGTAGTGGTTGTGCACGGCCACGGAAAGGACTTTTTTCGCATGTTCGTGACCGATAACGTACCGGTCGATAAACGCCTTGATCTCGTGCGGCTTCGGCACCTTCAGTCCGGCCGCCCAATCCACGCCGGCCGGACGTTCTTCTTCCTTGAGCACGCGTTCGCAGAGGCCGATGCAGGCGTCGCAGATATTCACGCCGGGCCCCGCCACGAGACGCCGGACATCCCTGCGGCCCCTTCCGCAGAAAGAACAGGTCTGACTGTTCCGGCTCAAGCTTTCTTTCCTTTCGCGGACTTCTCCCGCGGCCGCTTACTTATCACTTCATCCACCACGCCGTAAGCCCTGGCTTCCTCGGCCGACATGAAAAAATCCCTGTCGGTGTCCCTGGAGATCACTTCCAGCGGCTTTCCCGTGTGCTCGGCCAGGATCTCGTTCACGCGGTCCCGCAGTCGCAGGATCTCCTTGGCTTGAATGCTGATATCGGCGGCCTGCCCCTGCACGCCTCCCCAGGGCTGATGAATCATGATGCGCGCGTTGCTCAGGGCATAGCGTTTTCCCGGCGAGCCCGCCGCCAGGAGCAGCGCGCCCATGCTCGATGCCTGGCCGACGCAATAGGTGCAGACGTCGCATCTGATGAACTGCATGGTGTCGTAGATTGCCATGCCCGCCGTGACCGATCCGCCGGGCGAGTTGACATAGATACTCACATCCTTCTCCGCGTCTTCGGCCTGCAGGAAAAGCAGTTGCGCGATGATCAGGTTGCTGATCTCGTCCGAAATCGCCGTACCGATGAAGATAATCCTGTCCTTCAGCAGCCTGGAAAATATGTCGTAGGCGCGCTCGCCGCGGCCCGTCTGTTCCACGACCATGGGAACGAGCGCCTGGTTGTTGATGTTCATGATTTTCTCTCCCCTTGCATGCGGTCCGGGCCATGCCGGTTCACTTCTTGATTTTGGCGTTCTCCATTAAAAAATCGACGGTTCTTTCGTTGCGAATGTCGCTCCGCAGATTCACGATCCCGTTGCGCTTTTCGAGCTCGCCCCGGAACTGCTCGACCGGCATCCGGTAATGCCCTGCCAGCTCCGCCACGCGTGCGTTGACGGCATCGTCGTCGACCGCAATTCCCTCCTCGTCGGCAATGCGGCTCAGGATATAGGCCAGCTTCACGCGCTCCCGTGAGGTCTCCTGCGCGCTGCTGAGAATTCTGTCCTGGTGTTGCGCGATCTGCTCCTGGGTGGCCCCCCTGCTGACGAACGAGCGCACGATGTTGCGAACCGCCAGGCCGGTCTCCTGCTCGACGACGGCCTGGGGCAGATCGAAATCCGTCTTGTCGAGGAGATAGCGGCTGACCTCGTTGCGCAGCCGCTCTTCCTCCTCGCGCTCGGCCGCGTGCCGCAGTTCTTCGCGCACCCGGTCGCGCAAGGCATCTTCCCCGTCAACCTTCAATTCCTTGAACAGGGCTTCGTCAAGGGGCGGCAGAACCCGCTCGCGGATGCCCTTGATTTCCACTTCGAAAAGGGCATCCTTGCCGGCCAGCGCGGCGACGCGGTAGTCGGCCGGAAAAGTCGCCTTGATATCGCGTTTTTCGCCGATTGTCCCGCCGACCAGCCCCTGGGACAAGCCTGGTATGATCTCCTTGCCTCCGACCAGCACGAGAAAATCGACGCACTCTCCCAGCGCGGCGTTGTCCGGCGCGACCTGGGCGAAGCTCTTCCCCTCGCAGGTTCCGCGGTAATCGATTCTTACGAGGTCTTGCATGCGCACTTCGCGGCCCTCGACGTCTTCGTACCTGGCGCGGCTCTCCCTGATGCGCATTACCGCGTCGTCGACGTCTTTTTCGGCCACTTCAATCTTCTTCCGGCGCAGCACAATTTTCTTATAGCGCGGCAGCTTGAAATCCGGGGCAACGTCCAGCGTGACATTGAAGTCGATCCCAGCTTCCCTGCTGAACCGCACCTCGCCCACGCCCACGATCGCCACGGGCACAACCTCTTCCTGTTTGAGCGCGTCGCGGTACAGCCGCGGAACCAGTTCTTCCTTGGCGTGTTCGGCCAGCTTGTCCCTGTACTGTCGCTCGACAACGGCGGGCGGCGCCTTGCCCTTTCTGAAACCGGCCAGCTTTGTCTGCCGCGCGTAGATTCCGACAAGTCTCTCGTAGTCTTCCCTGACGGCCTCGGGCCCCGCATGGACATGCATGACCTTGCGGCAAGGACCGCCGCTTTCGATCGTCACTTCCATCGATGCTCCCCTTTTCCCTACTCCTTCATCGACATGAGAAATTCGGCGTTGCTCTTCGTCTTCTTCAAACGGTTGACAATCATCTCCATCGCTTCCACGGGCGGGACGCCGTTGATGGCCCGGCGCAGAATCCAGATCCTGCTCAACTCGTCGGGATGCAGCAACAACTCCTCCTTGCGGGTGCCCGATTTCTCGACGTTGATCGCGGGAAAGATACGCTTGTCCACGAGGGTGCGGTCAAGGCAAAGTTCCATATTTCCCGTGCCCTTGAATTCCTCGAAGATCACGTCGTCCATGCGGCTGCCGGTCTCGACCAGGGCCGTGGCAATGATCGTAAGGCTGCCGCCGTGCTCGATATTGCGGGCCGCGCCGAAGAAACGCTTGGGTTTATGCAGCGCGTTGGCGTCCACCCCGCCGGAGAGGATCTTTCCGCTGTGAGGCTGCAGCGTGTTGTAGGCCCGCGCCAGCCGCGTGATACTGTCCAGCAGAATCACGACGTCCTTGCCGCATTCCACCATGCGCTTCGACATCTCGATTACCAGTTCGGCCACCTGCACGTGTCGTTCGGGCGCTTCGTCGAACGTCGAGCTCAGAACGTGGGCCGACGTGTTGCGCTGCATGTCCGTGACTTCCTCGGGCCTCTCGTCAATCAGCAGGATGATCAGGTAGACGTCCGGATGGTTGGCCGAAATGCTGTTGGCAATTTTCTGCAGCAGCACGGTCTTGCCGGTGCGCGGAGCCGCGACGATAAGGCCGCGCTGCCCCATGCCGATCGGCGTAAAGATGTCCATGACGCGCATCGAGACTTCTTCGGGCTTCTGCTCGAGATGGATGCGCTCATCGGGAAATAGTGGCGTCAGGTTCTCGAAAGGCACGCGCTGACGAGACTTGTCCGGGTCTTCTTCGCCCACCTTGTCGACCCTCAACAGGGCAAAGAAGCGCTCCTTGTCCTTCGGCTCGCGGATCTCGCCTTCCACCAGGTCGCCGGTACGCAAGGCGAAACGCCGGATCTGCGAAGGAGATACGTAGATATCCTCCGGACAGGGCAGGTAGTTGCTGAAAGGCGACCGCAGGAAACCGAAGCCGTCGGGAAGTATCTCCAGAATGCCCTTGCTGTACATCGAGCCCTTGCGGCGCGCGTGAACTTTCAGAATCTCGAAGATCAGCTCGTGTTTGCGCAGGGCGCCAAGGTCGACGAGGCCCAGTTTGTCGGCTCTTTCGTGCAATTCCGGCACCGACTCCGACTGAAGGTCAAACAGGCTGAGAGGGTCGGGTACGGGACCGTCCCACTCCGGCATCTCTTTCTGGGCGTTGTTGCCGTTGGAATCGTCGTCGGGTTTTTTGCGCGGGGAGTTCCCCCGGTAGCGCGGCCCTGTGTGCTCACCGTCGGACCGTCCGCGCGAAGGGCGTCCCGATCGAGGTTTTCTGCCCGAGTTATTGTTCTGCTCTACCATGACTCACCTCTTCAGAATGGCATTCGCCACCATCGTTACCTGATCTTCCAGCGCAGCGAGGGCGCCGGTATTCGCCACTACGTAATCCGCCAGCCCGACTTTCCGGTCCAACGGCATCTGTGCTTCAATTCGCAGCACTGCCTCAGCCTCGGACAGTCCCCGCTCCGTCAAGCGGCGCAACTGCTCGCGGCGGGGCGAAGCAACGCAGATCACGGCGTCCCAGCCCGCTCCGCGGCCGCTCTCGTACAGCAGCGGCGCCACGACCGCCGCCGCGGGCAGGGCCCGCCGATCCAGTTCATCAAGCCACTTACCCCACGCCGCGATGACATGAGGATGAACGGCCGCGTTCAGCGCCGCCAGGCTTTCCGGGCAACCGAAGACCAGCCGCCCGAGCACCTTGCGTTCGATGCGGCCGTCCGCTCCAACAATACCCTTGCCGAACCGCGCAACGACCGCATCAAACGCCGGTTGGCCGGGAAGCATGACCCGGTGCGCCAATTCGTCGGCTTCGCACACCGCAAAGCCCATTCGCCCGAGACAGGAGCCGACCAGGCTCTTACCGCAGGCAATCCCACCAGTGACAGCGACTCTCAACATGGCGATCGGGAGCTTGATCCGAAAAAACCGGGCTCAAAAAACAACGCCGATCAGAGTGAAAGAGTCCGCCGGTCTCATTCCTCTCCGAAAAGCCTGCCTTGCCGCAGGGCGTCGGCCATACTCTTAAATCCGTATTCCTCGAAGAATGGAACCAGTCTGACCGGGTCTTGCGGTTTGACCGCCGTCGCCTCCCACTCCGGCCCCCCGTGAATGTCACGCCTCAGAAGCACCATTGCAACGTTGCGTTCTACCATCGGCCGGTTTTCGCTCAACGCTTCTCTGATCTTGCCGCCCCGGACCTCCCCGATATGTTCCCATATTCCCCGGATCGAACCGAAAGCTCCCAGCAAGCGCGCCGCCGTCTTCGGACCCACGCCCGGCACGCCGGGAATATTATCCGATGCGTCACCCACGAGCGCCAGCCAGTCCACGATTTTTTCCGGCGGCACTCCCGTCTTGGCAACCACCTCCGCGGCACCCATCATGCCGCCTTTACCCGCGGGCGGAATGATGCGGCACGCATCGCCGACAAGCTGGTAAAGATCCTTGTCGGTCGTGGCGAGCAGAACTTCGTCCGCGCGATCCTGAAAACGCGCGGCCAGCGATGCGATCACGTCGTCGGCCTCTTCTCCTTCGATTCTGACCCAGGCCACTTCCGCCCGCTCGAGATACTCCTGCACGGGTTCGAACTGCTCGCGCAGCGGATCGGGCATGCGCGGCCGCTGAGCCTTGTAATCCCCGTGCAGCTCCAACCGTTCCTCGCTCAACCCGCCGTCAAATACCACGGTCCAGTGCGTGGGCGACCATACGGCCTCCATCTGCCGCAGCATGCGGATAAAGCCGAACAGCGCGTTCGTGGGCCGCCCCGACGGCGCAGTCAATTCCGGAATCGCAAAGAACGCGCGGTACAGAACGGCGGTGCCGTCGATCAGAATCAGCCTGTTCAGGGACATGCTCTATTCGGCTTCGGGAACAGGAGAAATCTTGTCCATAATTTCTTCTATCTTCCCGATCGGGTTGCCGGCGGGATCGACCAGGCGCGCCGTTACGAAGATCAGCAGGTTACGCTTCTCGCTACTCTCATATTTGCTGGTAAACATCCTTCCGATAACCGGCAGATCGCCCAGGAACGGGATTTTGTCGTCCACTTCCACACGCATCTCGTGGATCAGCCCGCCCATAACAACGGTTGCGCCGTTGTAGATCGAAATGCTGGTCGAGAGACTGCGCGTCTTGAAGAACGGCTGCTCGATGGGCACCGAGAGAGTATTCCCGTCCGCATCCGTAAAACTCTGGCCGTAGTTGCGCCATTCCGGCTCGCTGACCACCTCGGGGGTCATTGTCAGGTTGATCATCTGGCCTTCAGCGCTGACTTCGGGCAGCACGGACAGGATCACGCCTACTTCGCGCGTTTCGAACGAACGCGGCGTCACAACCGGGGGCGTACCTACCTGAATCGCCTCGCCGCCCTGGAAAGTCGCGGATGTGCCCGATGTAATGTCGTAATCGCCCGGATATACATACTCGGTGACGACCTTAATCATGGCCTCGACCCCGGATTGCGTTGTCACTTTCGGGGCGGACAGCAGGTCCGCGTTGCCCTTCTGCTGAAGCAGGTGCAGCACGAAAGCAAGTTCAGGGTTCGTCAGGACCGAAGCCATCGTGAGAATGTTGTCCGCCGCGGAAACGGGATTGCCGCTCAACAGGTTGTCCGTCAGGTAACGCTGCCCCTTCGTGAAGGAAGTTGCGTTCACCTGGATGCGTTCGCGCGCGGTAGGGTGCAGGTTCTCCTGGCCGTCCTTTTCCAGCAATTCCCAGTTGTCGGTCAACAGGTACTCGAAACCCATGGAAGTCATGTCTCTTTGATTGACTTCGACAAAACGGGTCTCGATTTCGATCTGCTTGGGCACGACGTCGAGCTCGCTGAGACGCTGCTCGAACACCGCGAGATTCTCCGCGGTATTCGCCACCATCATTTTGCCGATCGTAGGCAGGTAGCGTATGGAGCTGCCCTGCGGCCATTCCACGCCAAGCCCCCTGAAGAAATCCTTCCAGTCCGTGGCCTCGCCGCCCACCGCGGCCCTGCCGAACGTGCCGCCGAAGTCGTCCACTCCCTTGTCGAGCTCGGCGCCCACTATCGTCATGCGTTCCTTGAGCGTGGGCAGCACGTTATACATGCGCGAGATGATCTTGCCGATCGGCGCGTCAAGCGGGACGATTTTTACGACCCTGTCCTCGATACGGTATTTCAGGCTGGCCACTTCCGTTACGATCTTGAGCGCCTCGAACAGCGTCACGTCGCGTGCCCGAAAGGTAATCAGCGGGACGTCGCCGGCCTCCTTGACGCCCGGCTGCGCCTCAACCGCGCCGAAAAAGCCGGTGGTGACGGGCGCCGGAGCGGCTTCCTGCTCTCCCAGGTGCAGTATGATGTTGACCCCCTTCCTGTCGGGGTCCCATTCCCTGCTGTTGTCCTGCAGGAACTGCACAACGTCGTAGATGTTAGCCTGGCGGAAGTCGATCTCCGGGATCACGATCGCCTTCATCCTTTCAATGATCTTGCGCCGTTCTATCTCTTCCTCGTCCACTCTCGTCTCGCCCGGCGGCCGTATGCGCGCCAGTGCGTCCGCCGGACCGTAGTCGCGCGGATTCCAGTTTCTGCGGACGTCAGCAATCATATCGCGGCGAGTGGATTCCAGTTCGAGCGAAGCGACCTCAAACTTGCGTTGCGACACTTTGGCCCGCCACCTGATGGCTTCCGTATTGTTGGGATCTTTCTTGAGAACGGCTTCGAAAGTGGCCAGGGCCGCGTCCAGTTCAGCCGACATGAACTGCTCGCGTCCGGTCTTGAGCATGGACGCCGTTTCTTTCTCGGACTCGACGAAATCCGGCTGTTCCCATCTCACCGGCCGTGGGGGCGGCGGTACCGGCAGCTTCGCCTCTTCGATTCTTGTCTTTACCTGCTCGACCAGCGCCGGCCCCTTGCGATGCCCCTGGAAAGTGGCCTCGGTGGCAAACTTCAAGGCGCTCTCCAGATCTCCCCCCTTCATGAACGCGATCGACTGCTGGTAAATCGCCTCTCTCAATTCTATCTTGATCTGATCGCGCATCTCCCGCGTCGCGGGCCTGTCGCCGGCCTGTTTCAGCGCGCCCTGAGCCTGCTCGAAATACTGCTTGGCGTCCAGGTAGCGCCTGGTGTTGAACGCCTTGCGGGCCTCTTCCACTTTCTCACGCGCGTGATCTTCCAGGGCTTTCCGCCGCAGTTTCTCCATTTCCACGGTCAGATCTAACCCTTCCCGGTCGGAATCCGTTACCCGCGCGACCGGCCGGCTTTCGAAAGGTTCCGGGGCCGCCATGGGCCGCTCAGCCGAAGCAGGCGCTTCGGCCGGTGCTTCCACGGCCGCAGGCGCAGGCTTTTCCGGTTCCGCCGGTTCCACGCTGACTTCAGATGGTTCTTCCCGCGGCCCCTCCATCAGAAGATCCTCGATTGAAATTTCCTTGGCCGGCTCGGCGGCTGCTTCCTCGACCACCGTGGTTTCCTCGATTTCCCGCCCCAGCAGATCTTCCGCCGCGGGTTCTCCCGCGGTTTCATCCGTGCCTTTTTCCTCCGGAGGCTGTTCCACTTCCAGAGCGCTTTCGACCGTGAGATCGAAAGCGGCGTCTTCTTCGGTTCCGCTCGACGGCGCTTCCTCGAATACGGGAACTTCGGTCGGTTGCGCGGTTTCCTCAAAATCTTTCTTAACCGGTTCAGCAACGGCCTCGCCGATAGCCAGTTCAGGCTCTGATTCGCCATTCTTCACGGACGCCTCTTCCAGCAGTGCGTCAAGGCCGGTGTCGTCTTTAGCCTGAAGGTCGCCGTTCAGAACATCTTCGACAAGCATTTCTTCGGCCAGGGCCGTACTGTCCCCATCGGTCTCCTGTGCGAATGCGCTGAGAAAGGCAACACCCGCAATCAGACACATTGCCAGTGCCGCCTTGAATCGTTCATGACCTGTCATTAGGCAGAATCTCCTTCAAGCGTCTCTCGTGAGGTTCACTTTGCCCGGCCGTTGCATGAGACAATAACAAGCCGTTCTTCGTCGGAAAGGCGTTCTAATACTACAGAGTCGCGTTCACTGTCAATACGCAATACCTTATACTCCTTGCCTCTGACTTCCATGATCCCGCCCATCTTGAGCGTAAAGCGGCTGCCGTCGGGTCTGAAGAGGAGGTCGACCGTAAGTTCCACGTAGGAGACACGTTTGCCCATCGTGAGAGGAATCAGCTTGTCCGCCAGTTTCAGCGTCAGGATCGACCGGTTGACGCGAAGCACAACACCGCCCGATGTTTCTTCCTCGAAATGCTCCTCGAACTTATGAAGCTCAAATCCTTCAATATCTTCGTCCAGTGCCTTGAAATAGGTCTTGCCGGTAACCTGGTCGTTGACGGCGAACTTCTGATTCCCGTCCGGCAGCTTGATTACGCTCTTGAACAGCAGCCGGAACGGGGTGGCCGTGATCTTCTCGACGCAGAGCTTGGCCGCATAAGAAGGATGGTCATCGCCATCCTGAGGGTCGGTTTGCGGTTCGGCCATGAATTCTTCAAGGTTCGTGAACCCGTCGCCGTCCGGATCCTTGGCCGCATCGGTCGGGTCGGCGGGATTCAATCCGTGTTCACGCTCCCACTCGTCGAGAATGCCGTCCTGATCTTTGTCCTTAGGCTCCTTGGGCGGCGGTGGCTGCCTAGTCTTGCAGAAGGGGCACACCTTCGCCGTCAGTTCTATCGGGCGCCGGCAGTCTACGCACCAGACACGCATTTCCGGAACCAGAAGCGCGTTGGTCCATGTCCCGATCTGGTCGGGACCGGCGATCTTGGCCTTGGCAGAACTGTAGGGCTCAAGATCCGCCGCCGCTGCGTCGGGATATTCCGGCTTCATCTGTTCGAGCTTGGTCCTGGTCCTCTCCTCCTCGACGCCCACCGCGTGCAGCCGCACGCCGAGGTAGACCACGGAAGCAAGCAGCAAAGCTGCCATCAGGCCGGCTATCAGCTTATCGTACTGTCCGGACACGGCCGTCAGTATGCCTTTCAGGTTCATGAATCCCCCTCTTTCTCCCGGAACCTGTAGACATCGATTTCGAGGGTGACGCGCATGGGTTCCTCGACCGTCCGACCGCAGACGGTTCTCTGCAGCACGGGTGGCGCCGCCACTTCTCCTCCCTCGGCCGGTTGCGGTGCCTCTTCGTCGGCGACTACGGGGGCGGGCTCCCTGATATCGGGTCCCGACTTGATTATATCCATGTTCGTTACCACGATAAAGAGCTTGTGGGAAGCCAGACGGTTCAGAACACTGATCAGAGCCTGTTCGCGGGCGCTGAACTCGAACACGAAATGGAACCTCGCAAAGAGTTCGTCTTCGCCGATGAGGCCCGCATCCTTGATCCGGGCGGCAAGCGCCGCACCAGCTCTCCCGACCAGCCCCCCCTCGAACTCGTCGCGCTGGATCCGGCTGACCGCGCTGATGCCTTCCTGGCAAAGGACCTGCCACAGGTTCTGGACAATAATAAGTTGTTCCATCAGGCGCGGGACGTGATCCGGTGAAGGCAGGCTGCCGCGTTCGTCGAAATACCGGTCGAACCCGAAGTTGAATCCCGAGGGAACTGTGACCCCGTACCTGTCGGAATAGGCCAGAAGCTGGCTCTTGCGGCTGCCGAGATGCCCCATGAACGTGGACGGGCTGGGACGCTGCTCCAGCCTGATCTGGCCTTCGCGCACCAGTTCCATGAGCTCTTCGAACCGCTCTGCTATCTCGGCGATGTTGGCCCGTTCGCGCTCCACATTTTCGGCCGAAGGAAACGGGTCCTTCTTATAGAACGACAGCAATTGGCGCGTATGCTGCCGCAGACGCTTTTCGGTCGAGTTCAATCCGGCCATCGCCCGGACAAGCAGCAGTCCGACCGCGACCAGCACAACCGCGCAGGCCGCCGCGGAAATGAGAAAAACAAGGCTTTTTTTCGCTTTCATCAGGAAATCAATGGACTTTCAGCGGTTTAGCCAGAACGATTTCTATCGCGAATTCGCGGGCGTAATCATCGGCGCCGACGGGAACAATCTTGGTAATCTCAGTGTCGTCCGTAAAGTATGGCGAAGACCTGAGGCGGTTGCGGAAGAGCTCGATCGCGGTTGCCTCAGGCGTATCCTTGAGTTTGTCCATGAAGCCCTTGCACTCAATCTCTAAGCTCGGCACTTGGCCGTCTTTTTCGGGCGCTGCGTCGATGCGCGTCAGCCACATGCCCTCCAGCATGGCGTCGTGAATCGCCTGCAGCACTTCGATCCACTGTGTGCGCTGCATAACGACTTCCACGATGCTGTCCGCCTTGCCCTGGACGGTTTGTTTCTCGCCGATGGCTTGCTGCAGGAGCTTCTCAACGCGGATAAGCCCCGCAATCCTCCCGGTAACGGTGCGAAGCTGCAGCTCGCGGATGGTGCGCATGCGGTTGGCGCCGGCCCAGAAGCACAGCATAACGAGCAAGGCCCCCGCGGCGGCGGCCGCAAAAAACGGCTGGCGTTTGCGGAAACGCTTCGTCGCAACCAGGTCCGGCGGCATCAGGTTGATCTCGATCTGGCATTTCGTCGCCCGCCGCAGGGCCAGCCCCACCACCGGCGCAAGAAGCTGAACGTCCCCGTTGATCCGCTCGTCGGGAATCGTCGGACTCACCATGATATTGGCGAACGGATTCAGATACTCGACGGGCACCTTCAGTTTATCCCTGAAGAAAGTGTCCGTATGAGGCATCACGGAAGACCCGCCGCAGAGCAATACGAGCGACGGCGCTTCCCCTCCCTGCTGGCTGCGGTAAAAATTGACGGAGCGGTTGACTTCAGCGTGCAGCCGCGTCACAACGCCGCGCGAAATCTTCGCAACCCTTTCGGCGTCTTCTTCCGCCTGTCCCGCCGTAACCCCTCCGAGCCCCACTAGCCCGTACTGCTTCTTGATCTGCTCCGCTTCGGCGAACGGTACTTCAAAAGCCTTGGCGATCTCCTGGGTCACCGTGTTGCCCGCCACAGGCACGCTACGGCTGAAGATCCTGACCCCCTCGACAAAAATCAGGTTGGACGAGCGGGCGCCGATGTCCAGCACCATCGTGCAGCCGTCCAGGTCCGGGTAGCTGTGCCGTACCACGTTGTACAGGGCCATGGGAGTGGCGTCGACGACCTCGGGCTCGAGCTTCGCGGCCTGAACGCAATCGGTCAAACCGGTTACGTTCTCCACCTTGACCGCGACAAGCATCACGTTGACTTCACCCTCGGCCGTGCCCAGCAACTGGTAATCCCAGACGACCTCGTCGATCGGAAAAGGCACGTTCTGCTCGGCCTCGTAACGCACCATCTGCAGTATCTTGTCGCGTGCAACCGGCGGCAGCTTGACGTAGCGCGGGAATACGGCCTGACCCGAGATCGTCATCAGCAGAGCGCCGGGCTTGATGCCGGTCTCTCTCATCTGTTCCCGCAACGTCGATACTATCAGCGCAGCGGAGTGAGATTCGCTGCCCGGGCTGACGCCCAGTTCGCCGATCCCGTAGTTAAGGAGCTGAGGAACCCCGGTTTTTGGGGTCAGGAATTCGGCGATGACGAGCTTGCTCGCGCCGATATCGAGAGCGATGATTCGATCCGAACCGAACACTACTTGATCACCTCGTAGTCGTCTATATTGATCAGCGCAAAGGGTGTTTCGTCGCGGCCGAGGAGATAGCCGTCGCGAATGGTCAGATTCTCGTTCTGGAGAACGTTCGGATTCGTCCACCAGTTCTCGGGCAGCCTGACACGGCCGCCGTCCACTTCATCTTCGGCAGCCGCCACCTGGCCGCCAAGCGTGATCTCCACCGCCACGGCAACCACGTCGCCGTAGCGTTCGAGTGTTCGCGGATGAAGGAAGACGGTACTCATGTGATTATTGTCGCGCTCGATATCCACGTACCGGACTACCTTCCTGAAGAAACTGTAGACGTTGGCGCCTCCTTCGCTCTCCATGGTCATCACGTAGTACTGAAAGACCAGCTCGTCGATCCAATCCGGCGAGGTGTCGTACTGCGTCGCGATTTGCGCCCACTCACCCACGGGCCTGGTTCCCGCAGGCTGATTCGTCCGGAATACCGGTGTTCTGACCAGGCTTACCCGTCCGACCCCTGAGAGTTTGCGCACTCTAACCATGTTCTCAACGGCATCCGCGGGCCGCCGCGCCGCTTCGCCCGGGCGGCGAACGCCCGTTGTCGCTCTTTGAGCCGTTAAATTGAGCGGTGCGCATACCAGCAGCAAAGCCCCCGCACACACAGAACAGATAATCCGGTTCTTCACTTTGAATCCCCCGAAAAAGGCTGAAGCACTGCAAGTTCCTTACCAGACGGACGCCGGCAATCTAAACTACTTGCCTCCGAGAGGCAAAGAAAAAAATCTTCAATCCTCATTCTCGTCACAGCGCCCCCGCCACCGGGCGCGCGGCGGAACGCCGTGCCGTGACTTCAGTCGATTGAAAAAACAAAAAAGTCATTCAAATCGTTTGACAGCCAGAGCCTGATGGGATACTTTTAAGGTAAAGCTTGGATTAATATCGGTGATCTATCCACGCGGGGTATTGTTTTCCCGCTGTCGGATGGAGCCCCATAACGGACGGTCAGCCTATACAAAAGGGAGGACGGCGATGCAAGGCAGTATCAATTCGGGAGCGTCTCTGGCTTTGAGAATGACGGGGGTTGCTGTTGTTGCGGGGTTCCTTTGCGGGATGCCTGCTTCGGCGGCATTGAGCCAGTTTCCGACGAACTGGTCTTTCGAGGCAGATGCGCCGGGAACTGAATACGTGGATGAGAACGGCCAGGGCCCCGACGGCTGGGGCGGCGATGCTTCCACGGCCCCCGGCGCCATGGCGGTGGTGACGGAAGAATCGTACAGCCATCAATACTCCGGGCCGTTCCCGCTGCCCGGTCAAACCCACACGAAGGTGCTGGCCTGCGAGGGGTCGATCAGCAACATCTTCGAGACCTACCCCGTCAAAACGCTGTTCACCAACGTGACGGTGGATTTGATGATCAAAGCGGGCTACTACAATATCCCGCCTGCGCTCGATACGAATCCTCAGCTCGCGGCCTATGTCAACACGGCCGGCCACCTTGTCGTGAAACACGCCTACTATCTTGACGCGGATGAGGAGCCGGGCGCTACGAAATGGCTGGTCAAAGTGACCTGGACCGAGCTCGATCACGATCCGATCCCGCTTGGAGACTGGGCGCGCCTCACTTTGACGATGGACTACCTAAGCTCCGGTTCCTTTGAGGACGTCGAGCATTTCTACACGGTCGCCTTGAACGGCGGAGCACCGATCACAAATGCGGTCGCTTACGTCAGCCCCATGCTGACCGGCGGGCCCCTCGGGGACGATCCCACGTTCGATCGCGGCGGGAGCTGGTTCATGACGGCGGATGCCGGCGGCGACAATCCCGAGGGCGGGGCCAGGAACAAGTGGTTCACATCGATAGAGCTGCAGGGCGCCGGTTCGATTGACGACCTTGTCGTATCGGCGACGGGTTCGCGCGACGGCGATCTGCCCACGGCTTTTGACGATTGGTACGACAGTTGGCCCCTGACCGAGGGCCGCGACGGCGACGACGACAACGACGGCGCGAGCAACTGGGAGGAATACCTGGCCGGCACTATTCCGGTCAATTCGGCCTCGGTCTTCAGGGTGATTGCCCAGATGATGTTGGACGGCACCAACTGGATTACCTTCATGGACGGCACCAACAGCCCGGTAACAACGGCCTTCCGGATGTACCGCTCGACAAATCTGCTGGGCACATGGGAGATGGTCGACGGTTCCATCCCAAGATCCACCACGGGCAACAACTTGTGGCCCGACGGTTCGCCGCCGGCCGGACCGGCATTCTACCAGCCGAGACTACCCGACAGCGATTAATAAGAGACGTCTTGCCGACAGCGCGGCGCAGCGGAAACGTTGCGCCGCGTTTTTTTCGGGGCAGACCGGCAACGCCGGCCGGCATGCCGAACCGCACACTCATGGAATGACCCCGCCTCGGCTTCGCGCGGAAAATGCTCGTTTGACTTTGCCCCCGCCGTCTGCGACTATCGCCCAAGATAACACTTAAGTTGCCGGGGCAACGGCGGACCCCGAAAACCAGGAGGCAAGAGAGATGGCGCGCAATTTTTGGACCCGAGTTTTCACCTGTCTGGTGCTGGCGAGTCTTTCCGCAACGGCGGCCACCGTGCCGGCATCCATTTCACGAGAGTCTTTTTCTTCGGCGCGGTCCCTTGACCGCCTCAGCCTGGGGTACGATTACCTGGCGGTGCGCCGCAACGTCGACTACGGGGCCCCCGAGGTCATGGAACTGTGGGCCAATTCCCATAAGGGCTACATCGGCTACGATGTTCTGCCCCCTTTAACGGTGTTCATCACGGCGGGAACCTGCAACGCCAAGTTCGACGGTATGGCCGACTACGGCAGCCTGCAGCCGGCGTGGTCGGTCGGGCTCTGCGGCTACCTGTGGAATCATGATATTTCGGACCCTGCCTTCATGGCCGGCCGGCTGAGCATCAAGTCGGTGAGCGAGGTCTCGCGCTACGATTCCGACATCGACGGACGCGGTGACCTCGAGTGGACGGATATCTCGACGGCCATGGTTTTCGGATACGAGCTGTTTGAGGACGCCATGAACCACGTCCCCGCCGAAAGAATCAGCCTGAATTTCTTTGCCGGTCCTCTGGTGTCAATCGTCGACGGCGAGTACCGACTATCGGGCATGCGTACCGATTTCGATGAGGAGCGCTGGTTCGGCGGAGTGGGCGGTCTCGACCTTTACCTGGCGCATAATCTCTGCTTGAGCGCCCAGGCGACGGTCTTCGAGAAGGTCTCGGTCGGCGGCAGCGTGCGTTATCACTTCTGAGACGGCCTCAGATCCTTGATGTTGAGCTGCAGCCTGCGGCGACCCAGGTAGTTGTTTTCCTGAAGCTGGGCGGCGACGTCCATCTCGCCGTCGGGCAGCCTCGCGTTGGCCATGTTAAAGGCAATCGCCTCGATCTCGCTGCCGCCGCAAGCCAGGACCAGCTTGAGATGGTCGAGTTTGCGGCCCACCGCGCGCGGCGGGGCCGCCGCCCGGGCGGCGCGCAACCCCCATACGGGAGTCGGGTTGCCGTGCCCGAGAGGCTGCAGACGTTCGACCGAAGCCAGCAGGTCGTCGTCTGCCTCTCCCAGCGTAATCCACGCGTCCACGGTCTGCCGCGGCCGCAGGTCTTTACCTTCCATCCGCGACCGGCAGGCGGCGTCAAAACGCTCCTTGAAATCGTCCAGCCGCCGCAGCTCGAGGCTGAAACCGGCGGCCATGGCATGTCCTCCAAAACCGCAGAGCGCTGTCGTGCACTCTCGCAGCACCTCCAGGATATCAACCATTTCGATGCTGCGGCAAGATCCTCTGCCCACGCCGTCGGCGTCGAACGCCACGACCGCGGCCGGGGCTCCGTAGATGCCGCAGAGCCGCGAAGCCACGATGCCGATTGTGCCGGAGTGCCAACCGGTCCTGCCCACGACTATGCCGCCCGCAAAGGAGGTTTCCCGTCTGGCGTCGATCTCCTCGCGCGCTTCGGCCAGGATGGCGTCCTCGATTCGCTTTCTCTCGCGGTTGAGGCTCTCAAGTCTGGCGGCCAGCTCGCGAGCGCGCCGGGCGTTCTGCGTCAGCAGCAGCTCCAGCGCCAGTTCGGCGTCCTCGATGCGTCCGGCAGCGTTCAGCCGCGGTCCTATGACGAATCCCAGATGATAGGCGTTCAGCCGTTCGGGCGCGCCGGCCGAGTCGCGCAGGGCCCGCAGTCCGGGCCGCGGCCGGTCGTTCATGAGCGCCAGGCCGTGCCGCACGAACGTCCGGTTCTCGCCGGTCAACGGGGCGACGTCCGCCACCGTTCCGACCGCCGCCAGGTCGAGGAATTCGCGCAGATCCAGATCGCGGGCGCACGGCATGCCCCGCTTCATGCATTCCCTGACAAGCGCGTGGCACAGCTTGAAGGCAACGCCCACCCCGGCTATCTGCCGGATCGATTCGCGTTCGGCCAGCCTGGCATTGACAACGGCTATAGCGGGAGCCAGTTCCGCCGGTTCGTGATGGTCCGTAACAATTACGTCCACCCCGGCGCGGCCCGCTTCCTCAACCGCCTCGCGCGCGCCGGTGCCGCAATCGACGGTGATAATCAGCGAAGGCTCGATCCGGGCCAGACAACGCTGCAGCGGTGCCACGTTGAATCCGTAGCCGTCCCGCAGGCGGTCGGGCAGAAAAGCCCTGGCCCTGCCGCCCAGGGCCTCGATCACCAGCACCAGCATCGCCGCCCCGGTCACGCCGTCGGCGTCGTAATCCCCGTACACGGCGATCTGCTCGGACTTGTCCAGCGCTCGCAGGATCCGCCCGACGGCCGTTTGCATGCCCGGAATCAGTAAAGGGTCGGACAGGTCGCTGAGTCTGGGATTGAGAAAGAGCTCCGCGGCATGCGGGTCGCCGTAGCCGCGCGAAACCAGCACGCGCGCCACGGGATGCGCAAGACCCAGCTCGCGCGCAACAAGCGCCGCGGCGGCATCGTCACAGTCGGCCGTAATCCAGTTCGCGCGAGGCAAATTGTCCGCCAAGGCCGCCTCCCCCCTTACTTCCCCGGCGCGGTCGCGAACTCGGGCTTGCGATCCCTGTGCCAAAGCAGAACCACCGGTGTCGCGACAAAGATCGAGGAGTAAGTTCCCACCAGTACGCCGATACACAACGCCAGGGCGAAATCGTTGATCGCGCCGCCGCCGAAGATCAGCAGCATGACCACGGTGATGAGCGTCGTCAGTGACGTCAGAAGCGTGCGGCTGAGCGTCTGGTTGATACTGAGATCGCAGATTTCCTTGAACGACTTGTTTCGCACCAGGCGCAGATCCTCACGGATCCTGTCGAACACGACGATCGTATCGTTGACCGAATAGCCCACGATTGTCAGCAGCGCGGCGACGATGGGCAGGCTGATCTGGCGTCCGAACAGCGTATAAATGCCGACCGTCACGAACACGTCATGCGCAAGGGCAACGATAGCGCCGACGGCGAATCCCAGCTCGAAACGCCACGAGATGTAGACAACCATGCCCAGCAGCGCCAGGACGATCGACCACAGCGCGCGCCGCTTCAGCTCTTCGCCGACCGTGGCCCCTACCTCGTCCTCCTGGGCCACGTCGAAGCCGGCATCGGGATAGCGGGCCGGCAGCTCCTTCTTGACGATCTCGGAAGGTTTGGCGTCTCCCGGCGCGGCCGCGCCGGTCTTGATCTGGAGATAGCCCTGCTCTCCCTCGATCTGCTCCTGGTATTGAATGTGCAGCTCGGTCAACCCGGCGGCCTCGAGTGAGGTGCGCACGTCCTCGACCGGCACCCGCTGACTGTAGGTAAAGGTAACCGACGCCCCGCCCGTGAAGTCGACGCCGAATATGTTGCCGGGGTTGCCGGCGCCCTTCGCGAGCATCCAGCCCCAGGATGCAACTATGACCGCGATGGAAGCCACGGCGGCAATCTTTCTCTTGTCAACGAACCCGATGGCGGTTGACTTGATGATGCTCAGCATGCGCAGGCTGCCCAGCTTGGTTGTTGCCGCCAGTACACCGAAGAAAAGGCGTGTAACCACCAGGGCGGTAAACATGCTCACCATGATGCCGGCGCAGAGTGTCACGGCGAAGCCGCGAATCGGTCCGGAGCCGAAGATGAACAGGATCACTCCGGTCAGAAGAGTCGTGACGTTGGCATCGGTAATAGTCACGAAAGCACGGTCGTAGCCGGCGGTGATTGCCGTCCAGAAACGCTTGCCGGCCCCAAATTCCTCGCGGATGCGCTCGAAAATCAGAACATTCGCGTCGACGGCCATGCCGATGGTCAGCAGGATGCCCGCAATACCCGGCAGGGTCAGAACGGGAAGCTGAATCCCGCCCCCTCCTCCGCCGCCGGTTGCAAAAATTCCCAGAAAACCGCCGGCCACGATCATGCCGAGAGGCAGCAGAATCATGTTAAGCGCCAGGGCGAGATCGGCGATTACTCCGCAAAGCAGGTAGTAGACCAGCATAAACGCCAGTACGCCGACGCCGCCGTAGATGATCGCGCGGATCCCGCTCCTGATGGAATCGGATCCCAGGCTGGGCGCAACGAAGCGTTTCTCGACAATTTCAACCGGCGCGGGCAAAGAACCCGCTCTCAGAATATTCGCCAGGAAGTTTGCTTCTTCGACCGTGAAACTGCCGCTGATCTCGGCGCGTCCCCCGAAGATGGCCTCGTTGATGCGGGGAGCCGAATAAAGCGTACCGTCCAGCACGATGGCAAGCTGCCGGTAACGGTTCGGGTTAGGGTTCCGTGGTCCGCCCGGGGCGTAGTCGGCGGTCACGCTGGCGAACTTCTTGGCGCCTTTGCTGTCGAACTCCAGCTTCACAACGGGCTGCCCCATCGCGCGGAAATCGACGGAGGCGTCCTTGAGGTACTCGCCCGAGAGCTCCGGCCGGCGCTTGACGAAGTAAGGACGGTAGGCGGTCTGCGCTTCGACCTCGGTCTTCTCCAGCATGAATTCGTACTCGGCGTCCGGCACCTCGAAGCGACCCAGCCGCTCCCGGTACTCCGCGCCGCGATCCTCCTGGAAGGAAGGATCGGGTTGATAAAAGCGACCTCCGCCGATCCGTATTATGCGGTAGCCTTCCGGCAAAAGGTTGTTCTCGAATAGATCTCCGACAAGTTCCACGTTATCTTCGTGCACCATGCGGAATTCCAGGAACGCGGCGCTGAGGATGTTGACCTCGGCTTCGGCCACCTGCTCCTTGTCGGTGCCCGGAAGCTGCACGATGATGCGCTGGTTCTTGCCCGGATAGATGATAGGCTCTCTGACCCCGATGTTGTCGATCCTGTTGCGGATTACTTCCAGGGTCCTTTCCTGGGCTCCGGTCAGAATGCGCCTTACCTCGCTCTCGAGCTCATCCTCGGATATTTCCGCGGACCGCGCGCGAATGTCCTCCTTGATACGGTCCGCATCGAGCTGTACGATAAAGCTGGTGCCGCCCTTGAGGTCCAGACCGAGTTGAATCTTCTTGCCGGGCGGCGTCACAACGACCAGCGAAAACGCCACCATTCCGAGCAGTATCAGCCACTTCCAGATCGCATGTTTGTCCATCATAGCCGCCGTCACTCCGTACTTATTTCTCCTCGACGTCGGGTTTCTCGCCCTTCTGTAGAACCCGATTAACGCCGCCGCGGGCAACTTCAATTTTAACGTTATCGGCCACCTTCACCACGAAGATGCCGTCTTTGACGTTGGTAACCGTCCCCATGATACCACCGCTGAATACTATGCGGTCGCCGCTCTTGACGTTGTCGATCATGGCGCGGCGTTCCTTCTCCTTGCGCTGCTGCGGCCTGATCAGCATGAAATAGAAAATGCCGAAAATGAGAATCATAGGCATGAACATGCCCAACGGGTTGCCCTGCCCTTCTCCGGCCGGAGCCGCCATTGCCACGGCGCTCATCACATCGATCATTATCCTTCTCCATTTGCAGCCTCGTCGGCGCGACGCAAATCGGCGTACGAAGCTTTGAGTTCGCCAAAGGTCCCTTCCGCGAGCGATTTCCTGATTTCCCGCATGAAGGCCATGTAGCGATGCAGGTTGTGTATGGTCAGCAGCCTGACCCCGAGAATTTCATTTACGTTAAGCAAGTGCCTTATGTATGCCCGCGAAAAATGCGAGCAGGCGTAACACTCGCAGCCTTCCTCCACCGGCCGCGTGTCGAACCTGTATTCCCCCGCTTTGACCGGGTAGCGGCCCCGCCGCGTAAAGGCCGTGCCGTTCCTGGCAAACCGCGTCGGCATGACGCAGTCGAACATATCCACGCCCTGCGCGACGGCCTCCAGAATCTGCCACATCTTGCCCACGCCCATCAGGTAGCGGGGCTTCTCGCCCGGCAGTTCCCGCAGGCTGTCCGTGATCCCCCGCAGCAGCACGTCGGCCGGTTCGCCGACGCTCACGCCCCCGACGGCATAGCCGTCAAAACCCATGCCCACCAGCGCGCGCGCACAGCGCCGCCGCAGCTCGGCATACTCGCCTCCCTGCACGATGCCGAACACCTGCTGCCGATCCGCACGCGGCTGGTTACGACATAAAGCGGCCCATCGTAGGGTCTTGGTCACGGATTGACAAGCGTAATCGCGGTCGCACGGATAGGGCGGGCATTCGTCGAAGACCATTGCAATATCGGATCCCAATCGCCGCTGGATCGCCATGGCCTCGACGGGCCCCAGAAAAATGCGGCGGCCGTCGAAGTGAGAGTTAAACTCAACCCCGTCGTGCCTGATCTTGCGCAGACGCGAAAGGCTGAACACCTGGTAACCGCCGCTGTCTGTCAGGATCGGCCCGTTCCATCCCATGAAACCGTGCAGCCCGCCGCACCCTTCGATGACGTCTATTCCGGGGCGGATGTTGAGATGGTAGGTGTTGCCCAGTACGATCTGGGCGCCCAGTTCTTCCAGCTCGCGGGGTGACGTCGCCTTCACGCTGCCCTGGGTACCCACCGGCATGAAGACGGGCGTATCGAGGGTACCGTGGGCGGTCGGCAGCCGGCCGAGGCGGGCGCTCGAGCCGGCGTCGACTGCAACAACCTCGAATGTTTCCGGATCGGCCATCGATGACTTTCCATTTATCGGCGGCGCGCATAATACCCCTCCCCTCCTTCCGGTTCGAGCAATTTACGCAGTCAACGCCAAAGGCCCGTTGACTTGCGCGCCGGGCTTGTCCTATACTCGCCATCAAGGTCCGGCTGGCATGAATAGCGAACGCGTATACTTCTATCTGGTACTGGCCATCCTGCTTCTGCTTTTCGCCAGCGGCATACTGGCGTTCATATTCTTTTACATGCTGCCGTCGGCCGAGCCGCCGCCCGCGCCGCTGCCCCCGGCGGCGTTGCCGGTCGCACGCCCGGAGCCGGGCGTGGAACCGAAGGTCGAACCTCCCCCGCCGGCCGTACCGCTCGAACCGGTGGCCCTGAAGTTTGACGTGAAGCGGCCCGCGACGGCGCCCCCCGCGGCGCCTGCCGGGAAAGGTGAACCGGAGAAACCGCGCGGTCCTGAAGTGCCCGGCTTCGCGGACCAGGCCTGGACGGAACTCCTCGAAGACGTCTGCGACGACTACGGGGGCGACTTCGATCCCGACGCCAAGGGGGCCGATTTCGATCTGCTTCCCGGCGTGGGCGAAATCTGCCTGGAAATGCGGCGCCCGGAAATATACATACCTGAAAACGAAAAGTTGCGCTACACCCACGCGGACAGGGAGGGGCGCAAAGAGGAAGTCGACGCCTGCGCGCTCGACCCGGATGTGCGCGTCTGCATGCGTCTGCTTGACGCCGACATCGACGTGCTTCCGGCGGGTCCGGGGAGGGCCGGCGGCAAACGCCGCGTCTCGGCCGAGCCCTGCGACGATCTCGGGCGCTGGCACTCATTCGTCCAAGGCAAGGACTTCGACCGGGATGGCGGGGCCGACCGCGGTATTCCGTCCGATGCAGTGGAAACGGATCTTTCGCATCGGGTGAATGTATTCACCGGCGACGATCCGGCGGAATGGTTCCCGGATCTTCCGACGCCGCCGACACTGCAGTACCGTGATATCTATCCTGGCATCGACATGGCGTGGTACAGCCGCGGCAACCTCTTCGAGTACGTCTTCACACTGTGGCCGGAAGCGGACGTCTCGCGCATCCGCTTCACGTTCGACGGCGCTTCCGACGTGGCCGTTGACGAGCTCGGCAACCTGGTCATTTATCTCGAGTGCGGCAAGATCGTGCAGCGCGCGCCGCTGATCTACCGCCTGACGCCCGACGGCGAGTCGCTGCCGCTGCGCGGTACGTACTTCCTCGACGAGAGCGGTGCGGTGCGATACAGGCTGGACCGCACGGTCGACGCCGATGAGAAGTCCCCCGCCCCGGCGTTGCATTACCTTTCGTACCTCGGGCGGGAGCATGCCGACAGGGCCTTCGCGAACGCGGTAGACGCGGCCGGCTGCGTCTATGTGGCGGGTGAAACGGCGGCGCCGACCAACGCGGGTGCGGCGGGCGGCAAAGACGCATTCGTAACGAAATACCGCCCGCGCGACGGACGTCCGCTCTTCACAACTTATTTCGGCGGCTCGGGCGACGATCGCGCGCTGGACGTCGCGGTCGATCACGAGGGCAACGTTTACGTCTGCGGCGAGACGCTGTCCGGCGATTTCCCCGCAACCAACATGGTGGGCGGCGCGCGCGTCGCCGGTTCGCGCGACGCGTTCCTGGTGCAACTCGACGGAATGACCGGCGAGATCGCCTTCGCCGCCCGCCTTGGCGGCACGGGGGACGACCGCGCCTACGGCTTGGCCGTCGACCGGGAGAACAACGTATATATCGCCGGCGAAACAGCGTCGCCCAACTTTCCAGACGTTCCGGGATACCGCGCACCCGGTCTTGTCGAAGGCCGCAAAGCGTTTCTCGTCAAGCTGTCGGCGGCGGAAAAATCCGTAGTCTACACCGCCCTGCTGGGCGGCGCGAGCCAGGCGGCGGCCTATGCGGTGGCAGTCGATCGCGAGGGGTGCGCCTACCTGACCGGCGAAACATCTTCCGCCGATTTCCCCGTCCGCCGCCCGCTGCAGCCGCGCCACAAGGGCGGGCCGTGGGATGCATTCGTCGTCAAGCTTACACCCGCGGGCGACAACCTGGCCTACGCAACTTTTCTCGGCGGGACGGGGGACGATCGCGGCTACGGCATAGACGTCGACTCGGCCGGCAACTGTTACGTGGCGGGCGAGACCGCATCTTCCGACTTTCCGGTGCACCAGGCATTTCAGAGCGCGCACGGCGGCGGCGACTGGGACGCTTTTGCGGTGAAGCTCAAACCGGACGGCGATTTGCCGGCATACGCGACCTATATCGGCGGCAGCGGCAGCGACCGGGGCATGGGAATAGCCGCCGACACCTGGGGCAACGCCTACCTGGCCGGCGCAACCGGTTCCACCAATTTCCCGTTGAAGCAGGCCGTGCAGACCGGGTTCGGCGGAGGCGGCTGGGACGGCTTCATCTGCCGGCTGCACCCCGGCGCCGGAGCGCCGGCTTACGCAACCTTCATCGGCGGCAGCGGCAACGATCAGCTTTTCAGCGTCTGCGTCGATCCCGCGCGAAACGTGCACGCCGCCGGCTGCACCGATTCGATCGGGCTGCAAGTCCGCGACGCAACACAGACTTCTTACGGCGGCGGAGCTTCGGACACCATGCTGGCGGCGATCCGCGCCCCGATCGGACCCGGCCCCGAGATGCGCCTGGTCGCCGGGGGCGGTCAGCCCGATGGACCGAGATACGACTATTACATGTCGGCTTACGAAATCCTCAACGCCGAGTTCGTGGAGTTTCTCAACGACGCCCAGGCCAACCCCGGGAACGGGCGGGGCACGAACATGTTCTTCGACGCGCGCGGCAACGTCTGGATTAGTCCCGAGATGGTGGAGCAGCGCGACGAGATGTTCAGCGTTTACGACAGCCGTATAGTGTACGACCCTGAGCTGCCGACCGGAAACCGTTACGGCGTCTCGCCGGCAATTCCCTTGAACAGCGGTTCCTATACCAACCATCCCGTGTCCGGCGTGTCATGGTACGGCGCCGTCAAGTACTGCAACTGGCTGACCATCGACACCGCCCGGGGCGACGCCGAACGATGCTACCGCGAAGGCACCAACACTTTCGACTGGGCGCCGGTCTCCTGCTCGGTCTCCAACTGGGTGCGCGGCGTTTTCACCGCGCTGGAACGGACGGAATGGCTCAAGCTGGAGGGCTACAGGCTGCCGATGGACAACTGTGCCGGTTTCGCCGGCTGGGATCCGAACCTGTTCAAGATCACGAACTCGGAACTGGCGCGGTTTCTGAATAACGCCCAGGTCAACCTGCATAACGACCGCGGCGCTCACCTTTACTTCGACGCCGGCGGCAACGCCTGGTTCAACCCGTCCATGCAGTCCGGGCGTGACGAAATCTTCACACTTCAGGGAAGCGGACTGAGGTACGACAAGCGGGCACCACGCGGCAACCGTTTTCTACCCCGCTCCGGAGAAAGGGCCGACGGCACGGCGTGGTCGAACGCGCCCGCCGCGAACGTTTCCTGCTTCGGCGCCCTGAAATACTGCAACTGGCTTACGATCGATGACGGCAAGGGCCTTGGCGACCGAAGCTACCGCGAAGGCACCAACACGCTGGACTGGGCACCGGTCACGTGTTCCGAGGACAACTGGCGTGAAGGCAACTTTATCGAGCGCGACCGGCTCGAATGGGAAGAGTTGAAAGGCCATCGCCTGCCCTATACCGAAGCCTCTCTGACCAACCGGTTCCTGGCCGCGTCGGCCGCGGCCGCGACCAACAGCTCGGCCAACGATTTTAACGAATTCTACAAGGCGGCCGCCTGGAACGGCACGACCAACACAAAATACGGTTTCGGTCGGAACGACCTGGGCCCCAAAGACGCCAACTATCTCGACAGCGGGCTCTTCCCGGAGCACGATACTTCGCCGGCGGGCTTCTACGACGGCACGGACCACGGCGGCGATTTTCTGACGGCCAGCAATCACAACTACTACGGCATCTTCGACCTGAGCGGCAACGTATCGGAATGGCTGACCGACCCCGGTATCACCGGTTCGCTGACAGACCGCGCCTGCTACGGAGGCTCCTGGCTTTTCGCCATGCCGGAGATAAGGCGCCGCTTCTACGTGCATCCTTTCTTCACCGACCGCTTCCGGGGCTTTCGCGTGGTTACCACGAAAACCGCCGCGGACATGCACGCCATACGCATCCCGTACCACATCTGTCTCTGCGGCTACGGTACAGGCCCCGGCTGCGGTCCACCCGAAATCGCCGAGGAAGAAGTTGAAGTGGAAGTGCCGGAAGAAGAAAAGATCGGCGAGAGGTTCACTGTCGAGGATGAAAAAGAAGAAGAAAAGGAAGAGAAGATAATCTACAAGAAGACAACGACGACATCCATCACAACTGCCGCCACAACAATCAAGAAACCCAAGACAACCAAGACTACCCGCAGCACGACCACCAAAACGACTCGCAGCACGACCACCAAGACAACGACCACGACCACGACCATACCGGTAGAGAGTCCCAGCGACGACTGATATGTTCCATGACCTGTGACTGCCGATTCTTCCTGATTCCCTCTTCTCTCGCGCTTATTTCCGCCCTTTTCGTTACACCGTACCTGGCGGTCCGCAATCTGTTCCCCAGGGCCGGGGCCGTGTCGGCCCTCTGCCTCGGCGGTGCCGCATCGATCATGTTCAATACGGCCGTGCCGATCCTGTTTGACCGCGCGGGAATCCCGATCGATCGGTTGACTCTGACACTGGCGCATCTGGTGACGGTTTCTCCGGTTATTGCCTTGACGCTGATTCGGGGCCTGCCGTTTCTTCCGGCGAAGCGCAACGGTCTCCGCGCGTGCGCTGGCCTGATCTCTCTGTTCGCGTTGATGGTCTTGCCGTTCACTTATCTAGCGGGAATCGACACATACAAGTGGCAGGGGCTGGCCACGAGTGTGAGAGTCGAAAAGTGCATCCCGTGGCTGATTCACCCTCTCTCCCTGTTCGGTTTTACACCGCGCTCTTATCCAAGCGCCCAACCGCTGATCCTGGCAACCGTCGAGATCATGCTGCGATCCGGTGTGGACTGGGGCTACTACGTAGTGTCCACCTTTTCGGGAGCCCTTGGAATACTTGCCGCTTTTGCTTTCGGCCGCCGGTTCTTCGGGACGGACCGGCAGGCCGGCTGGTATGCTTTTCTGTATGGTTTTTCGCCGGTATTCGTTCGCTACAATCACTGGGCGACCGGAAGGGGGCTTCTGCTGGCGTTGCTGCCGCTCTTCCTCCTGTCCGTGCTGGAGGCGCCCCGCGCGCGCGGTTGGGGAGGATTGCTGCTTACGGGGGTTTTGATGCCCCTGGCACACAAGACCGGCCTGGTCGTTTTGCCGCTGGGCCTGATCTCGCCGGCGGTCGGGTGCATTTTGCCGCGCACGCGGAACCGGACGATTCTCGCGCTTGCCGCGTTGCCGTTCCTGGGCGCGTGCCTGCTGGTCAGTCCCACCGCGCTGTTCGCGACGCTGCCTTTCGGCGCTGCAGCCGGTTTCGCCGCAAAAGCCGCGACGCGTTTCGCCTGGTATATTCCTCTGGCTGTCGTGGGCTGGCTTGGCCCGGCAAACTGGTTCGCCGATAGCGGGCCGCGCAAGCTTGTCGCCGCCGCTCTGCTTTCCCTGCCGGCTTCTTTTGCCGCCGACATGTACGGGGCGCTGGCGGCCCTGCCTTTCGTGACGCTGGCCGCGGCGGCCGGCTTCTTCTGGCTGACGGAACGATTGCCGGCATCCGGTATAGTTGCGCGGATTGCCGCAACCGTACTCACCCTTGCCGGCGCGCTTGTCATAGTAATCCACCGCTCCGTCAACGCGACGCCGCCAAGAATCCGCGCGGCCGCGCGTTTCCTGGAGTCATACGACCCGCAAGGCCCCTATGACGTCGTTTCGCCGCTGCGCGCCCGCCTTCAGATTCACGCGTACGTATCGGGCTGCCCGCGCTTTGAAGTCGTCGCCGGACCCGACGCCCGCGTCTCGCTCAAGCCCCTGCCGCCGCTGGATGGCCGGCCCTCGGAAATCGTGAAGTCGCTGATTGACTATGGGCGCGACTTCGTGGCATTAGATGACATTACCGTGTTCTGGTACGGCAGGAATCCCAGGAGTTACTATCTTGCCGTCGACGGCGCCGGTCCGGCGCCCCCGGAAAGCAGACGAATCTACGACAGGGACGGTGTCGTCATTCGCGAGCCGAAAGGACAGCAGCAACCCGGCCGGCGCTCACCACGCAAAGCCGGCGACTCGTGACGGGAACACAGAGGTACACCAGCATGGTTGAAGGCTCCTGGATGTCGTTTCTGGCTGTTTTCGCGCTTTTTGCCGCGATACTGTCGCTGCTCGTGTTTCCGACGGGTTTCTTTCTCTGGACGACTTGTTTTGTGGCCCTCGGCGCCGGACTTGCCTATCTTGCATGCATCTACCTTACGCCCGGGGAACTGCGCGCCAGGATGGACGAACGGGGTATACGGCGGACCGAGCGAATCTACACGGCCATACTGATCTTCCTGCTCCTGACATTGCTGCCGCTGCCCCTCGGAATGTCGCGTATGGCGGGAAAAGAGCGCTACCTTCAGAACCGCCGTGCGGCGGAAGCCGTGGAAACGGCGTGCGAACTGGAACTGCTGCCCCCGACTGCGTTGTTCTTCGCCCACACCCGCAACAAGGCAGGCACCCTGCGGGTAACCTTCATGGCCATCGCGATGTTCGGCGCGGCGATGCTTGCCGCTCTGCTTTCGCTGCGCCGCAAGGTGCAGTACGCCCGCTTTATTGCAATGGCCGGCGCAATGGTAGCGGCGGCCGGACTGCTCAGCCGCTTCCGATTCCCGCAGGGCGATACGCTCTGGTGGATCTATCCCATCGGACACGGGCTGCCCGGGCCCGTGGCCGGATTCACCAGTCCCAACCATTTTGGCGCCTTTCTCGCGATTGTGTGTCCCGTGCAGCTCGGGCTTCTCCTGTACGATTTCTCTCACCGCCACCCGCTGCGCTCGATCCTCGGAACCGCCTGTTTTCTGCTGATGAGCGGGGCCATTGTAGTATCCTGCTCCCGCGGTTCCTTTATCGCCTTAATCGCGGGAGTAACGGTGTCAATTCTCTTGACGGCGCACCGCCGCCTGGCCTCGGCGACAGCCGCTCTGGGAATCTTCGGGGCCGCCGTCATTGTCGGGCTTGTTCTGCATGCCGGTCCCGAAGTGAAGGAACGCCTGCGGACATTGCAGCACATAACGCGGACGGACAGCTACACGACCCGCTTGAGCGCCTGGAGCGACAGCTTTCGGATCCTGCGGCATTATCCTCTGGCCGGGGCCGGAGCCAACGCCTTCCGCATGGTATATCCTCAGCATCGCAGCAGGTCCGACGGCGCCGTGATGACGCATGCCGAAAACGAGTATATCCAGATTCTCGTCGACGGCGGACTTGCCGGCGCGGTTCTTTTTCTGCTGCTGTGCGTGATTCTGCGCCGAGACTCCCTCAAACCGGCTCTGGGCGGCGCGTACGGTGCCACGGTGCTGGTTGCGGGCGCGGCGCCGGCGGCGGCGGCCGCGGTCCACAGCCTGGTTGATTTCCCGTTGCATATTCCCGTCTACTCCGTCACGCTTGCATCTCTCGTGGGGATGCTTGCGCCGTTCCCTCGCCCGCGACTGCGCGAAGTCCGCCTGGCGGGCCGGGTTCGCCTGAGAATTCCGATGACCGCCGCCGCCAACATCGCGATCGCCGCCGTTCTGGCTGTATGCTGGGGACGTTTTGCGCGACTCGATTCGGCCACCGTAATGAGCGGGCTGGAAATTTCCGGTGTCAGGCGCGCGCTCGTATGGGCGCCGACCTCGTCGGAAGCGTGGCAGCAGTTGGGTCGCGCGGCGGTCGAGGCGCGGCGCACGCCGCAAACCGAGCGTTTCCGGGAATCCTGTGTCGCACGCGCCGTCGAATACGACCCGAACAACTATCGCATCTGGTATACGCTCGGCCTGCTGCGCGACTCTCTCGGCGACAGGTGCGGCGCGGCGGAAGCATTTGCCAGGACCAAAGAGCTTCGAGACTGGTACGACGTGCCTTATCTCCCCGAGGACCTGGAATGAACCACATTCTGACAGGCTGTTCGTTTCCTTTCGCGGCCGCGATGCTGGTGTACCTGCTCAGAAAGCGCCGCGCCTCGATCGGCCTGCTGTTGGCCACACCCGCCATGATGGCGCTGTGCGCCGCCTGGGCCGTCCTGCCGGATCTGCCGCGCATCATCGGATGGGATGCCCTGGACATGCGCATGGCCGCCGCCGACAACCCGTGGATCGACATCTTCTTCTGGCACTACACGATTAACCTGCACGAATCCTACAGCCCCTGGTTCAGCGTGGGATTCGTGTTTATGCTGGCATGTCTCTTCCTGGCAGGCTGGCGGGAGTTGAAACTGGCGGAAGAGCGGCGCGAGTAGTTCCAACGGTCCGCCGGGAGAAGACGATGGCGCACTCAACTCTGCATTTCTCGCTGGGCTGGATGGCCGGCACTGCTTTTGCGGCCCCCGCCCTGTTGCGCGCATGGATCTCCGGCCGCAGGCTGTCCCCGCACTTTCGCCGCTGGTTCCTGGCGTCCTACTTGTCGGGGATCTACGCGGTGACGCCCGGCATCCTCAGAAGAATCGGCGTCCCCGACGGGATTTGCGACGGCTGGTGGATGAACGTCTTCGTCTTGTATCCGCTGGTCAACGCATGGAAAAGCGGGGCCGTGACGATGGGGCCGCTCGTGCTGGGAGCATGCCTGGGCATCCAGTACGTCGCGCTGGTCGCGGCCGTTAGGCGCGCCCTCCGCGGCATCAGGCCAGCCTGTCCAGAATCAGACTGACGCCGGAGCGAACCGCTCCCCTTTTCCTGTCGGCCAGGCGCCGAGCCCTTTCCCCCAGCGCGGCCCTTTCCGCGGCGTCCCCAAGCAGCCGCGCCAAAGCGCTCTCGAGCTGCGCCTCGTCCGCAACCTGCATCAACGCCCCCGCGTCCAGAAAATCGCGCATCACGTCCGGAAAGTTCTCCATGTTGGGCCCGACCAGTATGGGCTTGCCCAGCACCCCGGGTTCGATGATGTTCTGCCCCCCGTGACTGGTCAGGCTCTTGCCGACGAAGACCACGTCGCCGCGGGCGTAGAAGTTCATCAATTCGCCGGTTGTGTCGACCAGCAGCACGTCCGCGCGATCCGCGCTGACGCCCGGCCGGTTGAGCAGGCTGCGCCGCGCCACGCTGAGTCCGCGCCCGCGCACCGCCGCTTCCACTTCGTCGCATCTCTCGGCGTGCCGCGGCACCAGGATCAGGCGCAACTTCGGGAATCGCTGCTTCAAGCGCGCATAGGTATCCGCAAGGATGCCTTCCTCGCCCGGCCACGTCGACCCCGCTACAAGCAACAGCGGCTCGCCCCAGCCCAGCCTTTGCAGCACAGCATCCACGGCGCCCGCGTCCGCCGCCGCCGTATCGGCCACGTCATACTTGGCGGAACCCGCGACAACTATCCGTTCCGCGGAACCTCCGAGATCGATAAGGCGTTCCCGGTCGCGCTCCGTCTGGACGATTATCAGATCCAGCATCCGGACGATCCTGGAGAAGAAAACCTTCAGTAACCTGTAACCTCTGTAAGAAGACCGCGAGATTCGCCCGTTGACGATAAACACCGGCACGCCGCGCCGGGCCGACGCCCGTATCATGTTGGGCCAGATTTCCGATTCGGTCAGTATCAGACACAGCGGATCGATCGCGCGCAAGGCATGACGGACGATGCCGGGAAAATCAGCCGGATAGTAGAGCAGAACGTCGTCGGGATGCAACCGTGCTTCGGCCACGCGGTGGCCCGTGGACGTGGTCGCAGACAGCACAAAAGCCGTTCCGGGCCGCCGTGCGCGAATCTCATGCATGTAGCGCATTGCAACGTACACTTCCCCCACGCTGACGGCATGCACCCAGATTCTCCGCCGTTCCCGGATCTTCGTCTTCAGCGTCTCAGGGTAAACGGCCAACCGCTGCAGGAAACCGCGGCGGTATCCGCCCCTGCGCCGCATGCGCATCAGAAACCGCGGCAGCATCAAGGCGTAACCGAATGCAAAAAGAACGTTATAGACTATCCAGAGCATCTCTCTTTGACCCATGATCCATTCCGTCAAGCCCTAGGATGGGTTTCCTCGTAAACCTTGCGCAGCCTTTCCACGGAAACGTGAGTATATATCTGGGTGGTCGACAGACTGGCATGACCCAGGAGCTCCTGCACGCTGCGCAGGTCCGCCCCGGCATCCAGCAGGTGCGTGGCGAACGAATGGCGCAGGGAGTGCGGCGACTGCGCGGAGTCAAGACCGGCCGCGGGAAGGTACTTCTTGACGATCCTCTCTACTGAACGGGCGGTCAGGCGTTCACCTCTCAGGTTGAGAAACACGGGGCTGGCGCGTTCTTCGACCTCGCGGCGGCGGACGTCGCCGCCCCGCTTGATCATCTCTTTCAGCGCACTGCAGGCCGGTCCGCCAAGCGGGCAAATGCGCTCTTTTCTGCCTTTGCCGCGCACCTTGACGATCCCGGAAAGAAAATCAATGTCGCCTTCGTTCATACCCGCCAGCTCCGCCACGCGCGTCCCGGTGCTGTAGAGCACCTCCAGCACGGCCGCATCGCGGTACGCCGCATAGACCACCCTCGCGTCGGTACCTCTCGCCGTCGCGCCGGCGGCCTGCTTCAGCTTCCTGAGGGGCGCTTCCAGGAGCCGGCCGACCTGCTCGACCGAGAGCACCCCCGGCAGCGGCTTTCCGCGCTTGGGGGCCGTCAGGCCGCCGAACGGATTGCGTTCGACGATTCCCTCGCGTTCCAGGAAGCGGTAAAAGGAACGCAGGCTCGACAGTTTGCGACACGTGGTGGCGGGGCTGCGCCCCGCTTTCTGAAACCCTACAAGAAAACCGCGCGCGGCAAATCTGTCGGCATCTCTCCATGAACATGGGGGGTAACGCCCCGGCCACGTGAGTTCCGCGAACTGCGCCAGGTCCAGCAGGTATGCGGCAACAGTGTGGGCGGACGCATTACGCTCGGTTTCGAGATACCGGCGGAACTGCTGCACCATGGGGTCCGCCGCTATTCCTTTTTCCGACTTTCCGTGCGGCATATCTCGGCCAGTTTGTCAAATTCCGGAACCTGGTCCTTGTAGCGGCCAACCATTCTCTTCAGCGCCGACTTCTGCCGGGGAGAAAGAAACCGTTTCCTCTTGTAGTGCGCCGATAGCGAACGATAGAACTTCTCGTCGTCGAAGACCCGCTTGCCGCGGGTAACCGGTTCCCGCCAGCTCCGCACCGACTCAAGCGCACCGAGCAGCAAGCCGCTTTCGGCGTCCTCTTCCCTCGGCTCCGGCGGCGCAACGCCTAGTTCCGCGCTCAATTCGTCGAAGTTCTCGATTTGCGCCGCGTGGTCCAGCACGATCCTGTCCAATGCGCCGACCTGCGCCCCTGTCAGGGCGCGGCCGCCGTCGGCGCGGCTTCGCAGGGAATCCACGAATTTCGCCGTGGATTCGTCCAGGTCGATACCGGCGAGGCATTTGAACTTGCGCAGTGTTTTGTCGCTGGGCCCGGCTTCGGGCGGCTGATTAAGCAGATCCTCCCTGCCGGCAGCCTTCATGAAATCCTCGATTTCCGGCACCTGTCCGGCATACCTGCACGCAATCCGCAGCAGCGCTTCGAGCTGGCGTCCGGTCACATCGCGCCCCCCTTCGTCGAGTTGCCGCCGCAGAGATTCCACGAACCGCTCGTCGCTGAATGTTCTTTTGCCTCTCTTGACCGGCGGCGCCCACTCCCGAACCTTATTCAGCAGGTCCAGCGTACCCTCGACCGTTGCCGTGTCCGCGGGAGGTTCCCGCGTTGCCTGCATCCAGGAATCGAACTTGGCGTAGAAATCGTCCAGCATCTTGGTCCATTCGATCCGACCCTCTTCGACCTCGTCAAGCGCGTCTTCCATCGAGGCGGTAAACTTGACGTCAAACAGGCTGTCCAGCGATTCGACCAGCAGGTCGTTGACCCGCATGCCGAGATCCGTAGGAGTCAACGTGCGCCTTTCGCGCGTAACGTACCCCCGGTTGATCAGTGTGGACAGGATCTGCGCGTACGTGCTGGGGCGCCCCACCCCGTTGCTTTCGAGAGCGCGCACGAGGCTGGCCTCGCTGTAACGCGGCGGCGGCCGGGTCTCCTTGCGCTCCGACAGCCATTCCACGCACTCCAGCGGTTCCCCCTCGCTCAGCGCAGGCAAACGCTGATCCTCGTCCTCGCCCTCCTTGTCGCCCTTCAGATTCATGCCCGCAACCTTCATGAAACCGGGGAAAGCTACATCCGAGGCCGTCGCCCGGAAGATGTAATCGTGCCGGATCCTGTCGCTCGGCGCGGGTTGCACCGACACCGTCCGCTGGTTGATTTTCGCCGCGCTCATCTGGCTGGCGACGAAGCGCTGCCAGATCAGCGTGTAGAGTTTAAGCGACTGGGCGTCAAGATGGCGGGAAATGCTCTCGGGAGTCCGGCGGACGTCCGTCGGCCGAATCGCCTCATGCGCCTCCTGCGCGCTCTTGCGGCTGCGGAAAACGTTGGGGGCGGCCGGGCAATAATCCTTCCCGAACCTCTCGACGACCAGGCTGCGGCAAGCTGCTACCGCGTCCCGGGACACGTTGAATGAATCCGTCCGCATGTATGTTATAAGCCCGACCGAGCCCGACCCAAGATCGATACCCTCGTAGAGTTTCTGCGCAATGACCATGGTCCTTGCGGGCGAAAGGCCGAAGCGGCCGCTTGCGGCCTGCTGCAGTGTACTGGTTATGAACGGCGGCGGGGACCGCTTTTCAACCGTCTTCTGTTCTACTTTCGAAACCTTGAGTGACGATCCGTCCAGCTCGGCCATGACGGCCGTCGCCTGCTCTTCGCTCTTGATGTCCGGTTTCTCGCCGTCGATCCTTGCCAGCCGCACTGTGAAAGGTTCAAGCGGAACGACCAGCTTGCGGACGCTGGCGCCCAGTACCCAGAAAGCCTCGGGAACAAATGCCCTGATCTCCTTTTCCCTCTCGCACGTCAGTCTGAGGGCTACCGACTGGACGCGCCCGGCGCTGAGACCGCGCTTTATACGCCGCCACAGGACGGGACTGACCATGTAGCCGACTATTCTGTCGAGCACACGCCGCGCCTGCTGAGCCGCCACGCGGTCCATATTGAGTGTGCCGGGGTGCTTGAAAGCCTCGCGCACGGCCCCCGCGGTGATTTCGTTGTACTGTACCCGGAAAAAAGGTTTCTCGGCATTGCCGTCCTTGAGCACCTCCAGGATGTGCCAGGCGATCGCCTCTCCCTCGCGGTCGGGGTCGGGGGCCAGGTAAATCTCGTCGCAGGCCCGGGCGTCCCGCCGGAGCTGGTCGATCACCTTTTTCTTCCCTTTGGCGACAACGTACTTCGGCTCGAAACCGTGGTTGATATCCACCCCGAGAGTCTTGACGGGCAAGTCGCGGACATGCCCGACCGACGAGCTCACCAGGTATTCCTTTCCCAGGATCTTGTTGATGGTTTTCGCCTTGGCCGGCGATTCTACGATGACCAGCTTCTTTCCCATTCGCTATCTCCCCGGCGCCGCCGTCCGGACAAGCTCGACGCGCCTTCCCGGAAGCATGCGCACGATTCTTTTCATCTCAAGCCCGATCAGAAGCGAGTTGACGCAAGCCGTAGTCAGACCCGAAGCGCGTATCAGACTGTCGACGTCCTGATCGCCGTCTTCGAGCGTGCCGACGAGCGCGATTTCGTCCCCGCTGAGCGCCGGGCGTCTTTCAGGTGCGCCAGCCGGCATGCGTTGCCGCGGCCCCACCAGCATCTCGAACTCGTCCAGAATATCGTTCGCCCCCCGCACCAGTGCGGCTCCGTCCCTCAATAGCTCCAGGCATCCCTGCGACGCGGGCGAGTCGATCCTGCCCGGCACGGCGAAGACACTGCGTCCCTGGTCCAGAGCCTGACGCACCGTGATCAGCGCGCCGCTGCGCAGGCCCGCTTCCACGACCAGCACCCCCACGGCCAGACCGCTTACGATGCGGTTACGCATCGGAAAGGTCGTCCTGTCGGGCTTGCGCCCGAATGGAAACTCGCTCATTACGGCTCCGCTGGCCGCTATCTCTGCCGCCAGCGCGGCGTTGGAGCGGGGATAAACCGGCTCCAGCGGCCCGCCCAGAACCGCGATCGTACGGCCCTCCGCGCGCAGCGCTCCACGGTGAGCGCAGGTGTCGATTCCTTCCGCCAGTCCGCTGACGATCGTAAATCCCGCCCGCGCCAGTTCGCGCGAGATGCTTTCCGCGGTCTCGCGGCCGTAGTGCGTCGGCCGGCGCGTCCCCACGACCGCTACGGCGTGCCGGTCACGGTGTTTCAGGTCGCCGCGCACGTACAGGGCCAGCGGCGGATCGTGTACTTCCCGAAGCCGGCGGGGATATTCGCCGTCCACCGGCGTCAGCAGCCGCGCGCCTATACGGCCCGCCTTCTCCTCTTCCGCTCCGGGATCGGCCGCGCTGCGCTGCTCGACGATCGCTCCGGCAAGTTCCGGGCCGATCCCCCTGGCCCCCGCCAGATCGCCGCGCGAAGCTTCCATGATCGCCGCGACCGACCCCAGGGACGCGGCAAGAGACCGCACGCCCACGGGCCCCACCTTTTCCATCATGTTCAACGCGATATAGGCTTCGCGTTCCGTCATCCGGTCCGCCCTTCCTCGAATTCGTTTCAGTGAAACGCGGTAACTATCACGTGCAACCCGATCCCGCAAGCATAACACGCCGCCGCCCGCAATTGCGAATTGCCCGCCGCGGGTCGCGGCTTGACTGGCGCGGCCCGTAGTAGCATCTTCTGGAAATGACTGTTCCGGAATCGAAAAACAACGGAGCGCAGCGGGCTGTCTGGCCGCTGATCCGCCGCCTCATCGCGCTGGTGTGGGTTTACAGGTGGGGCTGCCTGTGCGTGATTGCTCTCCAGCTTGCGCTCTTGAGCCTCGGCATGCTGGGTCTGGGGCTCACGGGACTCGGCGTCGACACGATCCGCTACCACCTGCCCGTCGCCGGTACCTCCGCCAAGCCGCCGCTCTGGCCTTTCGGCCTGTCCCCCCCCGCCGCATGGTCACCGATTGCGAATGTGGCCTGTGTCACCGTGGGGCTGCTGGCGTTTGCCGCATTGCGCTCGCTGCTCAACGCTTTCTACACCGTCTATGTCAACCATCTGCTTCAAGGCAAGGTCGTCGTGGACCTGCGCAGCCGTGTGTACAGAAAGCTGCAGCGCCTGAGTTTCCGCTTCTTCGACGCTAATGCCAGCGGCGCGATCATCAACAGGGTCACCGGCGACGTGCAGGCGGTTCGCAGCTTCGTGGACGGCGTGGTCGTGCAGATCCTGATTCTGGCGCTCTCGCTGGCCGTCTACCTGGTTTACATGCTTCGCATCCACGCCGTGCTCACGCTCGCCTGTCTCGCCACTACTCCTCTTCTCTGGTTTACGACAGCGCGCTTCTCGCGGCGTGTCAGGCCGGCCTACAACAGCAACCGCGAGCTTTTCGACGACCAGGTCAGGGTGTTGAGCGAAAATATCCAGGGCGCCCACGTGGTAAAGGGTTTTGCGAGGCAGCAGGAGCAGATCGCCCTGTTCGAAAAAGCTTCGAGGCTGGTGCGCGACCAGAAGCGCTGGATCTTCAGGCAGATCAGCGTTTTTCAGCCACTGACAGGCTTCTTCTCGCAACTGAACCTGGTGGTGCTTATAGCGTTTGGGGGCTATCTCGTGGTCTGTTACGAAAAGGCCCCGGATGCCGCCGCGGCGGCGGCGGCAGGACTCTCGGTCGGCCAGCTCCTTGTATTTGCGGGCCTGCTGCAACAGTTCTCCGGACAGGTAGCGAATGTCTCGAATATCGCCGACAGCATGCAGCAGAGCCTGATCGGCGCCCAGCGTGTTTTCGAGATTCTCGACGCGCCCGTGGAAATCAGGACCGATCCCGCGGCGGCGCCGCTGCCCGCAATACGCGGGCGGGTCGAGTTCCGGAACGTCACTTTCGGCTACAAGCCGGAGACTCCCGTTTTGCGCAATATCTCTTTTTGCGCGGAGCCGGGCCGCTGCGTGGCAATTCTCGGCGCCACGGGCTCCGGCAAGAGCACACTGCTCAGCCTGATCCCGCGCTTTTACGACGTAACGTCGGGCGCCGTGCTGATAGACGGGCGCGACGTCAGGAACGTGCCGCTCGACGACCTGCGCGGCAAAGTCGGGATTGTATTCCAGGAGAGCTTCCTTTTCAGCAACACGATTCTTGCCAACATTGCCTTCGGCCATCCCGAAGCTACGCGCGAGGCGGTCGAGCGCGCGGCGCGCATCGCCGCCGCGCACGACTTCATTGTCGATATGCCCGACGGTTACGAGACGATGCTGCGGGAGGGAGGATCGAACCTTTCAGGCGGACAGCGGCAGAGGCTGGCCATAGCGCGCGCCCTGCTTCTCGATCCCGCCATACTGTTGATGGACGATCCGACGGCCGCCATCGATCCGGGCACCGAATCGGAGATCATGCAGGCCATGACAAGCGCGATGCAAGGACGCACCACTTTCCTGGTCGCCCACCGCCTCAGCACCTTGAGGCGAGCCGACCTCGTCGTTGTGCTCGACAGGGGCAGGATAGCGCAGGCCGGCACGCACGACGAGCTGATGCGCAGCTTCGGCCACTATCGCCACGCCGCCGCGCTGCAGATTCCCGACCGCCGCAGCCTGCTGCTCCTGGGAGAATCGGAGAATACGGCATCATGAGTGCAAGGCCGCGGACAATTACACACGTCGAGGCCGACGAGAGGGAAAGCGACCGGCGCTCGCTCAGCCTGAGACTCATTGCGCGGCTGGCCCGCTTTACGAAGCCTTACGCCCGGCGCCGCAACATGCTGCTGGCGCTGGTTGTGGTCCGCGCCCTGCAGATACCGGCGCTGGCGTGGCTGATCGGCGCGGTAATCGGCGGCCCTGTCGCCCGTCTGGACGTCGCGGGGATCGTGCTGGGGGCCGCCGCCTACGGCCTGCTTTCCCTGCTGACGCAGGTTACGCTGTGTTACCGCTCCCGCCTCGCGCTGGAACTGGGCGAGGACGTCATTCGCGATCTGCGCAACCGCATGTTCGAGCATTTGCAGGCAATGCCCATGTCTTTCTTCCATCGCACTAAAATCGGTCGCATCATAAGCCGGTTCACTTCGGATGCCGAAGCGGTGCGCGCCGGTGTGCAGAACGTCCTTTTCATCAGCATGGTCAACGCCGGCCAGATGATCGGCGCGGCCGCATTCATGTTGTTCTACGACCGCTTTCTGTTCCTGATGGTCGCCGCTCTCTCCCCCGTGCTCTGGTTCATAAACCGCTTTTTCGGAAGCCGGCTTGGCGCGGCTTATCGCCGGTTGCAGGAGAGTTTCAGCCGGGTCACGGCGACCCTTGCCGAGTCCGTTGTCGGCATACGCGTAACGCAGGGGTTCGTACGCGAAGAAACGAATGCGGGACTGTTCTACGAACTTGTCAAGGACCACTCGCGCTACTCCGTGGACGCGGCGCGAACGGCGGGCATTTTTATCCCGTTGCTCGAATTCAACACGCAGGCCTTCGTCGGCGTTATCCTGCTGGTCGGAGGGTGGCGCGTGTTTCACGGTCTTTCCGAGATGGAAGATCTGTACCAGTTTCTGCTCATGTCGAGCGTCTTCTTCGGGCCCATCCAGGCGCTCGGCAACCAGTTCAACAGCGCGCTCTCGGCCATGGCCGGCGCCGAAAGAATATTTTCCTTCCTCGACGCGAAACCCGATTGGGAGGACAAACCCGGCTTGCCCGACCTGCCGGCGATCAACGGCCGGGTGGAACTGCGCGGCGTCACGTTCGCCTACCGTCCCGGGGAGCCGGTTCTGCACGACATATCCTTTGCCGCCGAACCGGGACAAATCGTTGCGCTCGTAGGCCATACAGGCAGCGGCAAAAGCTCGATCGTCAACCTCATCGCCAAGTTCTACCTCCCGACCGAGGGAGAAATCCTGATCGACGGACACGAAATACGCTCGATCAGCACCGACTCGCTTCACAGGCACATGGGTATCGTCCTGCAGGAAAACTTTCTGTTCAGCGGTTCGGTCCTGGATAACATCCTTGTCGGCAAGTCCGGCGCGACGCGCGAGGATGCGGTGCGCGCGGCCGGGCAACTCGACTGTCTGGACCTCATCGCATGCCTGCCGGACGGCTTCAACACGCTGGTCGGAGAAAGGGGCTCCGGTATCAGCCTCGGCCAACGCCAGCTCATCTGCTTCACGCGCGCCATGCTGGCCGACCCGCGCGTACTGATTCTGGACGAGGCAACCAGCTCGGTCGACACTATGACCGAGGCCCGGATTCAGCAGGCTCTGGCGAAACTGCTGGAAAACCGCACCAGTTTCGTGGTGGCTCATCGGCTCAGCACGATCCGGCACGCCGATTGCGTGCTCGTGCTGGACAACGGGCGCATCGTGGAAAGGGGAACGCACGAAGAACTCCTGTCCCAAGGCCGTCTTTACGCTGAACTCTACCGGCAATTCGTCCGCTCGACCGAGAATTCCTGAGAGAAGACGTTTACACGCGCCGGCCGATATGAAAAACTATCGGCCTGATGTTGACAGTAATCGGAAAACGAACAACTCCCCGCTGGGTTCTGACGGCCGGCGGTCTTTCGGCCCTGCTGCTTTTTGTGGTGCTGCTGGTCGTGACCTGCGGTAAGCGCGACCGTCCGCGGCCGGCGGAAATCGTCGCCGTCGACCCCCTCGCGCCGGTACGCCCTTTGCCCGAAGACTTTCCCGCGGGCACGCACATGCCCGAGGATCGCGAGTCGAAAGCTTCGGGATCGGTGGACCTTGCGTCGTTTTCTCCCGGCCGCGAGCTTACCCATATCGACGACGCGCGCGTCTGGTGGGAGAGCGACAATGACGTAAACGACGTCGAAGACGATCATACGATCCATGTCGCCCTTGAGTTGCCGTTGCGGCGGTTGATCGAGATGGTCTGCGCGCGCGGCGGCATCCTCGAAGTGCACGACGCTTACCGCCCGACAGGCATTCACAACCCCCGTTCCCTGCACAAGGAGGGGCGGGCCGTTGACGTGACCTGCGACGAGATGGCCCTGGAGGAACTGGCCCGGCTGTGCTGGGCCGCCGGTTTCGACTGGGTATACCATGAGGCCGCGCGCAACGGCAACGGGGCCCACATACACTGCTCGGTAAGAAAAAGTCCCGATCAGGCTTCCGGCGGTTTGGGCAATCCTTCCATGGAGGCCAGCGAACGCAGCATCACCTCTTCCGGCAGCGAGTAGTCGGAAAGCTTGCCGTCGAAATACGCCTCGTACCCCGTCAGGTCCATCAGGCCGTGCCCCGACCAGTTGAAGAGAATCACCCTCTCCTTGCCTTCTTCCCGGGCCTGCTTCGCTTCGCGAATTGCCTGCGCGATAGCGTGCGAGGTCTCCGGAGCGGAGATGAATCCCTCGGTATGCGCAAACAGGACGGCAGCCTCGTAGCACTCTACCTGATGCAGGGCTTGGGCTTCGATCAGCTTCAGTCGCAGAGCATGGCTCACCAGCGGCGCCATGCCGTGGTAGCGCAGCCCCCCGGCGTGAATCGGAGGCGGAATGAACGTGTGGCCCAGGCTGTACATCGGGAGCAGCGGGGTCATCATGGCCACGTCTCCCGAATCGTAGGCGTAAGGCGCCCGCGTCAGCGTGGGACAGGCCGAAGGCTCGGTCGCAACCACCTTGACGTCCTTACCGTGTATTTTGTCGCATATGAACGGAAAACTGAGCCCCGCGAAGTTCGATCCGCCCCCCGCGCAACCGATCACCACGTCCGGGTAGACGCCGATCTTTTCCATCTGCTGCTTGGTTTCGAGCCCGATGATCGTCTGATGCATCAGGACGTGGTTCAGAACGCTCCCCAGCGAGTAGCGGGTCTCCTGCCCCGTGACCGCGGCCTCGATAGCTTCGCTGATGGCAATGCCCAGGCTGCCGGGCGTGTCCGGATACTGTTTCAGAATCTCGCGTCCGGCGTTGGTCTCCTCGCTCGGGCTGGGAACGCAGTCTGCACCCCAGGTACGCATCATAATCTTGCGGAAAGGTTTCTGATCGAAGCTGATGCGGACCATGAACACTTTGCACTCGAGCCCCATCAACTTGCAGCCGAACGCCAAGGCGCTGCCCCACTGCCCGGCGCCGGTCTCGGTAGTCAAACGCTTTATGCCGAATTCTTTGTTGTAGTAAGCCTGTGCAACAGCCGTGTTTGGTTTGTGGCTTCCCGGAGGCGATACGCCTTCGTTCTTGAAGTATATCTTTGCGGGCGTTCCCAGGGCCTTTTCAAGCCGGGCCGCGCGGTAAAGCGGCGTGGGTCGCCACATTTTGTAGACGCCCAGGATCTCTTCCGGAATGTCAACCCACCTGTCCCCACAGACCTCCTGTTCGATCAGGTTCATCGGAAAGACCGGGGCCAGGGTGTCGGGCCCGATCACATTTCCGTCCTTGTCGACGGGCGGAGGACACGGCTTCTCAAAATCCGCCTGGATGTTATACCACCGGCGCGGCATTTCGTCTTCGTTAAGCTGCACCTTGATCATATCACTCATGGATTCCCCCTGCTTGCGATTACGAACTCAGTACCGACACAATGCGAGCCATTATGGCGATTTGCAACCTAACGGCAAGCAAGAATTAGGCTTATTTGACGCAGGCTACGGAAAAGAGCTGGACATAAGGCACTACATCCGGTGATAAGTCGGTCAAGGCATGAGCACGCTTAGAGACATAGGCGAGATCGGGGCGATCGAGAGGATCCGCGCGCGGCTTCCGGCGGGGGCCGACGTTATCGTGGGCGCAGGCGATGACTGCGCGGTGGTGCGCCCGGCCGGCGGGGATACCCGTGACTGGCTGCTGACCTCCGACCCGGTCATCGCGGGGGTTCATTTCACGCCCGGCGCCCCGCGGGCGGCTGTCGGACGCAAGGCGGTCGGGCGGGCGTTGAGCGATATCGCCGCCATGGGAGGCGAGCCGGCCTGGGCCCTGGTTGATATAGTCGCGCCGGCATCCACGCCGGTCAGCGCGCTCGACGAACTTTACGACGGCGCGCTGGACATGGCGCGCGCATACAACCTGGCCATTGTCGGCGGGGATCTTTCCGATGGTCCGGTTCTGGAGCTTCACGTCTTTGCGGTCGGCTCCGTTCCCTCCGGCAAGGCGGTCAGGCGATCCGGCGCCGTTCCCGGTAACATCCTCTGCGTTACCGGCTCCCTCGGGGGCAGCGCCGGCGGCAGGCATCTTGATTTCGACCCCAGAATCGAACAGGGAGTCTGGCTGAGAAACTGGGCCACCGCGATGATCGACGTCAGCGACGGCCTCGCCGCCGACTTGAGACACCTGGCCGGCATGAGCGGCACGGGATGCGAACTCGATACCGGCCGGATACCGATCGCGGACGCCGCCGCGGCGATGCGGAACGGTGTTTCCGCTCTCGATCACGCCCTGCACGACGGCGAAGATTTTGAACTGCTGTTTACCTTGCCGCTGGAGAAGAAAACGGAATTTGCGGCCGCCTGGGGAGAAGAATTCGCGCTTACCTGCACGCAAATAGGCATAATGACCGCCGCCGACAAAGGAATCGTCTTACGGAGCGCCGACGGTCGGACCCGCCCCCTGGAAGGCGCCGGCTTCAGGCATTTCGCTTGAAATGCAGCCGGGACGATTGCTCACTGCGCGATACGCGAGCGGAACTCGGGCACCCCGCGTACACCGGCATCAAGATGAAACAACGCCCCGGCGTGCGCGCCGTTTTCGGCCGTGTCGTCGCCGCCCGCCGTCGTAACAAACATATCGCGGTAGCCGGGACCGCCGAACGTGACGGAGGAGACTTTCTTGACCGGAAACTCGATTCGCGCCGCGGGCGCCCCGTCCGGCGCATAGCGCGCGAGGCGGTGTCCGTCCCAGAACGCCGACCACACGTATCCCTCGGCATCGACGGTCATGCCGTCGGGTTTGCCTTCGCCCTCCGGAACCTTGACGAATACCCGGCGATTTGCGAGCGCACCGGTTTCCCTTTCGTAGTCGAAAAGGTAGATTTCGCGCCGGCGGGTATCGGTATGGTACATCCGCTTGAGATCCGGGGTAAAGCCCATGCCGTTCGAGGTGCCGATGCCTTCGAGAAGGGGCGTGATCGTGCCGTCGGTGTCGAGCCGATACAACCGTCCGGCGCGTGCGTCCGTCGACATGACGCCGCAGAAGACGCGTCCCTCCGGATCGGCGATTACATCGTTGAACCGGTTGTAGCGCTCATCCGGCAACTCCTCGATGATCGTGCCCGCGAAACCGTCCTTCCAGATCCGGACGGCGCCGCGCGCCATGAAGAGCAACAGCCGGCCGTCCTCCTGAATGGTAAACCCGCCTACCGGTTCGCCGGTGTCGAAGGTTTGGTAACCGCGCGCGCGGGGATCGTAGCGGAAGAGCTTCGCCGACGGAATGTCGACCCAGTACAGACGCTCTTCGTCCGGATGCCACAGCGGCCCTTCGCCGGTGCGACAACGTTCGTCGACAAGCACTTCGGGATGTATACTGTGTATCTTCATCGGCTTTCTGCGCAGACAATCGGCTCGTAGAGCCGATGCTACAACTCAATCGGCTCGTAGAGCCGATGCTACAACTTAATCGGCTCGTAGAGCCGATGCCACAACTCAATCGGCTCGTAGAGCCGATGCTACAACTCAATCGGCTCGTAGAGCCGATGCTACAACTCAATCGGCTCGTACAGCCGATGCCACAACTCAATCGGCTCGTAGAGCCGATGCCACAACTGTGGCAGCCGCTCTGCGAGCGGCTTCCGCATGCTTTCACCTCAACCCGCGGCGTAACGCATCGTCTACGACCGATGACGAATCAATTCCGGCAGTTTGCCGCCCATGCCTACGCGGTCGTGCTTGACGATCAGCACGCCTCGCACGTCCTCTATTGCCATGATGACATTGACCGCGCGGTCAATGTCATCGACCCCGCGGACAACGTTGGCGGCGCGTGTGGCCGCGGCGTCGGCCAGCGCGGCATCGGAGGCCGTGACGGTAGCCAGGTCGCAGTCGCCCATACTGTAAGAGCGGCCCATCCTGCCGGACGACGAGCAAACGGCCAACGGGGTTTCTTCCGGTTTTACGGACAGCCCCAGACTACCGCCGATCCGATTTGCGCCGGCGTAAAGTCCCACGACCGCTTTCGTGCCGCTGACGACCATATAGACATCGCCCCCGTTTTCGACAACGGCCTCACGGGCGCCCGCGGCCAGGCCGGCCTCCGCGGCGAGTTGAGCCATCGCTCCCGCCACGGCGGCCATCGGGCCCACACCCGCCTTCCCGCCCGCGCGAGCCATGCGCCGCGCCACTTCGGGCGCGCCTGCGAGCGCGTCGACTGGCGTCAGCGACGAACCGAATCCAGGGTGAGAACGCAGGTAATGCTCCAGGATGCCGCGCTGCCGCACGATTTCTTCGGCAACGACTTCGAAGCGGTCGCAGCAGATACGGAACACGGCGTCTTTGTGCCGAAAAGATCTGTAGATCCTGTGCATTTCATGCCCCGGCGTCAAAACGCCGAGGCGCAGGCGCCGTAGGGACAAACCGGGATACACGCCATGCATTCGATGCATTTCTCCTCGTCGAAAGCCACCTCACGCGTGCGCTCGTCGGCTATATACAGCGCCCCGGTCGGACAGTGCGTCAGGCAGTGGCCGCAGTGCGTACAGCGCTCTCGATCCCACGTCAGTCCCTTGCCTGTCTCGTTAATCGTTACATTGAAGGTCTTGACGAAGGCCATCGCATTTTCGATGTCTTCCGGTTTTCCGGTGACATCGAGCACAAGGTAACCCTCTTCCGCCGGCGTAACCTTGGCGCGAAACACGTTGACGATCAAATTGTAGTCCTTGACCAGGTGATAGATGATCGGCTTTTCGCACTCGCAGGTCGGGAAGAAAAGCATCATCTTCTTTGTGATCGTCTCGCTCATTTGCGTTCCGGCCTGATTTCAAGTGATTTCATCGCGCCTTTCGAGGGCAGTCGCGCCAGCGGCTCCGCCACCAGGAAATCTCCGCGCCGGATCTCGTCCGCCAGCAGGTTGGCGACTTCCAGCGCCTTGCGGTAGGAGGAGAGAGAGCCTACCGGCACCTTTCTGCCGCCGATCTCGATTTCCCCGCGGCGAAGTTGCTCGTAGCTGACGCTGAGGATGACGCGGCCGGTCTTGTTGGGATAGTCCTTGCCGTAGTCAACGACCGGGGCGAAGATATCGCGATCACGCACGCAGGTTCTCTTCAAAACCTGCTCGTTGAGTATCGGAATCGGTATGCCGACCCCGAGTCCCAGCGATACGCCGTATCCCTGCAGGCTGACGCCGCGCACGAATTCCGGCCGCATCGCCTTCATGTCGGCCGTCAGAGCCAGTGTTCCGGCTCCCTCCATGGGCACTCCCGCCTGCGTGCGGGCGCAGTCGGCGGCGTGCTGCGTGCCCTCGGCATAGACGTGTCCCCTGGCGCCCGCCAACCAGACGCGGGTCCCTACCCCGATCGTCTCGTATAAAGGGTCGTTGAGCAGCGGAGACAACTGTCCCGCGGAACAATAATTGGCGTTCCCGCAGTTGGGTTCCAGGCAACCCATGTAGGTGTAGATTCGGCGCTCGGTTTCGTTTACGGCAACGTTGTAGTTCTGATAACAGTTGCGCGGGTTGACCATGACGGCCTGGTTCAGGTCATGGATCGTAAAGTACGTGCGCAGCTCGCGCCGCGGGTATTCGTCGGTGCCGTACGATAGCGCGAAGAGTTGGAGACGCTTACCCGCAACCAGGTCCTCGATCACGTGCCCGCCGCCGTAGCGGAACTCCCCCGGGTAGTACATGTTCGCCGAATCCGCGTGGCGGAGCTGGGTCGCGCCGAGATAAACATCCACCGCCGCGAGCCCCGTGTATACCAGCACGTCCTCGATCCAGGCTTCCGACATGCGAATCTTGGGAGTGGAGTGGCCGAAGTTGAGAACGCAGCCGGAGGAACACATCGGCCCGAAAGTCGCGGTGGTCACCACATCCACTTCGCGCGCCGCGGACGCCAGGCCCTTGCGATCCACGTAGTCCATGATCTCGTCGGCGGTCAGCACTACGGCCTTGCCCGATTCGATCTTCCTGTTTATCTCGGCGTAAGTCTTCACGGAGCAATCCCTGCCTGTTACGCTCACAAGTTAGCCTACTTCGGTGCAAAATCAAACTATAGGTTCATCCGCCGTATTCTGTAAAACCGCTGCGTGGCCGTGCCGTCCACGGACCACGTGTAACCGGGGCGGGGTATGAAACGTGAATCAACATCCCGCCAGCCGTTGGTGTCGGTCAGGTCGTCGCGGCTCTGGAGCACCTGCTTGCCGCAGCCGCAGTGTCCCTCGGACAGCAGCTTGACATCCCCGGGGAAATGAGTATCGCGCGCCACGGCCGTAAAAGCAATCTCCGAAGGACCGCCGTCGGGCACTCTGTCCGCGCCGAGTTCAAGGGCAAGGTCGAACGGCCCGCCCGACGCGCCGTTCGTCCAGGTTGATCCGCCGTCGAGAGAGACAAGCGACGGCATCCCGCCAGTGTCGCCTGCTCGCGACCAGTTCCACCCGGCATGAACGGCCTGCGTAAATCCTGCCGGAAACACTGCCTGAACGCTCAACCAGCCGCGCCAGCCGTTGGTGAGCGGCCACGCCGCTCCCCCGCCGGCGCGATCCAGGAGGTCCGCCAGGTAAACGTACTCATGCCGGACCCCGCCGTTCCCGGCTGCAAGAGACGCGTGGTAGGTTTCGTGGCACTCGGCAAGATCCATAAACACGCCGTGGGTCAATGCGCCGGGTACGCCGCTTTCCTGATCGTGCTCGTAAAGCCGTAGCTCGAACCCCAGAGGGGCATCCGCGCCCGCCGGAGGCGCGACGTGTTCGACCGCGCTGCCCGTCACGTTGGACCGCCATCCCGGGTACGAACCCCACCATCGGATATCCGTAACCGGTCTGCCGTCCGAAACAAAATCGTCGGCCCACAATACGTCGTATTGCGGATGCCCCACGCCGCTCCACGATGCGGCATCGTCGCCGACCGTTTCAGCGGGCAGAGCCTGCCGCTGCCTGCACCGCGCCGGCCATACGTCCGTCAGGAGCGAGAAAGCCATATCGACCGCTTCGCCGGCATAATGGTAATTCGTCGCCGACGGCCACTTCAAAACATTTGTCTCCCCGGAAGCCTCTACCAGTACCGCCGGGTTTCCCCAGCCGGCTTCCGGCCGTGTCACGGACCACGCCCACGGATGAGACGGCGCAGGATTCGCGTACACGGCTTCGACGGCAATCCGGTAAACCCGGCCCGCGATCTCATTCCAGGGATAATCCGGAAAGTTAATCTCGTACGCGTAGACGTGCTCGCAGCCGCCCGTCCATAGCGGAACTACGCAGTGCGCGAACTCCGTAACCGAACCGGTTTTGAACCTGGCAAATTCCGAAAGAGGATAGTATTCGGACCTCAGCAGACTTGAAGATCCGATCGCGCCGCTATCGGCAAACCAGGAAAGGACAAAACCCTCCGGTCGGGACTCAGCCGGCGGTTCCGCGACGCCTGAAACGTCCGAAGCCCATCCCTGGTACGAGCCCTGCCATTCCACGCTGTCGATCGGCCGACCGTCGCACAGCCAGTCGTCGACGACGAACCGGCCTGCTTCGCCGCCGGCCTTACGCCACGACTGCACGTTGAGACCATAGCCGCAGTCAGCCTGCTGCAGCCATTTCGGACCGATGGAAGCTCCCAAACCGCGGCGAATCATATCGGCGGCGTCAAGGTTGTCGTCCGCCGCTCCGCCGTCGCGCACGGCGCTCAGGCCGAGCGTGGCGGCGTCGACGTAGACCGAAGGTCTATCGAAACCGTACACGCCCTTGTCAACCAGCAGGTCTCCCTCCGTCACCGCCACGGCGGGATAATTCGGTCCCGGATCGCCCGTGCCGATATAAGGCGAACCCGGCGCCAGTGAGAATACCACTACGTCGGCGCCGGGCGTGAAAACCCTGTCGCCGTCGTCGAACACAACGAGCGCGTCGATATCGTCGGCGCCGGCGAGGCCCATGGCTTCCGCCGAGGCGTAGCGCACCGCGGGCGGCGCGGCGTCGTAGCCGGGCGCCTGCGGATTCATGACGAAGACGTCGGCCGCGGAAGTTCCCGGCGGAAACGACGGCAGGGACGACGCCGAGATCGAGAAGTATACGGTTTCCCCTGGGACGGAATGCATATCGAGCGCATCCAGGTTGTCCGCCGTCGGCTCCTCAGACAGTCCCAGCGGCGGGGCGGTCGTGCCGTCGCCGTCAAACACGAGTTTGATTGTCGAATCGCCGAAGCTGAGGCGCAGCCGGAAAATATCGCCCGCCGCGCACTCGAGCTGCGATTCGGCCCTGACCGGCGTGCCCGAAATGCCGAGAGAAGACGGGCCGATGCTGTAGAAGACGTCGCTGAGCGGAGGAAAATACGACAGGAAATCATCCAGAGGTTTGCCGTACGAGAAGGCATCCACCTCTTCCCCGACGCCCGCCAGAGTAGCCTCACCGCCTGCCGGAAAGCGATTCAGTATGTCGTCCGGCTTAAGCACCGTGCCGAGCGAGGGGCTGGCGGCATCCAGGCTGAAGGTCTGTCCGCTTGCCCCCCCGGCGCTCAGCGCCAGGAACGTCAGCGACAATACCCCGATGTTGCGCAAATTCATACATGCCGCCTGACGTTGGTTTACTTCCGCGCGAACCGGCGGCAAATCCCTCCCCCGGCGGACCCGCGGCTTCAACGCGTCAGCCCCGTGAATGAAACAGCACGAACCAATCAGATCCTCATTATAGACCTTGACGCGACTCCCGTTCAAGCTCGCTGAACGCAGGCACGGAGAGGTGGTCTCGATATCACGATGCATCCTCCCGGCATGCGGCGTCACACAAGGTCCAATTCCAGCTCGCCCCTGTCGCGCATGAGGACGAAATGCGGGTCGTGTGAGAAGACCGGCACGTTGTGGTGGAGCGCCGGTGACTGGATCAAGATGGGAAAAGTGGTGCCGGGGGCGGGAGTCGAACCCGCACGGTGTTGCCACCGCCAGATTTTGAGTCTGGTGCGTCTGCCATTTCGCCACCCCGGCCAAGGTCAATACGAGCTCCCCCACTTAGCGGAGTCGTGACCGGATGTCAACCATCGAGCTAAGAGAGTTCTCAGCGGCGCCGGCTCCAGGTTGGAGCCGGGCAGCTCGCTCAGCGGAATCCAACCGAACTCGATCTTACGTTCGCGGGAACGCGGCGCCCCTCCTGCATCCAGTTGCTCGGCCTCAAACCGGAAGACCAGGTTTATCTCGCAGTGCCGCCTCCCCTTCTGCACAAACGTATGTTCAACCACGCCGAGCAACTCCCCGACCAGCGCCCTGACCCCCAGTTCCTCATCTATCTCCCTCCGCAACGCAGCAGTCGCGCTTTCTTCGAGCTCAACGTGCCCCCCCGGCAGATATGTAACGTCCGATCCCCTACCGCGGCAGTACAAGAGTTCCTCGCCGACGACACATACTCCCCGAGCCAGCACCTCGATCCGGTTAGCATACTTTGACATCAAGGCCCCCCGCTTTCCAGCACTTCACCCACAAGGAAGAGGGAGCCGGTCACACAGACCAGTCCTTTGCGGGCTTCGGCCCATGCGGACGCCGCCTTCAGGGCGCTTGGCAAATCAGTGTCTTCCGCGCTGAAGTTCAGCGCCTCGCCGATCGCCCTCAGGTCCTTGGGCGGCATACTCCGTTCGCTCTTGAAGGGCACCGCCCACAGCTTCTCGACCTTCCCGCGGAACGCGGCAAGAAATCCCCGGGCGTCCTTGTCGGCGCACATTCCCGCGACAAGCCCAATCGGCCGCCTCTTCGCCAATCTGCCCAGCGTTGCGGCCAGAGCGCGCGCCGCATCCGGATTGTGGGCTCCGTCAAGAATCATGGGCGGATCCTCCCGAAGCAACTGAAAACGTCCGGGCCACGATACAGCCTCAAGGCCTTGTCTGACGGCATCTTCGGCAATGTTGAGTCCGCAAAACCCGTTCAGGACGCCGATTACCGCCGCGGCGGTGGCGGCATTCTCCGCCTGGTGCCTCCCCACGAGCGGCAGGCGCACGCGCCCATAAGAGGCGTCTTCAGTTTCCATGGCAAGAATCTGCCCTTTGAGGTCTTCCCCGCGAACGCTGACCGACACCGTCTGCTCCGCGTCAACGAACAACGCGTTTCTGTCGCGCGCCGTTGTGCGGACAACGGCGCGCGCCGGCGGGTCCATCATGCCGCACACCACCGGCCGTCCCGGTTTGATAATGCCCGCTTTTTCGGCCGCGATAGTTTCCAGGTCGGCGCCAAGGTACGCGGTGTGCTCAAGGCCGATACGGGTAATAACGGAAAGCAGCGGAGTCACCACGTTCGTCGCGTCCAGCCGGCCTCCCATACCCGTTTCCAGAACGGCCAGGTCCACGCCGCGTGCCGCAAAGTAGTCGAACGCAATCGCGGTGCTGCACTCGAAAAAAGTGGGTTCATTCCCCGTGCTTTCGGCAACAGCCGGTATCCGGGCTTCAATACGCAGTACGGCTTGTTCCAGATCACTGTCGCCTATCTCAACTCCGTTCACCAGGAAACGCTCGTTGAATCTGACCAGGTGGGGCGACGTGTAGAGTCCGGTTAGACAGCCGGCGCACCGCAGAATCGAGGCAACCATCGCCGCCACGGAGCCTTTGCCGTTAGTGCCGGCAACGTGGACCGCCGGGTACCGACCATGGGGGTTGGCCAGCAGTGCCAACAGTTCTTTTTCCACCTCCAGCCCCGGCTTTATGCCGAAGCGGCGGCGCTTGTAGAGTCGTTCGATCGCTTCCTGCATTCTTTTCCACGCACGCCGCGAGGCGGCGCTTAACCCCCAACCGCCGCGCGGCGGTTCGCGCGGGCGACGACTCGCTTACCCGCGGGCAACGGTCACGACCGCGACATAAGCCGCGCGCGAATTCTTGAGAGCCCGGGCGCATTCCGACACCGTCGAACCCGTTGTCATGACGTCGTCGACCAGCAGCACGCGCCGTCCCTCGATCCATCCGGGGTCGCGCACGGCAAAGGCGTTGCGCACGTTGCGACGCCGCTCATTCGCCTTCAGGCCCGATTGCGAAATCGTCGGGTGCACACGGGACACGCAACGCGATGCCGCCGGTATCCCCAGCCGCGAGGCCAGACTCCGGGCCAGAAGGTCCGACTGGTTGTAGGTTCGCTCCTTTTCCCTGGACGCATGCAGCGGAACACACGTCACGACGTCAAAACGCTTATTATGGTACTGTATTCCCACACAGTGATACAGGAAATCCGCCAACTCTCCCGCAAGCGCCGTATGGCGGTTGTATTTCATTTCATGAATCACGCAACGGAATGCTCCGCGGTAGCGCAGCGCCGAGCGCGCCACGTCGAAACCGGGAGGACGGCGCCGGCATGCCGAGCATACGAAACGGTGATCCACGGCGCCCTCGACCGGATCCCCGCACACATCGCAAAACGGCGCCTCAACGAAGTCCGCCCCGGCCCGGCAATCCCAGCAGACATGACCTGATTCGTTCTCCACCGGCCGGCCGCACCCGGCGCAGTGACGAGGATACAGCAGGTCGATCAGCCCGCCCAGAAGACCGGTAATGTCAGCGCTCCGCACGCAGGTATTTCCCGACTAAAGGTTCAAGCTTTTCGACCGTCCGCCCGGATATGTGTTCCCGCTGCGTCAGAATCGCGTTTTCCAGCGCTCGTCCACACGAGCACCCGCGCTCAGCAGGAATGCGCGGGATCAACTTACGAAGTATCGCCTTTGCCAGCTGCGAATTTGCCATGAGATGGCCGATCACGAGCTCGACGTTTACTTCCTCCTCCGATTCCTTCCAGCAGTCATAGTCGGTCACCATGGCCAGGGCCTGGTAACAGATCTCACCCTCACGGCAAAGCTTCGCCTCGGGCAATCCCGTCATGCCGACAACGTCGAACCCCAGGCTGCGATAGGTATTGGATTCCGCCCTGGTGGAAAACGCCGGCCCCTCCATGTTGACGTAGGTGCCGCCTTCGACAACCTTGACGTCCGGCCGGTCCTTCGCGTCGGTGATCACCTCCCGCGCGGTCTCGGCGGCCAGTTTGCGCAATGCTCCGCAGGTCGGATCACCGAACGAGATGTGCGCCACCAGACCGTCTCCGAAAAAAGTGTGACCCTCCGAACTCTTGGTGCGGTCGAAATACTGGTCGGGCAAAACGATATCGCGCGGACGCAGTTCTTCCTTTAAGCTGCCCACGGCACTCACCGACAATATGCATTCAGCCCCCAACAGCTTGAAACCGAAGATATTAGCTCTATGGTTGATTTCCGAAGGCATGAGACGATGCCCGATGCCGTGGCGCGGCAGGAAAAAGACTTCCCGTCCCTCGAAGGTTCCCCCGGTGAATTCGCACGAGGGCGAGCCGAAGGGAGTATCAAGCTCGTACTTCTTTGAGTCCTTGAAGCCGTCGATGTCGTATAAACCGCTGCCACCGATTATCCCTATCTTCATTCCCGCCTCCGTTTTAGCTCAAGCTCCTCTTTTTCCGCAATCGTCGTCCGTCATCGTCTACCGATCCCCGCCTCGGCCGTTTTTTTTGTTCAATTCTTGACAAGAGCATTGCGTTGTTCATGTGCCGTCCGCGGCCGGCAAACGGCTGCCGCGCGACCGCCTGGCATAGAAGGGGTATTGATCCACCCGCCGGTCCTCCGGCACGTATTTCCATCGCTTGTATATCCACAGCCATTGCTCCGGGTGATCGGCTATTACTCGTTGCATCGTGTCGGCGATGGCCCGGGTCAACTCACTGGGCCCTTTATCAGAGTTGTGGTCGGTCCGGGGTACGGCCCCAAACAGAGTGTAGCGGCCGTCGTTATCAGCGATACAGTACAGGAAGACGACTTGTGCTCCCGTCCGTTGCGCCAGGACTGCCGGCGCTCTTGACATGGGAACCGGCAATTTGAAGAAGTCCACATATTCTCCACCCTCTTGCGGCAGCACATTCTGATCCACCAGCAGGGCGACATTGGCGCCTTTGCGCAGGGCGTTCAGCAGTGCCGGCACCGCCCCCTGCTGGTCGACAACCCCCTGCCCCGCGCTTGTGCGCCGGCGTACCATCAGTCTGTCCACAAGGGCATTGTCAAGCGGAGCCGCTACGCTGACGCACGGCGCCCCCAGCAGAGCGACGGCCTGCCCCATGACTTCCCAATTGCCGAAATGAGCCGTGACGACCACGGCGGGTTTTGTCTTCAGATACACGTCAAGAGAATCGTCAGTGTGCACCCATCTTGCTATACGCCTGCGTGTGAATACACCAAACCAGAATATGTCGAGAACAATCAGTGCGAAGATGCGGTACATGGCTTGCACTACGCCGGTCTTGCGGTCCGGCGGCATGTCCGGTCCGAAGGCCAGTTCCAGGTTTGCCAATGCTACGCGCCGCTGCCTGCCACAGACGCGGAAAGCCAGCGCCCCGAGGCAGCGGGCCGCCGCGACCACCGCCCGGCGCGGGAGGAGGGGAACCAGCGCGTAGCCCATGCAAATGGCCAGCAATTCAGGAATCCGGCGAAGTTTCTTGAGATGGTTCATTGAAGACGCAGTGAAATTGTCCGAAGGGCATGCCAAGCCGTAGCCTCGCAGCGCAGCAAACGGTCCGCCTCCGACCCGATCTCTGACGGATCGTGGACTACGGCGTGACGGACTTCAAACTCCACGAGCCTTTGAGGCCCACGCCTCGATCTTCTTCATCGCGGCCCGGCATGCCCCCGGCGGGTCGGACAAGCGGCCACTGGATCCCATAGTTACCGTCAACATGACCCCCCTTGGCTCGAAAATCTCCACGACTGCATCGAGCTGGTTGATGTCGCAGTGCAACTGCACCGGCTTGCCCGCGGCCTGGGCCCTCAGCACAGGGCCTGGAAATGCGACCGTATCCGGGTTCCCGGCTCCGGGAACCCATTGCAGTGCCGTGACTTCCGGCATGCCGAGCAGAATGTCGGTGTGCGGGATTTGCCCGGGCCCGTCCCAGTGATAGAGCGTGTAGTCCAGATGCCGTCCTTCAGCGACCAGCTCGGGCTTCACGAGATCCTCGAACATTCCGGGCGAGATCATGGCCGAGAAGTCGCTCTGGAGAACGCCCGATCTTCCAGTGGAGAATGCACCGGCCCAGTTCGCTGTGCCCTCGAACCCCTTTTTGCGGTCGTAGTCGCGCCAGAAGTCATACGACTCCAACCAGACTTTAACGAGCTTTTCGCGATAAGTATAGACGTCTTCCGGATCGTCGAACAGCGCAAGGCATAGGTTTTCCGGGCCCTGCATCTGCGACATGGTGGTCACCGCGTCCAGATGGTCCGGGGTGGCGAGAAGGTACCGCCCCTTGCTGTTCTCCGCCAAAGCGTCCGACACCGCGAGGATCTGTCGGAACAAAGGTGCTTCCGGATCAAACGCAGGTACGGCCGCGTCGGCCCAGCGCTGAACGGTGGGTTCGATCCATACGGTCTTCCGAATCTCGAGTTGGGCGCCGGCAAACGATCCCAGGTATCCCGTGTTGAGCCCGCGTCCGCACTGCGGCGGGCAGTCACCGAAGTATTCCGTTTCAGCCAGGGCGTTTTCCATGGCGTCAACGGCGCACTGCGGGTCCAAGTATCGCTTGCGGCATTTCCAGAAGTCAGCCGGAAGGGCTCGCAGAGGCCATCTGGGCTTCTCCCGCCGGCAGGACAGGCGCACAACCGGCCTGTCGATCATCTGGTTCTGCCACCACGCGGCAAACCGTTTCTTGGACATTTCCCAGTCGGTCAGGAATTCCAATTCCGCGCTCCTCTTGCCTGCCGAGGCGCCAAGCTACCCCGGAACTGCGCTTTCCGAAGCCTCGGTGCCCTTTCCCAAGTGAACGTCCCGATGGTATCGCGTGACCTGTGCCTTGTCAACGCGATACCGGTTTGGGCGGGCATAAGGTGGCGCAAAGAAAGATCGAGAGTGTAATAGGAAACACAGCCGGCTTCATGCTCCAACTGTGGTGGAGTAGCGGGTTGCCAATCCAGCCAAACGGTAGCGTTCCTCAGCAGCAGTATTCCCGTGATGGCGCGCATATCCGCACGTCAACTTCGGGCACAAGCCACTTACTGAGGTGAACAGTCGGGCCGCCCAGTAAGGTCTGCCTCTGTAAATGCTTGAGCCGTGTGAAGCGAAAGTGTCACGCGCGGTTCTGAGGGGGAAAATGACGCTTGACAGCGGTATAACTGATATTATACCGTGACAATGTGAAGACAGCCATATCCATACCTGACGACGTGTTCACACGAGCGGAGAAGTTCGCTCATCGGTGCAAGATGACTCGAAGCGGTTTGTTCACGGTCGCCGTGGACGAGTACATGCTACACCACCGGGATGACGACGTGACGCAAAAACTAAACGAAGTCTACGCCAACAAGGACTCCTCCCTTGATCCTGTTCTTACCCGCATCCAGTCGCTCTCCCTGCCCAAGGAGGAATGGTAGTGCAACGGGGTGATATCTGGTGGGTATCTCTGCCGGGCCTCGTCGGTTCCGAACCGGGCTATCGTCGCCCGGTTCTAATCGTTCAGTCAGACACCTTTACACAAAGCACAATCAGCACCGTGCTCTGTGCTGCCGTCACATCCAACCTGCGTCTTGCGGCTGCTCCCGGCAACGTCCGCATTGCCGCACGTTCGTCCGGTCTTCCGAAACCATCGGCGGTGAACGTTTCGCAAGTCGCCACAATCGACCGGACGTTCTTGACAGAGCGCGTGAAGACATTGGATGTGCAGACGATGCGTGAGGTGGACGAAGGACTCCGGCTGGTCTTGCAACTGTAAACTGTCGAACAGGTGGCTATTTCGATTCCGAAGCGCTCCATCGAAAAGCCTCACATGTTAGCATTGGGCAAGAGGAAAAAGATGAGGAAAAAAAGACCTGACGTGGTGGTAATTGTTTCTGACTCTCTAAGGCAGGACCATGTTGGTTTCTATGCTGGCAACAGTTGTCCAGCAAAGACACCTCACATTGACGCACTATTAAGAGATTCGATAGCGTTTGCTAACATGTACCCTGAGGGATTGCCCACGATTCCCGTTCGCACTGAATGGGCGACCGGAAACGGCACATTGTCCGGACGCTCATGGCAACCTTTGGCGGCAACTGACGTTACATGTTCAGAGATTCTACGTCGTGAAGGCTATGTGACGGCGTTGATCACGGATGTCTATCACTATTTCAAGCCGGGCCAGAATTTTCACAGGGGATACGATGAGTGGCAATGGATCAGGGGACAGGAATACGACGCCTGTTGCACCGCGAAAGCCGAGCGTCGCCGTGTGCAGGACTACTGGAAGGACTCGTTTCCGGAGAGATGGCGTACTTTGTTGCAGATTGTATGTCAGAACTTGGATCATGCCAACGAGGCGAAGGATTTCCCGTGTTACAAGACCTTTGATTGTGCCGCCGACTGGATTAGACGAAATCACGCTCACAGCAAGCCGCTGTTTCTCTGGGTAGAAACCTTTGATCCGCATGAGCCTTGGACACCACCAGTACAGTTCGATGTTTACGGGGATCCTGAATATCAGGGGAAGGACTACATATTGCCGCCTGGCGGCGACGCTTCGCAGTACTTCTCCGGTGAGGAAATTAAGCGCATCCGCTCGTTGTATGCAGGCGAGGTTGCTTATGTTGATGCTATGGTCGGTGAGTTCTTGAACGTTCTGAAGCAGGTTGGTCGTTACGATGAGACATTGGTGTTCTTCCTCTCCGATCACGGCCATCCGCTTGCTGAACACGGGAAGTTCCTTAAGGGACCGGACAGAATGTACTCAGAACTATTGAAGGTGCCGTTCGCGTTCAAGTTGCCTGGCCAGGAGGCTGGTGGAAAGCTGGTTCGCAAGCTGGCTCAATTCCCGGACGTGCTTCCTACGCTTCTAGAAGCGGCAGGCATGGGGAACTGCTCATCGGCCATGCAGGGACATTCTCTCCTGCCGCTTGTCCGCGGTGAAACGGAGAGAGTCCGTGAGGCAACGATTTCCGGATTTCACGGCGGCGGCGATCGTTGCATTCGCAACGAGCGATGGAGCGTGATTCTACGACCAGGCGACGTGCCGGATGAACTCTATGATCTTGACACCGACCCGAGGGAGCAGCGCAATGTGATCACGGAGCGGCGCGACATCGCCGAGCAGCTTGCCGCCAAGTTTGGGGTCGTGTATGCCGTGGAGACTCGTTCCGTAAAGGGCTTGCAGGGCTCATTCGAAACGGCACACACAGCAGCAGACTGATTGCCAATGTGTTTTTCAAGATTGATCAAAGCCGAACATTGGCAAGCGTGTGCAGTTCAGACCCCTCCTCCGGCGGCTCGGAATGCTGGACATCGAGCAGGGCCGTTTCGCACCGCGACCGGTGTTGGTGAACGTTCCGCCTCCGGGCATCTCGGCAACCCGGTCCTTCCTGCCGTCCGCATAGACGACAGAAACGGGATCCGCTATGACGTGTACCGGTGCATCGCCAAAAGCTCAATCGGATTCATCCGGTACGACGAAGGGAGTGATCATCACGGTTGCCAGCAGGTACTCCGGATGCTCCAGTCGGAGAAAGAGCTGGCCTACCGCTCCGACAGTTTCAGCGAAA